>Ga0194122_10003664_pt1 | contig 15485 bp, 1 predicted proteins | sample TA2MahCa10mmetaG_FD_155487 | JGI IMG/M metagenome (GOLD analysis project Ga0194122, IMG submission 155487) | Freshwater microbial communities from Lake Tanganyika, Tanzania - TA2015021 Mahale Deep Cast 10m | ecosystem: Environmental > Aquatic > Freshwater > Lake | place: Tanzania: Lake... | reverse complement strand
CTGCACAGTGGAACAGCTTTGATAGCATTGAAGCCCGCGGCAGCGAAACCAAGCGCATCACGCTCTCAGATACGCAAAATATCGACCTGACCAAATTCAGTCGCTCAGGAGATAGCAACACCACCATTAGTCTCAAGCTCACTGTTGATCAGATTAATACCAAGGGCTTTGAGGATTTTACCCATTTTTTCCGCGCCGGATCCGGCCTGGCCGACCTAAGCATCCAGGTCGTCGGAGGCGGGCGCCTTGATCTATCGAGAAACAAGAGCGCCTACCGCTTACAGCTCGACGTGAATGCCAATTACGACATCATCGGCACCGAGATCTCAGACACAATCCAAAGCTCCAATCAAACTGACACCATCCGCGCCGGCGACGGAGACGACACCATCGAGTCCTCAGGTGGCGAAGACCTAATCAACGGCGAAGCTGGAACCGACACCTATACCGTCATCAGCGCGACAGCTGATCTCACCAAGCACACCTTCCAGAACGTTGAAATCCTCAATGTCAACGGCGCAGCAATCCGGCTCACCGCTGATCAGTTCAATGGATTCCAGAAAGTTGTCGGAGCCGGAACGGTCCAGTTGACAACAGGCGGGGCTGTTTATTCAGATCGCAGCCAGGGAACATTTGATCTCAAGCTGGCCAACGCCCCCACAACGCTTGTCGGCACCAGCAATAACGACGTCATCAGATTAGACATCTCCTCGGCCAATTTAATTGCGGTTGATGGTGATGATGGTTTCGACACCCTCCTGCTAACAGGTAGCGGCAGCGTCGATCTTGATGCGCTCGACCTACGCGATATCGAAACCATCAAGCTCGCCGGTGCCACGTTGCGTCTGAGCGCAGAACAAGCGCGCACAAGCTCCATCACCGGTCACGGAGCGCTGCAGCTCAGCGACCGCCCGAACACGACCCTCTCCCCGATCAATGAGGACAGCCGCGCCTTTGGGATCGCCGGAGCCCAGAGCGTTGCACAGATCCTTGGCGCTCCACCAGCCGGAGGTTCTGCCTACACCGGGGCTGCTCTCACCGGCAACGCCGCCACCTCTGCACAAGGCCGCTGGCAATTCAGCCTTAATGGCGGCCGTTCCTGGACTTCCCTTCCCACCAACCTCGCCGTTGACGGCTCAGCAGCACTCCTGCTCAGCTCTGACACCCTGATCCGCTTTGCTCCAGCAGCCGACTTCAACGGCACTCCCGGCGCACTCAACCTCAGGCCTCTCTCCCAAACCAATCTCCCCTGGATCAGCGCCGCTGCTCCCTACGGCAATCAGCAGGGCTTCATCGCCAGCTGGATCTCTGACAACCAGGACGGCTCAGGCAACGGCATCTACGCCCAGCGCTTCTCTGCCGATGGCCCCATCGGGCCCGAATTCCGCGCCAACTCCACCACCAGCGGCCATCAGGCCACACCTGATCTCACCCAGCTCGCCGGGGGACGCTTCCTCATCACCTGGCACTCAGAAAACCAGGACGGCTCCTCATGGGGCATCTACGGACAGCTCTACAACCCCGATGCCACTCCCCTCGGCTCTGAATTCCGCATCAACACCACCACCAACGACCAGCAAACCGAACAGGTCGTTGCAGCTCTTCCCGATGGCGGCTTCCTGGTCTCCTGGCACTCCCACGCCCAGGACGGGTCCTCCTGGGGCGTCTATGCCCAGCGCTATGACGCCTCCGGCACAAAAACAGGCGCTGAAACCCTCGTTAATACCACCACCAGCGATCAGCAGCACTCCCCCACGATCGCTGTTCTCACCGATGGCACTTATCTGATCGCCTATCAGGGCGCCAGCCATCCAGGCGGCAGCGGCTGGGACATCTACGCCCAACGCTTCTCCAGCTCCGGCACCAAGCTCGGCTCTGAACTCCGCCTCAACGACGCCGCACTCGGCAACAACCAACACGAACCCGCCATCGCGCCCCTGGCCGATGGCGGCTACATCGCCACCTGGCAAGACGACGGCCGCGACGGTTCCTCCTGGGGCATCTATGCACGCTCCTTCTACGCCGATGGCACGCCCACCGCTGCTGAGTTCCGCGTCAACACTCACACCAACGACCAGCAGGCGGAACCCGAGGTCGCCGTTCTGAGCGATGACTCCTTTGTCATCACCTGGCACTCCCACAACCAGGACGGCTCCTCCTGGGGCGTCTACGCCCAGCGCTTTGCACCCAACGGCACACCCATCGGAGCTGAATTCCGCGTCAACACACGCACCGACAACGAACAACACACTCCCGACATCACCGCCCTCGCCGACGGCGGCTTTGTCATCGCCTGGCAGTCCGTTCATCAGGACGGCTCCGACTGGGGTGTTTACGGCCAGCGCTTTGCCGCCGATGGCTCACGCCTTGGCCCGGAATTCCGCATCAATACGTTCACCACCTGGAATCAGCATCAGGTCAACATCGCCAGCTGGGCGCTGCCGCTCCAGAACCTCACCGCGCTCGGCATCACCAACCTCGCCGATCCCATTGCCCTCACCCTTGAGGTCACACCCGTCAACGATCGGCCCCAACTCACCGGTACACCGGCTCCCCTAGCTGGTGCGGCCGCAGGGCAATCCTTCTCCTTCTCTGCTGCAGACCTCCTCGCCGGCTACACCGACATTGACGGTGATCCCCTCTCCATCACCACCGTCTCACTCGTCAACACCGCTGCTGGCACCCTCAGCGGCAACGCCGCCACCAGTTGGACCTTCTCCCCAACAGCCGGCTTCATCGGCACCGTTGAGCTTGCCTTCTCCATCTCAGACGGCACCGTCACCGTTTCCGATCACACCTCCTTCTCCATCGGCTCTGGCTCAGGGGGTTCGGGCAGCGACAACAACGACGTCCTGATCGGCACCAATGATGCCGACAACTTCACAGGTCGCTCTGGCGATGACGTCCTCGATGGCATGGACGGTGACGACGTCCTCAACGGCGGCGCAGGCTCTGATCAGCTCCGCGGCGGCACCGGCAACGACACCCTCACAGGCGGCGATCACGACGACATCCTCCACGGCGGCAGCGGTAACGACAACCTCTCGGGTGATGCCGGCGACGATCAGCTCTACGGCGCTCGCGGCAACGATCTCCTCTTAGGCGGCAGCGGCGACGACGTGCTCAGCGGCGATGCCGGCCGCGATGCACTCAAGGGCGGTTCCGGTTCCGATCAACTCATCGGTGGCGAGGGCGACGACTTCCTCTACGGAGAAGAAGGTGATGACATCCTTCAGGGCGGCGCTGGCAACGACTGGCTGATCGGCGGAGCCGGCAGCGATGACCAGCGCGGCGGTGAGGGTGATGACACCTTCATTGCCATTGGTTTAACCGTCAGTGATGACGTCTTTGATGGCGGTGATGGCAGCGACACACTTGTCACGGGTGTTCAAAGCTATTGGCAGCAAGGCGCGAATTACGTTGACGCTCTACTGCGCAGTATCGAGAGACTCGAACTTCTCCCCACTCCCAGCGCTGACAACTTCAACCACTGGAGTTGGGAGATTGATCACTACTCCCAGCGGGGTAGTCGCTTCTCGATTGATCAGCTCAACGCCTTCTCCTGGATCGGCGGTACTTCCGACGCCTCCTGGAGCAACGAGCTCTTCTCCTTCTCTATCCGTGAGCTCTCCAGTGACTGGCCCTCCACAAACTGGCGGTGGCTGCGCATCGCTGGGGAAGGTTCCATTGACCTCACAAAACCTCGATGGGATCCCAACACCCTCTACCGCATCCGCACAGAAGCCGGTCGGCAGACACTCTCCGGATCTGAAAACGCCGACTGGTTTGCAACCGGCGATGGCGATGACATCCTTTACGGCCATGGCGGCAACGACATCCTCCTTGGAGAAGGCGGTAACGACCTCATCTACGGCGGAACCGGTAACGATCGCCTCGAGGGCAATGCCGGCATCGACACCCTCTACGGCGGTGATGGTGACGACATTCTCATCGGTGGTGGCAGCAACAACAACGTCTACGGCGAACAAGGAAACGACACCGTTGAACTCAACTGGGGACGCATTGAGGTCACTGGTGGCGGAGGAGCTGACTACTGGTACGACAGCAACACCACCATCTCTGGCAACTACGACGGTGGATCCGGCACAGACACCCTGCGCATCCAATATAGGGGCTGGAGCGAAACAGACCGAGGCCAAGGGCAAACCATCGACCTCCGTGGTGCATCCATTGCCAATTTCGAGCGTCTCGAAATCGGAACCTCTGCCATCCTCAGGCTCACAGGCTCTCAATACAGCCAATTCACGGAGGGCATCAGCAAAGTCGCCGGCTATGAAGGCGCCACCAACCTCGCCATAGATCTCACGCCCGGTGAGGAGCTCCGCTTCTCACGCACCGCTGGCATCAACTCCGCCTCCGGCGCACTCAAAATCACAGGCACCAGCACATCCTTTGCCGATGTGCTCGCCATTAACAGTGATGGCACCGTTGACCTCAGCCATCCAGATACCGTCATCTCTGGCGTTGAAAAACTCCAGATTCAACGCGGCAACGTCATCCTCACAGCTGCACAGTGGAACAGCTTTGATAGCATTGAAGCCCGCGGCAGCGAAACCAAGCGCATCACGCTCTCAGATACGCAAAATATCGACCTGACCAAATTCAGTCGCTCAGGAGATAGCAACACCACCATCGACATCAACCTCACCGTTGATCAGATTAATGCTGAACCCATGAGGCTCCTAGCCAGTAAGTTCAACAATTCTGCCAACAGCAAAATCAATATCACAGTGATCGGTGGCGGCACGATCAAAACACAAGACTGGCCTACAGACGTTCAATTCAACCCGAATCAAGCAGATTTTGCATCGTTCAGCCTGCTTGGTGACGAAGTCGGCAATTCATTTAGGCCACGCATTCTTGGAACATTCCGCATTGACGGCAAAAGCGGAGAAGACACGCTCGTCCTAACGGGCTACTCTGACCTATCCAAGGGCAATCTCAGCAGCATCGAAGTTCTCGATCTCAACGGCCAGCAAGCAACCCTGTCCGGCAGCCAGTTCAATAGTTTTAACAAGATCATTGGCGAAGGGCTGCTGCATGTCGCAGATAAGACGTTACTTGACATCGCAAAGCTAAAACCAACGGGCCTCATTCAAGTCAGTCAAAAAGGCGAAAATGACGCCAACGCCATTGAGTACATATTCGGCACTGCAGAGAGTCAGACGATTGACTCCACAACGTTTATTGGCATTGATGTTAAGTCGGCAGGAGACCTCCAACAAGAAGTTGTCTCTGATTTCACGAGCTGGAGAAGCCCCGCGATCCTACAAGGGATTGGGGCATTACACCCAGGAGGCAACAACCGAGCCCACTGGGGAGGCGGTAGAATCATCAAACTTAGAGAGGATGCATCCACGAACCAATACCCAAACAACTTCAAAGCGCCCCTTACTTACATTGATTACGGACACGAAATACTTGCAGGAGATCGACTGCTTTACATCAATCCCGACGGAAGCGGCACAGTCATCACTTTCCTTCGCATGGAAAGCATCTCCGATGGAGCATCTAGAAACGCACTCACCCTTAATCATCAAAAAGTTGCCCTCTTAGCTACTAGCAAAACAATATTTGGCCTCGGGGGAGACGACATCCTGCGAGGCAGGTTCGGCGATGACAGCCTTGCTGGCGGCGATGGCAACGACCGACTCGAAGGCGGCAGTGGCTTCAATAAAGCGATTTTTTCAGGAGCTGCACGAGAGTACAGCTGGGAATACACCCGTAGAGAGCTGCGGGTTGAACACCTCAATGGTGGAACAGATGGGGTGGATGTTCTCGTAGATATTCAGGAGCTGGTATTTGCTGACACCTCGGTGCGTCTCGATGACATCACCAATGGTTTCGACCCCTTAGGCGGATCAAACAGCGAACTAGGCAAGCGCAATCGAGGCACAATTGATTACAACAAAACTAATGATATCTGGAATCGTGATTCCGATGTCGATGTTTGGTCACTGCCTCTAATTGCCGGCAGCAAAGTAGAGATCACAAAAGTTGTGCAGGATGGCTCACGCGCTGGGGCACAAGTGCGGCTTGAAGGCGATCTTACAATGTACCCATGGGAGGAACAAGGGACATTTAACATTGATCGCAATGGGATCTATTCACTCCAAGTCTATGGGACTGATGGGGTTGAGTACGGCATCACAACCAGGATGGTGGATGACAAACCAGCCAGTACCAGTACTACTGCAGTCATTCAAGATCCGCAGTCTCTACCTAAGGGCAGCGACCCTACAATGGCTGAGAAAGTGCAGGGTTTCATTGGGTATCAAAACTGGGGCACCGGCGGACTACCCACCTGGGACACATCTGACAAAGACTGGATCCGAGTGGATCTTGTTCAAGGAATTCAATACGAGTTTACTGCACTTGGGGCTTCAAGCTTAGCGGCTACTGGACTATCCGACTCCTACCTACAGCAACTTATCGATCCAGAACTGTCTATACTTGATGAACAGGGGAAAGTCATAGCTACAGGCCAACTCGGTGGCAAAGGACTAGATCCCACCTTGATCTATCGAGCTGAACGAAGTGGAGCTTATTATCTCGAAATAGGGTCTGCAAGCCTACTTCATACAGGGGCATACACAGTCACCCGCAAAAGCCTTGATGAATATGGCGGAGACATTAATACTAATGGTGAACTCAAGCTTAATACTCCCCAGACTGGTTTAATCAACTTTGAAGGCGACCAAGACTGGTTTCAAATTAGCCTCAGTGGCGGCGAAAGTCTCTTTCTAGAGCTTCTTGGATCAAGCACAAACAACGGAACGCTACACGACCCATGGTTGGGGATATACTCGGCCTCCGGCCAGCTGCTGGTTTCAGACAACAACAGTGGTCGAGGCCTCGACAGCCGTCTCTCTTGGGCTGCACCCAGTGCTGGAACTTATTTCGTTGCTGCTGGTTCACTTGGGAATCAAGGACGCGGCTCCTACACCCTGCGGGCAAGCCGTAGGCAGGACAACGCCCCAGACCGTCTAAGTTCAGCATTTGAGTACAACCTGATCGCCCCCGGAACAAGTCTCACAGGTGACATCGAAGCGAGAGGAGATCACGACTGGTTCCAAACCGTTTTACAACAGGGAAAGACATACGAGATCAGCGTGAGCGCGGAACGCTCAACTACCGGTGAATATGATCCTCTAAGAGATCCAGCGGTAAGCCTTCGCGACTCAACAGGACGGCAGATCGCTTTTGATGATGATGGTGGTAGTGGTCTCAATGCTGAAATCATTTACCACCCCAAGAGCACTAGCCGTTACTACATTGACGTTCATGATGCGACCGGGAGCTATGACGGTAACTATCGAGTCAGCGTCCAAGAAGTCAAAGACGATTTCGGCAATGACATTGCCAATGCACATATTACCCAAGGCAATAACAGCCTCACCATTCAAGGAAGTATCGATTATCGAGGTGACCTTGATGTATTTACGTTACAGTTAGATGCCAATCAAGTCTATAAGCTGGATCTACGCGGCGTAAGCAGCAATGCCGGCACACTCGGGGATCCTCGCTTCCATCTGATAGCCAAAGATGGATTGTCGATTGGAGCAGACGACAATGCAGGCCAAGGGACCGACGCAAGTCGCTATTTTGTCAGCAACAGTGCTCAAACGATTTACCTAGAAGCAAGCGCCAATGGTGATCTGTTTGGAAGTTACACATTAGAAATCAACAAGATAGAGCTCCCTAGCGATGACTACGGTGAAACACCTGACACGAGCGGAAGAGTCACCATCGGTTCAAGTCAAAGTGGCATGCTACTCACCCATGGTGACAGCGATTGGTTCCAGATCTCACTCGGCGCGGGACAGTATTACCGCTTCCTGCTGGAGGGTATCGACAGCGGTGCCGGCACATTGGAAGATCCATATCTGGAATTGCGAGACCAGAATGGCCATCTCCTGATGGAGGCTGATCATGGCACATTGAGCCGTAATGCTGCATTAGGCTTTCGGCCACAAAACTCGGGCACTTACTACTTAGCAGCTCGCGGCAGCAAGATCAGTGACATCGGCACCTATGTCATTAATGCCTATGCCCCTGATGAAGCAGGCGCCGGACCCAATAGCAGCCTCGAGCTCAAACTCGGGTTACCAGTGGAAGCCGGGATCCAATCCCCAGATGATGTGGATTGGTTCCGCTTTCAAGCTTCAGCAAGAGAAGTCTTAAGCGTTCGTGTTACGCCCGGTGAGGCCAGCTCTGGTGGTTTGCCAATCACCATCACCGAGCTGTTCGACAGCACAGGTACACCACTGCTTGCAGCCGATGGGCGCTTCACTGATGGCAGTGCGGGCTTCGCATTCCAGGCAGCCAGTGGCGGGAACTTCTACGTCGCTACAAGAGGCTATCGAGGCCACACTGGTAGTTACACCGTATCGCTGGATCGCGGCAACCAAGTCGATGATGCTGCAGCCGCTACCAATGGTAGCCGTCCTCTTACGCCAGGAATCCCACTGACTGGTGTTCTGGAAATCAACGGGGACCGCGACTGGTTCAGCATTGCGGTGGAAGAGGGTTACAGCTACCGCTTCGGCCTCTCCAGTTCCTACGGAACCATCCAGGCTCCTCTGGCAGACCCGACGCTAAGACTACTAACAGCGAATGGGCAAGAGCTAGCCAGCAATGACAACCGTGTCAGAGGAGGCCTGAGCCTCGACAGTGAGATCCTCTACACCGCAACGGCAAACTCAACGGTTTACCTTGAGGCAGGGGCCAGCGGTGATCGTTGGCAAGGCACCTACGCAATTACGGCTATCACACTTGGAGATCTCAGCAGAGATGACCACCCAGATGCAGTCAACGGAAATGATCCGCTGATTCTACACAGCGGCCAACCAAGAAGCGGCATTCTGGAAACCAATACAGACCTCGACATCTTCAGGCTAAATCTCGAGGCTGGGGTGGTCTACCAATTACTAGTACGTGGTGAGGGCAGCAATGGTGGTACTGTGGCAGACCCACAATTGCGGCTGCTTGATAGCAATGGAACGGTATTGGCTGCAGCATTTGATGGTATCTCTAACAGCGATGCAAGCCTCAGCCTGAAACCGATATCTAATGGAATCTACTTTTTAGAAGTGAGTGCCGCGGCTGGCGAGACCAATGTCGGCTCCTACACGGCAGAACTAGTAATTGAGAACAATACAGCAATAGGAAGTAGCGATGATATGCCTGCTGACACCAGCACTCAGGCTATCCTGAAAGCCGGTGTACCACTGGAGGGAAATCTCCACCATCCAGGCGATGTCGACTGGGTGAGGGTAGAGCTAGAAGCGAATCGCCTCTACGTCTTCGACGTTGAGCCGCGAGTCGATAACGCGCAAGGGAATTGGAATCCTGCCATCGAGCTGATCGACAGCTCAGGTCTACGTCTCATGCGAGATAGCGACGGTGGTATTGGTCATGGCGCCCGAATCGTAGTACAACCAACGGTCAGTGGCTCGTATTACCTTTCTGTAAGGAGCCAGAACGGCAGCCACGGTATTTATGACTTATCCATGCGCCTGCTGGAAAGCGGGAATGGTGATCCACTGCAGAGTCAGCAGTGGTATCTCTCTAACCCTAATGGGTTGGATCTGAACCTGAGTCGTGTATGGGGCGAGCTGAGTGGATCTGGGATTCGTATCGGGGTTATTGACGACGGGATCAACTACGCGCATCCTGACCTAATTAAGAATCTAGATCTTCAACGAGATGGCGCCGAAGCATTCAACTTCGGGGGTAGCAACGTAATTTATCACGACGCCAATCTTCGCCTTCCGCCAAAACCTGAGTCAGGCCACGGCACTGCCGTTACCGGCTTGATTAGTGCTACACGCTTCAATGAAAAAGGCATCGCCGGAGTTGCATACGATGCTTCTGTAGCAGGCAGCGAAGTTGACTGGACCCTCCATTCCATTTATGCCGCCCTACGCAGACAACTCAACAACAGCATTGGCGGAATGGATATCAGCAACAACAGCTGGGGATTTATCCATCCTTTCGCCGATGACTTTGACAATCCACTTCTAGAACCAGCCGCCGAGGTTATTGAACGCGGTGTTCGAGAAGGTCGGCTTCATGATGAAACCTATCTGGGCATCAATTGGGTGCTTGCTGCTGGCAACGCCCGTGGCCAGGGTGGCAACACGAATTACCACAACTTTGGAAACAGCCGCTTCATCATCAACGTTGCCTCCGCCACAAGAGATGGAAGCACTTCTGCCTTCAGCACGCCAGGCGCGTCAATTCTCATAAGCGCTTTCGGCGAAGGTCTACTTACCACTTATTACGACTATCTGAACCCAAGCCAACATAATAATTACACCCAGTTTAGCGGTACATCTGCAGCAGCGCCGCTGGTCTCAGGTATCATTGCGCTGATGCTAGAGGCCAATCCAAACCTGGGATATCGAGATATCCAAACGATTCTGGCCTACAGTGCAAGACAGGAAACGGATAAAGGTTTTAAGTTTAATGGTGCCCGGAATTGGAACGGCGGCGGTCTACACTTCAGCCATGATCAGGGGTTCGGATTGGTGGATGCGCACGCTGCTGTTCGCCTAGCGGAAAACTGGACCAGTGAACCACTGACAGCTGCCAATGAGCAAAGCCTGATCTGGAGACCAAATGATATTGGATTGATTCCTGACAACAATGGCGTAGACCTCACATTCCGAACAGTCATAGAACGGGAAATATCGGTTGAATGGGCGGAAGTTGAGCTTGACATTCGACACCCGCGGATCGCGGAGTTGGAGGTCGAGCTTGTGTCACCATTAGGCACAGTAGCGCGACTAATCGATCGACCTTCAGTGACAGCAGATAATCCAACTGGAAGTAGCGGCGAGTACAGTGGTTTACCCGATCGCATCATTTTCACCACTACTGCAAGCCTATTCCGAGGTGAAACATCGGTGGGTGAGTGGACCCTGCGAGTCCGTGATATGCAAAGTGGTGAAACAGGCGAATTACGCCAGTGGGGACTCAAGCTTCATGGCTCAGATGCGAGTAAAGACAATCTCTTTATTTATACTGATGAGTATGGCAAGCTTCATGATGATGGTCGATCAATCCTGAACGATGGCAATGGAGAAGTAAATCCAAAGAGCTCTGGCTTCGATACCATTAATGCGGCAGCTGTAACAACAGCTAGCTTAATCAACCTTAACCCTGGCAGCAGCAGCAGGATTGCACTTCGGAATCTCATCATTGATGAAAACAGCTGGATCGACGCGGCCGTTGGCGGCGACGGAAATGACGTGATCACAGGAAACATTCTTGATAATAAACTTTATGGGGGGCGAGGCAATGATCGGTTTATCGCCAGCATGGGCAATGATTTGATAGACGGAGGCAAAGGCTTTGATCAAATTGTTTACAACGCTAATTTCAGTGATTTTAAGTTGGTACAGATAAATACTCTGTGGACTCTAGTAGACCTGAGGCTAGAAAGCGCGTACAACTACGGCAAAGATACACTATTCAGCATTGAACGCTTAATATTTAATGACAAGACCTTTGATTTAGACATAAACAATCGTGCGCCAATCGTAGTTGGGGAGTTGGGTGACTTGGCTTTTGGCGCCGAAACTATCTTCAGTCACAATTTGAGCAGCACAGTGTTCAAAGATCTCGATGTAGAAGAAGCCAGTGGAGACAGTCTTGGCTACTCGATGACCCTAAAGGATGGCCGTCCCCTTCCCGGGTGGCTGAGTTTCAATCCAGCTTCGCTTGAACTGAGAGGAGAACCCTACGCAGCCATCAGTGGGACCTACACCCTTGAGCTCACCGCGACTGATTCCTTTGGTGCTTCAGCAGCCCTTGATTTTGACGTCACGATCGCCGGAAGCCGCAATGATCAAATGAATCCCCAAGCACCACCGAGCGTAGCTTGGGATCTGATTATACCCGAACCCAGCAATGTACTCACGGGATATAGTGTTGGTGACAGCTTTGTAGTCTCAGTTGCTGTTGCCGATATCAGCAATCCCACTAAATCCCAATCAGTTTTTTCAGCTTATACTGATTTGCACTATAATCCATTGATACTTCGTGTGGCGGAGATTATCTACAGCGATGAATTCAATTCGTTTCGTTCAGGGGTGATTGACAATAATTCCGGCTTGATAAACAACCTTGGTGCGGCTCTGGGCAGTTTTCAGCCCATCAATCACACCCACTTGGCCAGAATTAATTTTGAAGTACTAAGTCCTGGTAATGTCGAACTTAGTTTGCGTCCATCAGCCTCACCTTATCTAGAGACTACAGTCTTCGGACTGGACGGTGATCAGAGAGCCTTCAGCCGCTACGACGCTGAACAGCTGCGGGTGAGTGCCCCACTGCCAGATATCGCCGTAAGCAAGTTCTATGTCAGTCAGCCTATAGTCCAACAAGGGGTGATAGAGCTCAACTATGAGATCAGCAACCACGGACATGCCAACTCTGAAGGTTTCTGGCTTGAACTTTATCTTTCTGATAATGCCATTCTTGAGACTGATACTGATTATATGGTTTGGCGACAATTCATGGAACCGGATGCCATCACAGGGCTCAATAATACAGGAATAGTGTCCACCCAGGTAGCACTACCGCGAGACATTCTTTTCACTCACGCCCTCGCAGAAGATCCAAGATATCCTGCTTTCGGGACTATGAGTACCAGCGCTGACTGGTTGTTCATGCAGGTGAAGCCTGAGCTGCCTCAAGGCGACTCGCTGGCTCTTAACAATATTAGTAGTGACGTTATAACCTACTTCCCTTGGGATGTAGACTTTAATGGCAGAGTCTCTATGAGTGACGCTATCGCCATGCTAAACAGAATCGGACCAGCTCCAACAGTCGATAGCCATACCCAAATATACGACTTTAATGGAGACTCATTTATCACTCAATCAGAAGCCATGTCTGTATTTGAACGAATCGGCCTAAGGGTTAACTCTCACATTTAAGCAAGAGTACTTGTGGCAAGTTCACTCTTCACGGCTGTTGGCGTTGAGCGAATTGCTCCAGGTAGCAGCCCAGGCTACGACGTTGTTGTAATCAATATTAGCGCATGGGAAGATTATTTGAATCAAAAATGGTCGCTTTTCAGTTGGTACGCCAATTTCTACATAAGAGGAGCACGGGCGAAAAACCTTCAAATAGAACCGGGAAGCAGATTTAATACACTAAATTTTTTGGGACAGGTTGATACAGGCTTACTTTCTATAGCACCGCTCGGCTCAACCGCGAACACCTTCTTCGCCAGCCAAAACCCTGATGACTTCTTGATCGCGATCGTCACTGTCGAGATCTCGCAAGAAATTAGCTTAGACGATCCCTTAATCATTCAGATTACATCCCTAAGTCTTGAGCAGCTCATCACCACTCCCACAATAGAAACCATAACCGCAGGCAAAGGTGCGAACGTTTATCCATCACCTGAAGGAAATAGATCCAATGAGATAGGTGAAATAAATCTTGAAATCGGCTATGCCCTAGATAAAGCTATACGCTTGGAGCAACAAGGATCAAACGAAACTCCTACCGACCTCTCCCTAAGCGCATCCTCCTTCTACGAAAACATCTCCGCTGGATCTGTTGTCGCCACCCTCAACAGTTCTGATCCTGACTCTGGTGAGACCTTCTCCTACACACTCGTTCCAGGCTCTGGAGACACCGATAACGCTGCCTTCTCACTCACCGGCAACCAGCTCCAGATCAATGCCTACCCTGACTTTGAAACAAAGTCCTCCTACTCCATCCGTCTCCGCACCACCGATGCAGGTGGGCTCTTCACCGAAAAGACTTTCTCTCTCAGCGTCCTTAACGTCAACGAAACTCCTACCGACCTCTCCCTAAGCGCATCCTCCTTCTACGAAAACATCTCCGCTGGATCTGTTGTCGCCACACTCAACAGTTCTGATCCTGACGCTGGTGAGACCTTCTCCTACACACTCGTTCCAGGCTCTGGAGACACCGACAACAACGCCTTCTCCATTTCCGGCAACAAGCTCAGCATCAACACATCCCCTGATTTCGAAAGCAAGTCCTCCTACTCCATTCGCGTCCGTAGCACCGATCAGGGCGGCCTCAGCACCGAAAGAGCCTTAACCCTATCGGTTACAAATGTCGTAGAGCTCAGCATCGTCGGGGTCGAACCGTTGCGAGCTGAGCAGCCCTCGTTGGATTTCACGGCCTTGGCTGGGCAATCGCTAAGCGGGCAAGTCGTACTCAAGCGCATGCCCTCAAGCGGAATCGAGGCCAGCGTCGGCTTCTACAAGACGATTGACTCCAGCGGAACGGTGCTCGACGACCTTGGCAAGCCTTTGGCACCCGGAGATGACGGCTACACCAAGGCGGCTCTTTCAGTCCGCAACATCGTCAGCAGCATGAGCGGCCTGAAGGCGACGCTCCGGGATGGAGATCTGATCACCGGATCCCGAAGCTTCAGCCTGTCTGACGACGCCTACCTTGCTCCCTATGCGAAGTTATCCAATACAGTATTCGACCCGGTGATCACTCCCACGCCACCGGCTGTATCCGCAGGGAGCGCGACAGTCCTCCAGTCCCCCAGCCCTGGCTATCCCATCACGCCAACGCCTCTGGCCACGGTGTTCGGCGGTCGGCAGCTTCAGGCCACCGTGTTCGCCTTTGCAGCTGCCAACGCTGATAGCGTATCTTATTTCAGATCCCTTGATAGCAAGAGATTTAGCATGGCAACGCGCCTTGATGGGCTGAGAGCGATGGATCAGGATGAGCTACTGGTTCGTATTGATATCTAGATCCTCTTTTCTTATCTGAGTCACGTTGGGGTCACCCCGATTAAGTGGACAGGTATCAGGGCTCCAAGAATGTGAGTGTTGATTTAGAAGCAGTCGGCTGGAGGCCATACTACTACTGCTACTGATTCTCGTAGTCGATTGGGCTGAGGTAGCAAATTGTTGAGTGACGCGGTTCACGGTTGTGACGTGGCCGCTTGGAATCGGTCAACGGTGAATGAGAGTCCTGAGTTGGGTACCTTTTCTTGGACAGTTTCAGCCCCCTGCTCCCACGTGCACTGCACGCCCACCTCCGACTCATGGCTCAACCAAGTGGAGCGTTGGTTTGGGATCATCAACGGGGCATCCGGGGCGGTAGCAGCTTCAGGGAGTTGATCACCAAGATCGAGCAGTTCGTGGCCGCCTACAACAAAAGCAAGGCCCTGTTCAAGTGACCCGCCACATTGGTGTCAATCATAGAAAAAGCTCCAGCGACTTTCCAGACAATCTCCAGGACCTGACTTTAGGCCAGTTTTACGCCACTAAGATTACGCTAAACGCCAAAAAGCAAGAGTGCGTCAAAATTCTTGGCGGCATAGCCGCACTTTGGGGTAGTGGGGGTCGTGGGTTCAAATCCCGCCGCTCCGATTGATTCACCGGCGCGCCACCCTCGGGTGGCCTTTTTTTTTGCCCTGCGGCCGGGGATGGGTCAGTGCAGCCGGGTGGTGA
>Ga0194122_10003660_pt1 | contig 15502 bp, 17 predicted proteins | sample TA2MahCa10mmetaG_FD_155487 | JGI IMG/M metagenome (GOLD analysis project Ga0194122, IMG submission 155487) | Freshwater microbial communities from Lake Tanganyika, Tanzania - TA2015021 Mahale Deep Cast 10m | ecosystem: Environmental > Aquatic > Freshwater > Lake | place: Tanzania: Lake... | reverse complement strand
CGATGACGGCAAAGCATCGTTCCGGGACGTGCTCAGCGTCGAAGAGATCCGCAAGCTGCGTCAGGGTCCGGCGGAAGAGAAGCTCGCCTTCCTCGAAGCGCTGCCCAAGGACAAACGCCAGGCGGTGCTCGAAACTCTGCCGCAGCAGGTCCGCCGCGGGATGATGGGCCTGGGGAGCGCCGAGCTCCGGCGCGAGATAGTCGCGCTGGGCCAACCGGTGGCGATCGTGGGCCTCGATCTCGTCGAGGGTAAGCTCTACCGCGCGCTCTACTCGAACCGGCAGCTTGAAGAGGTCCTCGTCGATTTCTGGTTCAACCACTTCAACGTCTATATGAACAAGGGCCCCGAGCGCCTGTTCCTGACAGACTACGAACGCGAGGCGATCCGCCCGCACGTGCTCGGCAACTTTCACGACATGCTGCTCGCCACGGCCAAGCACCCGGCGATGTTGTACTACCTCGATAACTGGCAGTCTGTGGATCCCACGGCGTTGGAGCAAATGGCCAAGCGCCGGCGGGGCGGGAGCGAGATGAAGCAGCTCAGTAAGCGCGCGCGGGGGCTGAACGAGAACTACGCGCGTGAGTTGATGGAGCTGCACACCATGGGCGTGGACGGCGGCTACACGCAGCAGGACGTGGTGGAGGTGGCCCGCGCGTTCACGGGCTGGACGCTGCGTAATCCGCGCGGCGGCGCCGCCTACTACTTTGCGCTGATGTTGCACGACAAGCGCGCGAAGACAGTGCTGGGGCAGAAGCTCGCGGCCGGGCGCGGCGAGGAGGATGGGCTCGACGTGCTGCGGCTCCTGTCGCGGCACCCGGCCACGGCGAAGTTTATCTCGATGAAGCTGGCGCAGCGGTTTGTGGCGGACGCACCGCCACCGGCGCTGGTGGATCGCATGGCCGCCACGTTCCGCAAGACGGACGGCAATCTCCGTGAGGTGATGCGGACGCTGCTTACGTCGAATGAGTTCTTCTCCGAAGGCGCGTGGCGCGCGAAGCTTAAGTCGCCGCTTGAAATCGTGGTGAGCGCGGCGCGGGCGCTGGATGCGGACGTCACCAACGCGCTGCCGCTGGCGAAAAGTATTGAGGAGTTGGGCCAGCCGCTCTATCGCAAGGAAGAGCCGACGGGCTACTACAACACCGCGGAAGAATGGACGAACACCGCGGGCCTGTTGGGGCGGATGAACTTTGCGGCGTCGCTCGCTTCGAACCAGTTCCAGGGGACGAAGGTGGCGGCGTCGCACGCGAAGATGGGCGTCGCGCTCGGCGGGCCGGAGTTTCAAAGGAGGTAGGGGCGATGCTGTCAAGACGAGTATTCCTTTCGGGCGCGGCCTGTGTGGCGCCGCTGTGGTTGCAACGCGCGGCCGCGGCCAGCAGCCGGCGCAAGATCCTGGTGGCGGTGTTCCAGCGCGGCGCGATGGACGGGCTGAACGCCGTGATTCCTCACACCGACGAGGTGTACTACAAGGCTCGCCCGTCGATTGCGATTCCGAAGAGCGACGTGCTGGACCTCGGTGACGGCCGGTTCGGGCTGCATCCGGCGCTCGCGCCCCTGCATGCGTTGTGGAACCGGAAGCAGCTTGCCATCGTGCACGCTGCGGGGTCCCATGATCTGACGCGCTCGCACTTTGACGCGCAGGATTATATGGAGTCCGGCACGCCGGGCTTGAAGTCCACGCGCGACGGGTGGCTGAACCGCGCGCTGCCGCCGATGCCGGATGCGAAGACGCCGTTGCGCGCGGTTTCGATCGGTCCGCGTCTGGCGCGTACGTTGCGCGGCGCGAACTCGGCGGTGGCGATCAATAGCATTCGCGATTTCAAGGTGCGCGACCGCGGTTCGAAGGATGAGCTTGAGTCGATGTACTCGGGGACGGCGGATGCAACGCTGGCCGCGCCCGGCCGTGATACGTTTGAGGCCGTGAAGCTGGTGGAGAAGATCGACAAGCAGCCGTACACGCCCGCCGCGGGCGCGAAGTACCCGGTAGGGTCGAGCTTCGGCGCCAGCCTCCAGCAAATCGCGCGGCTGGTGAAGGCGGACGTGGGGCTCGAAGTGGCGTTCGCTGACATCGGCGGGTGGGATACGCACAATAACGAGTCGGCGCGGCTGCAGGGGCTGCTCACGGATTTCGCCGGTTCGCTCGGCGCCTTCGCGGCGGACCTCGGGGACCGGTTCGAGGACGTGACCGTGGTGACGATGTCTGAATTCGGCCGCACCGTGCGCGAGAACGGCAGCGGCGGTACGGACCACGGCCACGCGAACGCGATGTTTGTGCTCTCGGGGAGCGCCGCGCTCTCGGGCGGCAAGGTGCACGGGCGCTGGCCAGGCCTCGCGCCGGAGCTGTTGCACGAAGGGCGTGACCTCGCGGTGGCGACGGACTTCCGCGCGGTGCTGGGCGAAGTGGTGTCGCGCCAGTTGGGCGTGAAGGACGTGGCGCGCGTGTTCCCGGGCGGCCCGGCGGCGGTGGTGGCGAAGGGCGTGGGGGTGATGGGGGCGTGATCACGAAGCAGGACGAGCGAGGTTCGGTGAACGTAAAGATCCGGCGCGGGCTGGAGCAGCTAGACCGCGGGGAGGGGATTCTGGAAGAAGACCTCGCGGCGTACCTGGCGAAGCGAAAGGCCGAAGTCCTCGCCAAAGGGGATAACGGGAAAGTCAAGAGGTGTCGCGAGTGGCTGACCACAACTACACCGTTCTGTTCCATCTGTTGCCGGAAGGCGGCGGCTACGCCGTGATTGTCCCTGCGATACCCGAGATCTGCATGTACGGCGATACGCTGGCAGAGGCTGGCGAGATGGCGGGGTGATACGGGCTGGCTGCAAAGAGGGCGTAGCGCTGGTCGGCCTGCTCCTGAACGGGTATCGGCAGCGCGTCGTAGCGCTCCCAAAACTCGGGTAGTGGATGAGACTGCAGGCTCACGGTCACAAGGCGTTGTCGCTTATCAGCGCTGTGTCCGGCGCGCACACAATCCGTCTTCCAGTGACCCGGCTGTGCTGCCAGCATCCATGGCGCGATCGATCGCCATGTCCACAGACTGCACAAGGGGCGCACCGCGTCCACCGGGCGCGAAGTCGCGCTCCATTTGCCGGTCCCACACCTCTTCTTCCAATTGTTCGAACCACTGTGCGAATTGCTCACGTTCTTGTTCGGAGAGGTGGACTACCGCGTCTTTGATCGCATCCAGGGTCATGTCCTCACCATGGCTTGAGAACGGGGCGCGTGCAATGGGCCGAACCGAGGCGAGGGGGTGTGGCTGTCTATTCGCTCTGTGGCGGCTCGTCGTTTCCGGCCGCAGCGAACCAAGGCAGAGCCACCAGCCCGACGTGGGCCAGCGCGCCAGGCAGCCCAGCAACAGCAGCAGGGGTGGACATGCGGCGTTTGCAGTTAGTCCATCTCAGCAGCATGCGCGGCGCTGTTAGTCTGGTGATTGTGACCAAGCGGTGGGTGCTGGCAGCAGCGGCGTGCGTGGCCCTGGCGGCGTGCGGGCCGTCGCGCGCTCCCCGCGCCGCAGCGGACGCGCCGCCCGGCTTCGCCGTGGAATCCGTCGCGCCCATTGACGGCCTGGCTGGCTTCACGTTCGATCATCGCGGCCGGCCCGTGGTGTGGAGAACAGGCGGCGGCTTTGCGACTTTGCTCACCGATACGTCGGGCGATGGCGAAGTGGATACGGAGCGCGTGCTGTCGCGCGACGTGCGGCCGAACGCGGTGTGGTTTGACGGCCCCGCCATGTACGCCGTGGGCACAGGCGCGCGCGACGGCGGGCGGTGCGGGCTGTATCGCGTGGCCGAGGGCGAACACGCGCTACTGCTCAGCGCGTTCAACGGCGCGTGCAATGGCGGCCCGTACGATTTGCGGCGCGGCGTGGACGGCGCGGCGCTGCTGCTGACGCCGGACCTGAGCCAGATCCCGGTTGAGCAGGTAGACGACTCCGCCTTGCCCGTGTATGCCGGGCCGCTGCTCGATCATCAGGACGCGATGGCGAAGCGCACGGGCGCGGTGCTGCGTTGGAAAGGCGCGGGCTTTACGGTGATTGCCCGCGGGTTGCACAACGCCCGGCGCCTGGCAGTGGCGCGCGACGGCAGTATCTTCACGTCGGATGAAGAGTCGCGGCTGCTGCGAGTTACTCCGGGCGCGGAGTTCGGTTGGCGTCCCGGTGTAGCGGCGCTGCCGACTTACTATTTCGACGCCGCCAAGCCAGAGCGCGAGTGGGCCCGGCCGGTTGTGCTGGCGCGGGTGATGGAGATTTATCAGCAGGATGCGTTTCCCGGCGCGTATCATGGCGCGCGGTTCGAGGCCGTGGCCGGCGGCGGTATTCGCGTTGGTGAGAAGCAATGGTTGAGGACCCAGAGCGAGGTGACGGCGATGGAGGTGGGGCCGGACGGCGCGCTGTACTTCCTCTCCGCTGGCGGGTTGTGGCGCGTGCGCGTGGCGGCGGGTGCACGGCCGCCTGCTGGGCCGAGACGCGAGTTGACGCGTTATCCGCAGCCGCTATCGAGCTGGAGCCACGCGGCGCTGGAGCGGCAGAAGGAGCTGCTGGGGCAATCGTGGGCGGAGCAGCTTGAGGCCGTGGCGGCGGATGCGCGCCCGGTCGAGGCGGATCGTGCCGAGGCCGTGCGGCTGCTGGAGCGCTTCGGATCGCGGCGCCGGAGCCCGGCGGCGGCACGGGTTCCCGCGCCCCACGCTGCGCCGCCTGAGTGGGACACGCTGCCCGCGCGCGTGCGCGAGCTCGATGCATTGCGCTGGTTCGGTATTCGCGCCGCTACCGCCGACGCACCGGCCGAGGTATGCGAAGCGATGACGAAGGCAGTGCTGGAGGCGGGCTTCCCGCATCCGCAGGACCGCCACCTGAACTTCGAGTGGGCCCGCGTGCTCGGCTACTGCGGCGGCGGCGATGCGGTGGACGCGCTGCTGGGTGCGTTGAGCAGTGCGCAGGACCGGGCGTGGCAGATTCATCTCGCGCGGTCTTTGCGTGCGGTGCGGCGCGGATGGTCCGCCGCTGACCGCGCGTCGTTTGCCAAGTGGGAAGAGTGGCTCGGCGGCGCATTGCGGAGCAAAGTGGCTGATGCGCCGAAGGATGGCCCGGCGATGTTCGCGGCGCTGTGCGCGCAATGCCACGCGGGCGCGGCGCTGGGACCTGACCTTGCGGATGCCGCTGCGCGTTTCCCCGGAGCTGCTCAGTTACTGGAAGCGATCCGCGAGCCGTCGAAAGAAGTGGCCGAGCGCTACGCCGCCGTGGCGGTGGAAACGAAGTCCGGCGACAGGATCGAGGGCCTGGTGGTGCGCGAGGACGCGCGCGAATTGGTGCTGCGCAGGGCGGCGGACCCCAAGCGCCCGGTGACGGTTTCCAAGCGGCAGATCGACTCGCGCGCGACGCTGGAGCGTTCGCTGATGCCGGCGGGGTTGTTGGATGGATATGAAGATGCCGCCGTGGCGAAACTGATCGAGTTCATTCGGGCAGGCGCGGCTTCGCGTCCTTGAGACGGATGACGGCGCGTTGGCCGTCGCGGGTGAAGCGGATGGTGGGGCCGGTGGTGGGCGGTGGATACCGTCTAGGACTCGTTTCATCCCAAAACGGCGTCATCCAACCTCCTTCGAGGGTGTAAGTTCTACCCAAAACCAGCCGCAACGTCGCGGCGCCGCTGCTGCGCGGAGAGTCAGAAGAATCCACTCGCTGGGTGCCGATTCGGGCTGCCAGACGTGCGGTGTCGATGGCGGGTGTGCCATCCGGCCAATAGACTTCGACGTGTAGATTTCCCAACGGAAGCGGCGGTGGCAAGCGCAGCGTGACATCGCGAACCTACTTGTTCGGTGTAATGACCAAGACTTGCGCGCGAGCGGCGGACTGCGTACCAGGCGCGTAGACGGGGTCGAAAGGTTCGTTCTCCCGCGGCGTTCCGCCGATGTTTACGCCCACTACAAAGCGGCCCAGCGGAATGCGTTCCAAATGGAACTGCCCGTCTGCGCTGGTGTTGGACCAGACGTTGCTCATCCTGCGTACCTCGCCGGTGGGCCTGACCTCGCCGAGTTCCACACGGACATTTCTTGAGGGTTTGCGGTCAGTTCCCAAGACGTGACCGTCGATCCCGGCGAACGTCTCAAACGAGCCATTCACCACCGTGCATCCACCCGGATGAGCGATGACAGGTTGTTCCTCTACATCCGCCGCGCCGCGCCCGAGGATTTGGCTGTGAAACGTGATTTCGTACTGACCCGGCGCAAGCGGTGGCGTGCGGTAGGCTCCAGAGGCCGGGATCAGGAAGTGTTTGGGTGTCGCGTTCCTGATGGCCTGTTTGATCGAGACCGAGGCTCCGGGCGCGGCCGGTTGGCCGGTGGTGAATTCGCGATTCTGGACAGCGCGCCCCTCAATCCAGCCCGGATCTGATGCACGAATACGGGATGCTGCGCGGAGGTAGAGAATGTCGGCGTCGGTCTCGGCGTCCTCTATATGGCGATCTTCGCTGCAGAGACCCACGTTGAAGAGAAGGAGCTTCTGCAGTATCTCGGGTGTTCAAGCGGCCGACAGCTTGGGGCGGGGTTGGAGTTTGTACAGATTGCTCACTGCCTCGTCGCTGGGCGCTGCGGCTTGCAAGTAGAAGAGGTAGTCCTTGCCGGTCCTAAAGCTCGTGATGCAACTGGAGAAGCTGGCGGATTGATGAGGATTTCGGTAGTGCCGGGCGGTAGTCCTTTGAACGCTTCTACTACCGCGAAGCGACAGAGGTTGAACTCGGAGATGCCGCCAGTATGCCGGTCGTTGGTATCGATCTCTCGCGTGCGGACGATGACCGCCGAGTCGTAGTAAATCTGGCAAGCCTTGACGGGCTCATAACTCACGCAACTGCAAGCGCGCAGGGCCGCCGGTGCGGCAATGAGCGCAAGTGCGAGCGGGTAGCCAGGGTGGCAGCGCATGCCACAGTATTGCTTACTTTGCGCGCATCCGGTTGTTGCGCGGATTCTCCTCCACCTCCGCGAGCCCCAGTTCCTTCAGCACCGGCGGCACGTACATCCCGAAGCGTCCGCGGAGTCCTTTCTTCAAGCCATACCAGCCGCCCACGGGGTCCTGGGCGCTCCGGCCCCAGGCCTCCACGGTGCCTTCGGCGGCAGGCTTCTGTTCGTCGGCGCTGCCGAGCGGTATCCAGTCGCCACTTGCACGACGAGCGCGGGCGGGTCCGCCGCTTCATCGCGCCAAGCTTCGAACTCCGAGGTCCCCGGCGGCGTGTTCAGTTTCCACGGATGGTCCGCGGTTTCGGCTGTGGCTTTTGCGGCGGCGGCTTTAGTGCGAGGTCTCCTCTTTGCCGGCGGCGTTCTGCGCGGGGGCGAATTCGGCCACCTTCACTGGGAACGCACGGCCCTGGCTGATCTACTTCATGGCCCCGGTATTGTCCTAAGTCGAAATACCGGCGTCAACGCGCCAGAATGTTCGTGGCGAGCCCAGAGCGGGCGAGGTTGGTTCTAGCGCTGCGGGCCGTTCAGGAGCAGCCAGCGGAGCACGGGACAGGGCGCGGGAGTTACCATCGCTTGAGTCCTTTGGCAGCGATGTCCCGGCGGAAATGGGCGCCATCGAAAGAAATGGTTTCCACGGCGGCGTAGGCGCGGTCGATGGCATCCGGCAGCGTCGCCCCGCTGGCGGTGACCCCGAGCACGCGTCCTCCCGAGGTTTCGATTGCGTCGCCGCTCGCGCGCGTGCCGGCGTGGAAGACGATCGCGCCCGGGGGCGTTGCACTGAGCCCGCGAATCACGTCGCCCGTGCGCACGTCGGCAGGGTAGCCGTGTGCGGCCATCACGATGCAGACGGAGGGATCGGGCCGCCAGGTGATGGGCGCGCCGTCGAGGAGCGTCGCGGCGAAGTCACTCTGCATGCGATGCATGAGCACTTGCGTCTCGGGGTCGCCCAGGCGCGCGTTGAACTCCAGCACTTTGGGCCCGGCGGCGGTCATCATCAATCCTGCGTAGAGGAAGCCGGTGTACGGAGTGCCGTCTGCGATCATCTGCGCGAGCGCGGGGCGGATGACGAGATTCAGAATTTCGTCCGATTGCGCGGCGGTCAAGATATGCCCGTCGCAATACGCGCCCATGCCGCCAGTGTTGGGACCCTGGTCGCCATCGAACACCGCCTTGTGATCCTGCGTAGCTTCGAGCGGCCATACGCGTTCGCCGTCGGCGACCACGATGTAGCTCACCTCTTCGCCCACGAGGAATTCTTCGAGCACGACGGGACCGGGCGGCAGTTTGGTGAGCGCGTCGAGCGCCGTCTCGCGGTCCGGTGCGATGATGACGCCTTTGCCCGCGGCGAGCCCGTCTGCTTTGAGCACGAGCGGGAAGCCGATCTCGTCAAAGTGCTGCGCGGCGGTGTCGAGACTTTCGGCCGTCACCGCGCGCGCCGTGGGGATGCCCGCGCGCAGCATGAAGGCTTTCGAAAAAACTTTGCTGCCCTCGAGTTGCGCCGCGGCCGCCGTGGGACCGATAATGCGCTTGCCGCGCGCGCGGAACAGATCGACGGTGCCGGCGACGAGCGGCGCTTCCGGACCCACCACCGTTAACTCCGCGCGCACCTGTTCGGCAACGGCAAGATAACCCTCGGGCGTCGAGGTCGGCGGCTTGATGCAGGAAGCGGACCGCGCGATGCCCGGGTTGCCAGGCGTGGCATAGACGCGTTCAATGAGTGGGCTTTGAGCCAGTTTCCAGGCGAGCGCGTGCTCGCGACCGCCCCCTCCAATGACGAGGGCGTTGATTTTACGCACGACTACAATGATAGCAATGGCGGCGCGGTACGACATAATTGTAGTGGGTGCGGGCCACGCCGGCTGTGAAGCGGCGCGGGCGGTGGCGCGCATGGGCTTGCGCGCGGCGATGGTGACGATGAATATCGATCTCATCGCGCAGATGTCGTGCAACCCTGCGGTGGGCGGCATTGCCAAGGGCCACCTGGTGCGCGAGATCGATGCGCTGGGCGGCGCGATGGGCGAAGTGACGGACGCCGTGGGCATTCAGTTCCGGTTGTTGAATACCAGCCGCGGTCCGGCCGTGTGGTCGCCGCGCGCGCAGTGCGACAAGAAGCAATACCGCGTGCACATGAAGGCCGTGCTGGAGCAGGAAACGAATCTGCGGATTCTGCAGGCGGAAGTGGCGGGGCTGGTGATCGAAGAGGGCCGCGTGCGCGGCGTCGCGCTGCGCGACGGGCGTACGCTGGCGGCCGAGGCGGTGGTGATCACCACGGGCACGTTTTTGAATGGGCTGGCGCATATCGGCGAGTCGACGTTCAGTTGCGGGCGGAATGGCGAAGCGCCGTCGAACTTGCTGGGCGATGGGCTGCGCGCGTCGGGCCTGCGCTGGACACGGTTGAAGACCGGCACGCCGCCGCGCCTCGATGGCCGCACGATTGACTGGAGCCGCTTCGAGCCGCAGGCGGGCGACGAAGTGCCCACGCCGTTTTCGTTCCTGACGGAGAAGATCGAGCGCGAGCAAGTGAAGTGCTACATGGCCTACACGAATGATCGGACGAAGCGGATCATTCAAGACGCCATCAGCCGCTCTCCTTTATATAGCGGGCAGATTGAGGGCGTGGGGCCGCGCTACTGCCCGTCGATCGAAGACAAGTTCGTGAAGTTCCCGGACAAAGAGCGGCACCAGATTTTCCTGGAGCCCGAGGGGCTGGACACAAACGAGATCTACGTGAACGGCATGTCGACGAGCATGCCCATCGATGTGCAGGCGGCGTTTGTGGCGTCAATAGAAGGCTTGGAAGACGCCGAGATGATCCGGCCTGGCTATGCGATTGAGTATGACGCGATCGATCCGCGCGAGCTGGATCACACGTTGGCGGTGAAATCGGTGAAGGGACTGTATCTGGCGGGGCAGATCAACGGGACGTCCGGCTATGAAGAAGCTGCGTGCCAGGGTTTGATCGCCGGGATGAACGCAGCGTGCGCGCTGCAAGGCAAAGAGCCGGTGGTGGTGGCGCGCACGGAAGGCTACACGGGGATTTTGATCGATGACCTTGTGACGAAGGGTGCCGACGAGCCGTACCGTATGTTCACGTCGCGCGCAGAGTTCCGGCTGCATCTGCGGATCGACAATGCGGACGAGCGGTTGACGCCGCTCGGCCGGCGCGCGGGATTGGTGCGCGACGATCGTTGGGCGCTGTATGAGCGCAAACAGGAGCAGAAGGCGCGGCTGGTAGCAGCGTTGCGCGCGAATCGGTGGACGGGTGGGGTGGGGGATGACCGGCCTACGCTGGATGTTTGGCTGCGGCGGCCCGAGGCGCGCATTGCGGAGTTGACCGACTTTCTGGAGCCCGCCCTGGTGCATGGCTTGACGACGACGGTGGAGACGGAGTTGAAGTACGAGGGCTACATCGTGCAGCAGGAGCGGCAGATTGCGCGGCTGAAGAATGCCGAGGGGCGGCGGATTCCGGCGGGCTTTGCCTATGAGGCGGTGCCGGGGCTGTCGCGTGAGATTCGCGAGAAGCTGCGGCTTGTCAATCCGGAGACCTTGGGGCAGGCGGCGCGGATTCCGGGTGTGACGCCGGCGGCGGTGGCCGTGCTGGATGTGTATTTGACGGTGGGAACGGCAGCGGCGCAATGAGCGAGTTCGCGGCAATGGTGGAGCGGCATCTGCGGCCGCACTTCCCGGCGTTAACGAAAGCGCAGATCGCGGCGATGCAGGCGCACTATGACTTGATGATGCGGTGGAATCCGCGCATTAATCTGACGGCAATCACGGGCGTGGAGGAAGCGGTGAAGCGGCACTACGGCGAGAGCCTCGCGTTGGCGGCAGCGATCCCGGAAGGCTCCTGGCGGATGGTGGACGCGGGTTCCGGGCCGGGGATTCCCGGCGTGCCGATTGCGATCATGCGGCCCGAGTGCCACGTGACGATGGTGGAGCTCGACGTGCGCAAAGGTGTGTTCATCCGTGAGGCGACGTTGGCCCTGACGAACACGGCGGTGCGCAACGGGCGGCTCGCGAAGCTGGAGTTGCCCTGCGACTGGCTGGTGTCGCGCGCGCTGCATCGCGACGAGTTGATCCCGTTTGTGAAAGAGCAGCCGTGCCGCGTGGCGTTGCTGTTGAGCGACGACCAGGTTTCGCCGACGGTCACCGAGTGGAAGCGGATGCGGTGGGATGAACCGGTCAGGCTGCCGTGGCCGGGGCAGGGCTGCATCTTGCGCGGTGAGCCGGTGGCGGCGGAGTAGGAGATGGATTGGATCCGGGCGGTGATTGCGCAACTGCAGCGCGAGTATCCGCAGCCGGCGTCCGGCGGTCCGGTTTTGGTGGCGGTGGTTGCGATCATTGTGATTGCTGGAGACGCGGTTTGCCGATCGCCAAAGTCAGCCGAAATGGCGCGGACGCCCGGGCCTGTGGGCCGACACGGTGTACTTGTTGATTCTCGCGGGGTTTAGCAAGCGTTTGGGGAAAGTGGCATGCCGCGCGACGGCGTGGGTCGGCGCGCTGCCGCTCTGGCTGCAGGCGATCGGTGCTCTCGTGGTCGGCGATTTCACGGGTTATTGGACGCATCGGGCGCTGCACCGAACTCCGCGTTTGTGACGCGTGCACACGGTGCATCATTCATCGGCGAATCTCGATTGGCTGGCGGCGGCGCGTGTGCATCCGTTGGAAGTGGCGATTAATCAGACGATGAGGATGATTCCGATTTTGCTTGCTCGGGTTCTCGCCGCTGATTGTCGGAGTCTACGGCCCGTTCCTCGCGCTGTATCCGGTTTTTCTGCACGCCAACGTGCGGTGGACGAACGGGCGTTTGGGCAAGTGGATTTCGTCGCCGATTTATTACCGCTGGCATCATGCCACCGACGGCGAGGCAGTGGACCGCAACTTCGCCGGCTTGTTCCCCGTGTGGGACCGGATGTTCGGCACGCAGTATTTCCCCGCGGACCCGAAGCCGCAAGGCTTCGGCTTGCCCGGACTCGTGCGGTTGGGCAACGGCCTGTGGGAGCAGCTCAGCTATCCGTTCCGATAGGCGGCTTCATGAGTTTAACGCTGCGACCGCCTGGATCTGTGAACACTACGCGCCGGCCGCGCGGTGTGTTGACTGACGGTGAGCGCGGCGAGATCCCGAGCGCTTCTAGAGCAGCGACGGCGGTGTCGAATGACGGAAGGGCGAAGCCAAGCATCGTGGTGTCAGCAGCGCCTTTCGAGGCGGGCGGCGATGGGTAGATCTCCACGACGAGCGTGCCGAGCTGCGCCGCATCGTGGAGCGGTCCTTTGCCATGGCGCTCCGGTTGCGGCGGCCGCTCTTTTACTGCCTCTCCATCACCCGCTGCGTGACCCAGTCCACCCAAACCGCGGTATCGATCCCACTACGGAACGGCGCACCGGTGAGCGCGGAGGTGACGAACTCCTCTACACACGGATAATGCAGGTTCACGGGCGCCGGAATCTGCTCGACGCCGGTGGGCGTCACCAGCGGGGCGTCATTGAGCGGTGAAAGGTCGAGCTCGCCGTCGGTGCCGCGAATGCGGAACTCGTCGCGCACGATGCGCGAGTTCCACCGTGCGTCCACCACCGCGCGGATGCCGCCCGCGTACTCCATCATCACGGTGCCGTTGTCCTCGACGCCGTAGTGGAACACGGCATTCGAAAGCTGCCCCGCCACGTGGAGCGGCCGGCCGAACAGGAAATTCATGAGATCGATGCGGTGCGAAGCGATGTCATAGAAGGGTCCGCCGCCGGCCATCGCCGGGTCCGCCCGCCACGCATCGCGCGCGTCTTCCTCTGGGAACCAGCTATGCGCCGTGGCCTCGGCAAACACCACGCGCCCGATAGCGCCTTGCCGGATGAGCTCCATAGCACGGTTGATCTTGGGATACATGCGACGATAGTAGGCCACGCCGAGCAGCCGCCCCGTCTCCACCGCCGCTTGCTGCATCGCGCAGGCCTCGGTGTAGTTCATCGCCGTGGGCTTCTCGCACAGCACATGCTTGCCCGCGCGCAGCGCCGCGATGGTTTGCGCGGCGTGCAGCACCACGGGCGTGCCGATATACACCGCCTCGCAACCCGACTCGCGGAGCGCCGCATCGAGATTCGTCCACGCCGGCGCGCCATACTGTTTCGCTTTCGCTGGATCGCGCGTAAGGAAGCCGGCGACGCGGCTGCGCGGCTCGGCAAGAATGGCCGGTAGCGTTCGCTTGATCGTGATATCGCCGATACCCGCGACGAGCCAGTTCAGCATCTACTCCGCCTGGAACGAAACCTTGGCTTTGCCGGTGGCGATGTCGAGCTTCTTGGGAAGTGGGTTGAGACCTTGCCAGATCCAGATGCTGTCGACGCGCAACTGGCCTGTGGCCTTCGCCGGATTGATGTTGCCTTCGGCGCCTTCAGGCGCGTCGGCCGTGAGCACGTTCCACACGAGGAACTGTTGCTTCAGTCCCGCCGCGGCGCGCTGCGTGGCCTTTTCCAGATTGAACGCGATGGAGGGCTGCGTGAAGGCAATGGGATTCTTGCTGGAGCCGCGATAGGGCTTCCACTTGCCGTCCTCGCCGAGTTGGTGATAGAAGATGCCGATCACCGAGTTCGCGGGCAGGATGTAGCTGCTACGGTCGCCATCGCCCCTCTCCACCAACACCTTCCAGACCTTGGCGGCGGCGAGGCGCTGGAAGTGGTGGGGGTAGCGCCAAACGCGGAGACCGCTACCCTTGGGGTCGTTGCCCTGGCAGTCCGCCACGCCGGGGATGAAAAGCCGTAAGGGCGACTCGGAGAAGTCAATGGCGCGCTCGGCGTCGGCCGCAGGGCAAGATTGAGGGTTCTTAACAAAGACGTCGGCGGCGTGGAGAGACAGCGAGCAGACGAACAAAGCCAGAGTGAGCGGGACGAGTGGGGTGCGGATTTGCATGGGTCGGAACCTCAGAACATGGTAGCGAACCTTCCCTGAGAATATTTCTTTGGTAGAGGCACTATATCTTTGAGTGCCGAGTCGTACCCATCTCGCGGTCCGTGTAGCAGGGCTGCTGGCGCTGCTGGCAGCCAGATCGCCGCTGCTGGCGCAGTCGGGCATCCTGCAGATTTTCGTAAAGGACGGCGAGAACGGCGTGTTCGCGGCATCGGGCCGGTCGACGCGTCCGTTTGCGGTGTGCGTGACAAGCGAAACTGGCGCCCCCGTGCCTGGCATCGCTGTGAGCTTTCGGCTTGCGGAAGAGGGCGTGTCCGGCGAGTTTTCGAATGGCCTTCGCACGGAGTTGGTGTTGACGGGTGCGGACGGTCGCGCGGTGTGCCCTGCGATTTCCTGGGGCGCTTTCGCGGGCCCGGGCCGATTGCGCGTCACCGCCGCCCAAGGTGAAGCCCGCGCAGGAGTCCTGGTTCCGTACCACCTCTCGGCTGATCCGAGCCTCGCCTCTCCGCCGACCGGGCAAGTTGTTGTCGCCGGTAGCGCGGTGGCGCCGCAGGTGCAGCCGTTGCGGATTCGGGAGTCTGGTGGTCCAACTCCGAAGGTAAAGAAGAAGCGCCGGTGGGTGCGATGGGTGACATCGATTGCCGCAGGCGTGGGCGGGGGCCTTGCGCTGGGCTTGGTACGGCGGGGCGGCGGCGGGTCTCGCGTGACTGAGGCGGTCGGCCCTGGAGTGTCTCTGGGTGTGTATACTATTAATGTAGTAGGTTTACGATGAGTGGCTCTTTGTTGTTGCTGTTGATCGGGTGTTGGGTGGAGCCTGGGAGCCAAGTGCCGGAATCGCGGTTTTTATACGGCGTGTCGGGGAATCTGGTGCTTCGCCGTGGGGAGCAAGGGAAGGCGTGTGAAAGCGACTCGCAGTGGTCCGAACCCGATGAGGATGGCGTTCGGCGGCTGCGGTTGAGTGCGCGGTGGAGTTTGGTGGAGAATGCTCGGACCGGAGAGCGCTATGTGCTTTTGAAGGAACGGGAGCGGTTCGCGTTGCCGGCATGTTGCGTGGCTGGGGAAGATATGCAATGAGTTGCATGGGTGGGTTGCTGTTGGCGGCGGCGTCAATTCCATTGCTGGCGCAGTCACCGGCGGGCAACTTGGCGTTGTTTATCTTGGACGGAAGAGGGTATAAGCTTCCCATTGGCGGCTTTTTCGACTTGGGCTCTGCGGCGCCGGGTGACTTTTTGGAGACGGCGTTTCGGCTGCGCAACGTGTCTTCCACGGCCGTAACGGTTTCGAGCCTGCGAATTGCGGGCACAGGGTTTTCGCTTGAGAACACCCCGTCGCTGCCGATGACGCTAACCCCTTCCGGCAACGCCGATTTCAAGGTGCGGTTTCGGCCCCACGGGGCCGGTACATCTAGCGCAACGCTGACGGCGGATGGGTTGTCGGTTTTGGTCCGTTCAGTGGGCAGAGTGGATCTGACCGTGGTGGATGAGAAGGGTGTTGCGCTATCGACCAGTGCGCCGCTGGATTTTGGAACGCTGAGCGTTGGGCAATCAGGGCGGCGGCGGCTGATATTGCGGAATGAGTCGGTTGAGGCACTGGCGGTGCGGCAACTCGGGGCTGGAGGAACAGAGTTCAGCTTGAGCCCGCATCCACCACCGCCGTTTTTATTAGCACCGG
>Ga0194122_10003658_pt1 | contig 15508 bp, 11 predicted proteins | sample TA2MahCa10mmetaG_FD_155487 | JGI IMG/M metagenome (GOLD analysis project Ga0194122, IMG submission 155487) | Freshwater microbial communities from Lake Tanganyika, Tanzania - TA2015021 Mahale Deep Cast 10m | ecosystem: Environmental > Aquatic > Freshwater > Lake | place: Tanzania: Lake... | reverse complement strand
AAAATGCTTCGGATCTCCAATTGGCTCACCCAACGGGTGAGCCGTTTTCCGTCGCTCGATTGCGCTCATCCCGTTCAGTATCCATCACTTCCGGCCAGCTGGCCGGGGGCCAACTGCCGGATTTGGGTTCATCGGCGCGATCGGGATCGGAGTGAATCAGGGAGGAGATGGAGTTTAGGGTGTTGAAGAGAAAATGCGGATGGATTCGGGATTCGAGTGACGCCAGGCGGGCTTCGGTAGCGGCCTTGAGAGCGCGCTCTTTTTCGAGTTCCGCACGCAGATATTTGGCGCGCCAGTATTCGTAGATGAGCATCATGGCGCCGAACGTGACGGTAATCAGCGCCGCAAACTCCAGGCTGAAACGGAAGCCGGTCCAAAAGTTGCGCGAACGTTGGATGCCAATGGCGACGAGGATTGAGTAGGCTGCGAGCGTGCCGATTCCCACTGCGGGAAGCAGAGCGAGGAACCAGGCGATGACTTGTGCGGGGCCCTTCCAACGGATGACGTACGGCGTGAGCCTGTTCGCGGCCGCTGTGCAGAGCGAGCCGATGGAGATCGTATATAAGAACGACGCGAACAAAGAGCCGGGCACTCTATCCGGGCGGATACCGCCGCCAATCCATACGCTCAGCAGGAATGCGGCGATCGTGATAAGCACGTTCGCCGCGATCCAGCGTTTCCAGGTCCAGGCCTTTTCCACTCTCTTAATTCTTGAACGCTTTCGGGCTTCCGATGTGGCAGCCTACACAGTTACCGTCGCGGCTGGACAGTTTGCCCTCGGCGAACCATTTGTCCGCCTTGGCGGCCCACGGCGTGCCGGGCAGCAGCTCCTGCACTTTCCGGAAGAACTCCTTGGCTTTCTCCGTATTTCCGACGCGCGCGTTGCCGTCGGCGATGCCGATCCAGAGTTCGCCGATGGAATGCTGCGAGAAGCCGGAGGGATCGCCCTTCTGCAACTCCCAGGCGGTCTCGTAGTCTTCCAGAGCCTTTTTGATCAGCGGGGCCGCGACTTGGGGCGGCATGTTGCGGGAGGCGGCGAAGTAGCCGGCGCCGCGCGGGATGCGGACTCCGATGTTTTTCGGCTCCAACGCGACGGCGCGGTCCATCATTCCGGTGCCTTTTTGGAAGAGTTCCATGCCGGCCTGCATGTCGCCCGTGCGGAACTTGTCGCTCGACAGGAAGAAAACGCCGCTGCCGTGCCACACCAGAGCTTCGGCGTGATCTGGCGTTTCTTTCAACGTGGCTTCGGTGATGCTCATCGCTTTCTCAAGCGAGGGGCGGTCGCCGGCGAAAGCTGCGAAGTAGAGATTGCGAACCTTGTGGTCGTAACGAACGGGCTCCTGGGCGGCCAGCAGGCCGGCCAGTGCGAACGCGATAGGAAGTCTCATGATTCGACGATACGGCTGAACCGGCGTGGGATCCGCCGAATTCGGACGAACGGCGGGGATTTCCCGATGAACCGCGGGCAGGGGCTGATGGAGGGTTGTACACTAAGGCACTTGCGCTCCTGGATTCCGGCCGGCTCGATGACGCTGGTGTCGCTGATCAGCTACATCGACCGCAACACGCTCGCGCTGCTGGCGCCGACGATGCTGGCCAGCCTGGCGATAAACAACGAACAGTATGGCTGGGCGGTTTCCGGATTCAGCGTGGCCTATATGCTGGGCAGCTTGGCGTGGGGGCGTTGGATCGATTCGTTCGGCCTGCGGGTTGCGATGACGGCGGCGGTGCTGTTCTGGACTGTGGCCTCGGCATCTCACGCGTTGACGGTTGGATTTGTAAGCCTGGTGCTGGCGCGTACGGCGTTGGGATTTGGCGAGGGTGCGACGTTTCCGGGCGGTCTGCGGACCGTGGTACAAACGCTGCCGCCCGGCCAACAGGCGCGCGGCGTGGCCGTGGCTTACAGCGGCGGTTCATTAGGCGCGGTGGTGACGCCTCTGCTGATGACTCCCGTGTTCGCCGCGTTCGGCTGGCGAGGCGCGTTCTGGTTTACCGGCGCGATTGGCCTGGCGTGGGTGCTGTTGTGGCTGGGTCTGAGCCGGCGCCCGGAGCTGCGCCACAAGCCGGAGGTGTCGCACGCCGATACGCGGGCCAACTGGCGCGACCGGCGCTTCTGGGCCTTCGTCTTTATCTATGCATTCGGGGCGCTGCCGCTGGGTTTCGTTCTGTACTTCGCGCCGCTCTATCTGAAGGTGCTGGGCAAAACACAGATGGAGCTTGGCGGCTTGCTGTGGATTCCGCCGCTTGGTTGGGAGGTTGGCTATTTCGTGTGGGGCTGGTTCACCGACAAGTATGCCGGCCGCTTCGGGTATCAGACGCTGCTGGGGATTCTGACGCTGCTGTCGCTGCCATTGGCGGCGGCGCCCATGGCGCCACACTTGCCTGCGCTGATGGCGCTGTTATTCCTGGCGATGTTTGTGGCGTCGGGGTTTATCATTGGCGGCGTGTCGTTCGCCACGGCGGCGTTCGGGCGGCGGGACTCGGCGTTTCTGGCGGGTTTGGGAGCCGGATCGTGGTCAGCGCTGGTGGCGGTGGTGATGCCGGTGGCCGGGCGATTGTTCGATTTGGAGATGTACCAGGCTGCATTTGTGTTTGCCGCGCTTTTCCCTCTGGTTGGGTTCGCGGCGCAGCGCGCTTGCTACTCTAAATAGAAATGCTGGAGCCGGAACAGATTGTTTTTGGATTGATGTGGTACGTGGTGTTTCTGTTTTCCACGGTCTGCCATGAGGCTGCGCACGCGTGGGCCGCGCTGCAGGGCGGGGACCGTACCGCGTACTATTCCGGCCAGGTATCCCTTAGCCCGTTTCCGCATATTCAACGCGAGCCGTTCGGGATGATGATCTGGCCGTGGCTGACCTTTTTTCTGAACGGATGGATGATGGGCTGGGCTTCGGCACCGTACGATCCTTTTTGGGCCAGGCGTTATCCAAAGCGCGCTGCGTGGATGTCCCTGGCCGGGCCGGCCGCCAATTTCACGCTCGCGATTGTGGGCGGCTTGCTGCTGCGGGCAGGGCATTCGGCAGGGGTGTTTCAGGGCACGACGGGATTCCTGACCACGTCGGGTAACCCATTGGAAGACATGTTCAAAATCATGTTCTTCCTGAATGTTGTGCTGGGTGCGTTCAATCTCATTCCGATTCCGCCGCTGGATGGCTTCACAGCTATCGGCGTTGTACTACCCGAGCAGATGGCCTACAAATTGGAAGAATGGCGGCAAACGGCCGGAATGTTCCAGATCGTGGGCCTGTTGATTGCATGGAAAGTGGCAGGGTACGTGATCGGTCCGGTTATGGCCGTCATGAGCATTTTGATCTTTGGTACTTGACCGCCGCCCCCCAAAGTGCTAGAACTCCTGCTACTCTATAGGGGTCTTTGTCGTTCTCGCAGTTGCTCAGTCCCCAGTTCGTTGGTAGCTGTTGTCGCTCCACTTGTTCCGGTTCTGCTCTTGTTGGGAGGCTCAGACAAAGACATCCGCAACAGCATCCAAAGGAACTTTCGAATGACAAATATCTTTGTAGGCAATCTGAGTTTTCGCTCCACGCAGGACGAACTCCATCAGGTTTTCTCCGCATACGGCACCGTAGAGCGCGTGAACCTCATCTCCGACCGTGACAGCGGTCAGTCGCGTGGCTTCGCATTCGTTGAAATGCCGAACGCCAACGAGGCGGAAGCGGCGATCAACGCCCTGAACGGCACCAACCTGGGCGGCCGCAACATCAACGTGAACGTTGCGCGTCCCCGCACGGAAGGTGGCGGTGGCGGCGGATTCCGCGGCGGCCGCGGCGGCGGCGGCGGTGGCCGTGGCGGCAACCGTGGCGGTGGCGGCGGCGGCCGCTGGTAATTAGAACCTAACGAACCATCCGCGGCGGTAGAGGCCCCAGGCCAGCAGGTACATCACGGCGACGTGCATGAGCGCGTAGAGCAGTGAAGCCAGCATGGGAGGCGCTACCGCCGCGAAAAATCCTTCGTAGAGCGGCTGCCGGATTCCGGTCAGACTCAGCAGCCGGGCAAATAGACCCGACGCGGCATAGACAACAATCGCGTTGGACCCATAGATCACGAAGGGCCCGGTGTGCCGGGAGAACCCTTTTACGTCTATTAACCAATACGATGCGGCGAAACCGGCGAATGCGAAGCCCGAAGTGAGTAACGCATACGGCGGTGTCCACAACTGTTTGTTGATGGGCATGAAGTGATCGAGGAAGCCGGCCAAGGAGGCCAGCGCCAGGCCGCACACAAAGAGCCAGCTTGTCTTTTCGGCGGGAGGCAGATCGCCGCGCCTAAGCAACAGGCCGGCCAGCGCGCCGAAGAGCACGTTGGCGATCGCCGGCAGCGTGGAAACGAAGCCTTCCGGATCCCAGATGCGGGTCTGCGAGTAGAGATGGCCGGGCAGCAGGAGTTGGTCCACCCACTGGCCGAAATTTCCAATCGGTTCCAACACGCCCCGGCCGTAGCCTGGCACATCGATTGAGGTCATCAGCACCCAATAGGCGGTGCAGCAGGCAACCAAGGCGGCGATCATGCCGCGCCAACCGGTGTACAAGAGGATGCAGGAGCCGATGAAGTAACAGACGGCGATGCGCTGCAGCACGCCGGGAATCCGGAGCGTCGACAGATCGTAGTTCGGAAAGCCGTTGAGCAGCAGGCCAAGGCCGAAGATGAGCGCGGCGCGGCGCAGGGAGTGCAGCAGAAGCAGCCGCTTATCGGCGCCGGATTCCACGCGCCTGGCGTAGGAGAGGGTCATCGAGATGCCGACGATCCAAAGGAAGAAAGGGAACACCAGATCCGTGAAAGTCCAGCCGTTCCACTTGGCGTGCAGCAGCGGCGGGAAGGTGCTGCGGCTATCGCCGTTGTTGTTCACCAGAACCATAGCGGCCATGGTGGCGCCGCGAAACGCGTCAAGCGATACCAAGCGCCCGCTGGGAGCGGATACAATACTGGACAAGTGATGATTCTCCTTAGAACCGGTCTCGTTATTCTAATCTCCTTGGCGTGCCTGCACGCACAGCGTAATGACCGGGAAGCGCTGGGAGCCCGTGCCTCGAAGATCATCGCGGCAAATTGCGTGGGCTGTCATGGTGCGCCGCTAACGAACGCCGGCCTGGATTTGCGCAAGCGCGACTCGATCTTGAAAGGCAGCGAGAAGGGCGCCGTGGTGGCAGTAGGCGCGGCCGCCGCCAGCAAGCTGTTCAAGCACGTGAGCCACCAGGCGGAGCCGCACATGCCGCCAGGCAAGAAGCTGGCCGGCGAAGATATCGCCACGCTGCAACGGTGGATCAATGCCGGGCTGCCGTATGAGGACATGCTGGATCAGAAAGACGAAGAGGCGCGCGCCGCTCTTGCCAAGCTGGAGGACCGGCCCATCACCCCGGCCGAGAGAAATTGGTGGGCGTTCAAGAAGCCGGCGCGGCCGGCCGAGCCGGTGGTGACGAATGGCGCGTGGGCGCGGAACGCGATCGACCGCTTCGTTTTGGCAGGCCTGGAGAAGAAGGGGCTGACGCCGTCGCCCGAGGCGAACAAGCGGACGTTGATCCGCCGCGCCTATCTGGACCTGCTCGGAATTCCGCCGACGGCCGCCGAGGTTTCCGAATTCGTGGCCGATACGCGGGCCGACGCCTTCGACCGCATGGTGGACAAGCTGCTGGACAGCCCCCACTACGGCGAGCGCTGGGCGCGGCACTGGCTGGACTGGGTGCGGTACTCCGATTCCGGCGGCTTTGAGTACGACCGCGACCGCGACAACGCTTGGCGCTATCGCGACTACGTTGTGCGCGCGTTCAATAACGACAAGCCGTACGACCGGTTCCTGAAAGAACAGATCGCGGGCGACGAGTTGTACCCCGGGAACCGGGACGCGCTGCTAGCGCTGGGCTATTTGCGGCTCGGCGTGGAGAACAACATCAAGACGGAGCAGACCCGGCTGGACGAGTTGGACGACATCGTGGTGACGACAGCGAATACGTTTCTGGGAATCACTGTCGGGTGCGCGCGCTGCCACAATCATAAGTTCGACCCGATTCCGCAGAAGGACTACTACCGCATGCAGACCGTGTTCTTCGGCACACGCGCGGAGGAACGGCCGCTGATGACCGATGCGGAACTGGCCAAGGTCAAGGCCGAGATTTCCCGCCTTGAAGATTTGCAAAAACCGCTGCGAAAACAGATCCGCGAGATCGAGCAGCCGACGCGCGACCGGTTCGTCGCCAAGCGAAAGGCGGCGCTGCCGGAGTACATGCGCGTCGCGCTCGCCACCCCGGCCGAGAAACGCACCGAGGGCCAGAAGCTGAACGCGAACCAGGTGGAGAAGTCGCTCGAAAACATTCGCGAGGAGGAACTGGTAGAGGCGATGCCGCCGGCGGCGCGCACGAAGCGCGAGCTGCTGCTCGTGCAGATTTCCGATATCGACAAACAGAAACCGCGCATCGAGTCGGCCATGATTATTCGCGAGGAAGGGGCCGAGCCGGGCGCCTCGTATTTTCTGCACCGCGGCAGCCTTGGACAAAAGGGCAGCCGGATGACGCCTGGCGTATTGTCGGCGGCCTACGATGGGGAATGGAAGTTCCCGGCGCCGCCTGCGGACGCGCAGTCGAGCCATCGGCGCGCGGGGTTCGCCGAGTGGCTGGGCAGCGCGGAAAATCCGCTGACGCCGCGCGTGATGGCCAACCGGATTTGGATGCAGCACTTCGGCGAAGGCCTGGTGCGCACGCCGTCGAACTTCGGCAAGATGGGCGAGCGCCCGTCGCATCCGGAGCTGCTGGACTGGCTGGCGACGGAATTCACCGGCAATGGGTGGAGCATGAAACACATGCACCGGCTGATCATGAAATCGGCCGCCTATCGTCAGGCCTCGGACGATATCGAGGCGAACCGGACGATCGACGGCGACAACCGGATGCTGTGGCGAATGCATCGCCGCCGCGGCGAAGGCGAAGTGATTCGCGATTCCATTCTGGCAGCGGCCGGCACGCTGGACCGCTCGGTGGGCGGTACGTCGATCTATCCCTTCATCGACCCGTCGCTCTTCCAATCGAGTTCCAAGCGGACGTGGAACGGAAAGCCGAATTCCGACCCGGAGACGTTCCGGCGCAGCCTGTACATCTTCTCCAAGCGCACCATTCCACTGCCTATGATGGAGGCGTTCGATAAGCCGGACTCCATGTCGAGTTGCGCGCGGCGCAACCGCTCCACCGTGGCGCCACAGGCGCTCATCTTGATGAATAATGACTTTGTCGGCGTGCAGGCCCGCCACTTCGCGCAGAGATTGGAACGCGAAGCCGGAGCCGACACGGCGAAGCAGGTGAAGCTAGCCTACGAGATCGCGCTGGCGCGCGAGCCATCGGCCGCGGAACTCGCCGACGCGCGAAAGTTCATCGAGAGCTACCCGCAAGGGCTAGTAGATTTTTCCCACGCACTTTTCAATCTCAACGAGTTTGTGTACATCCCATGAGTCAGCGATTTTTTTCACGGCGTGAATTGCTTTGGAAGGCCGGCGGCGGCATCGGCGGTTTGGCGCTGGCCGGCCTGCTGCAGGCCGAGGGCAAGTCGCCGTTGGCGGCGAAGACAGGTCATTACGCGGGCAAAGCGAAGTCGATTATCTCGATCTTCTGCTACGGCGGCGTCAGCCACATGGATACGTTCGACCCGAAGCCGATGCTGGCCAAGTACGCGGGCGAAACGATTCCGGGCAAGAAAGTGGTGCCCTCGCAAGGCACGCCGGGCGGCTGCATGCCTTCGCCGTGGACGTTCAAGAAGTATGGACAGAGCGGGCTGGATGTTTCCGATCTATTCCCGCACGTGGCGCAACACGCCGACAAGCTGGCAGTGATCCGGTCGATGCACACCCTCTCCAACGATCACGCGCCCGCGCTGTACCAGATGAATACCGGGTCCATTCAAACCGGCTATCCCTCGATGGGCTCGTGGGTGACGTATGGTTTAGGCACGGAGAATCAAAGCCTGCCTGGGTTCGTTGTCTTCACCGATCCGCGCGGCGGCCCTATTGGCGGTGCGCCGAACTGGGGCAACGGGTTCATGCCGGCATCCTTCCAAGGCACGCAGTTCCGGCCCACGGGCGATCCGATCGTGGATTTGAAGCCGCCGCAGGACATGACGCCGGAACGTCAGCGGCGCTGGCTAGACTACATGAAGCGGCGGAACGAAGAGCATTGGCAGCGCAACCCGAATGACTCGGAGTTGGCAGCGCGGATCGAGTCGTACGAACTCGCGTTCCGCATGCAGACCGCCGCAGTGGAGGCCGTGGACTTGACGCGCGAGTCCGCGGCGACGCACAAGCTCTACGGCACCGGGGAACACCTGACCGAGTATGTGGGGCGGCAGTGCCTGATGGCGCGGCGGCTGGTGGAGCGCGGCGTGCGCATGGTGCAGATCTATTCCGGCGGCGGCAACTTCGGCGAGAGCTGGGACGCGCATTGGGATCTGAAGGAAAATCACGAACAGCATTGCGGCGAGACGGATAAGCCCATCGCCGGCCTGCTGGCGGATTTGCAGTCGCGCGGGCTGCTCGATTCGACGCTCGTGATCTGGCACGGCGAATTCGGACGGCTGCCGATTTCGCAGAGAATGTCTGGCCGGGATCACAATCCCTACGGCTTCACGGTGTGGATGGCGGGTGGCGGCACCAAGGGCGGCACGGTGGTCGGCGCGACCGACGACTTCGGGCTGGAAGCAGTGGATAAGCCGAAGAAGATCAACGATCTGCACGCGACGATTTTGCATCTGATGGGTTTCGACCACACGCGGTTGACCTATCTGCACAACGGGCGGTTCATGCGGCTGACGGATGTGGAGGGCGAGCTGATCCGGGAGATTGTGGCGTAGAGCCGGCGTATCATTTTTCCTGTTGACTGCCAACAGATAATCGGGTATACCTGTAGTCAGGCAACAGGAAAACCGCGATGCATCAAACCTCTGAAGTGCCGTACGGCACGCTGGACCTGCTGGTCCTGAAGACGCTCGAATCGATGGGTTCGCTGCACGGGTTCGGAGTCGCTCGCAGAATCGAGCAACTCACCGGCGGCGGGTTGGCTTTAAACCAAGGCACTATCTATCCCGCGCTGCTGCGGTTGGAGCAAAAGGGGTGGATTGAGAGTGAGTGGGGCACAAGCGAGAAGGGCCGCCGTGCGCGGTACTATTCGATCACTCGCGTGGGGCGAAAGCAGCTTCAGAAAGAAATTGAGGACTGGGACCGGATCAGCGCCCTGGTCGGCAAGGTCCTGGAGAGAGCGCAATGATCTCCCAACTGCGGACGGCGTGGAGCCGCATCGGCGGTCTGTTCCGGCGCCGGGCGCTGGACGAGCGCCTGAACGAAGAGATCGACAGTCATCTTGAGATGCTGGCTGAGGGCTACGAAGCAAGCGGCATGGATCCGGCGGCCGCGAGACAGGCGGCCCGGCGCGAGTTTGGGAGGATCGGGGCGATTCAGGAATCGTATCGCGAGCGGAGCGGGATTCCGGCGGTCGAAAACCTGATCTACGACACCCGGTTGGCGTGCCGCTCGCTGCTCCGGGACCGGCTTGTATTCGCGGTCTGCGTACTGTCCCTCGGTTTGGCCGGCGGTGTGGGAACGGCCATTTTCAGCGCTTATGAAGCCGCCGTGCTCCGGCCCTTGCCGTTCCCAGGGAGCGAAAACCTCGTGCTGGCGATGGAATCGTCGAAGGCGGGCCGCCGTCTGGTGTCGCTCCCGAATCTCGAAGACTGGCGAGCGCGTGCGAGCGCATTCTTCAGCCTGAGCGCGTTTGGCGGGCAGACGATGGCTCTGTCCGGAGGGGGCAAGGCGGAGCGAGTGCGCGGCGGGTTTGTATCCCACGACTTTTTCCAGACGCTGGAAGTCGAGGCCGCGATGGGGCAATTGAACCTGCAGGCCAGAACCCGGCAAGCGGTGATCAGCCACCGATTGTGGACCACGTACTTTAATGGCCGCCCGGACATCGTAGGCGCCGGGCTGACTCTGAATGGCGAGGCCTACTCGGTGTTGGGCGTGCTGCGGCCCGGCTTCGTGTTTGTGATGGACGACACTGACGTTTGGGTGCCGGTGGAGAATTTCGCCACCTCCATGGCGTTGGCGCGGAACATGCGGAGTTTTTATGTTCTAGGGCGGCTCAGGAGCGGAGTCGCGATCGAGACCGCCGAGGCGGCCCTGCGGGCGACGGCAACGGACCTTGCCAAACAGTATCCCGAAGCCAATGGAGGCCACAGTGCAATGGTGATGCGCTGGAGAGAGTTTCTGGCCGAGGGTGTCCGGGGAACACTGCGGTATCTGCTGGCGGCGGTTGGTCTGTTGTTGCTGGTTGCCTGCGCCAACGTGGGCGGGATGTTGGCGTCCCGCGCCGCCGCCCGCCGGCGCGAATTCGCGCTCCAGGTATCACTGGGCGCACAGCGATGGCGCATCGTGAGGCAGGTACTGATCGAAGGCATCGCCATCGGCGCGGCGAGTGTGACCGCGGCGCTGCTGATCGCCGCCATGACAACCACGGCTTGGCCGTCCATTCTGCCGCAGGGGGCCATGCAGGCCGGGCCGCCGGAGATCAACGGTCCGGTCCTCGCGTTTTGCCTGACCGTGTGCCTGTTCGCGGGTCTTTTCGCCGCGCTTCTGCCGGCGTTCGGGCTTGCCGGAACGGCGCTGGGTCCGGCGCTGCGCGACGGCGACTCCCATTCGACGGTGAGCAAGGCGGCGGGCACCAGACGGGTGTTCCTGGTTGCGCAAGTGGCCGCCTCAACGATTCTTGTTCTGGGCGGCGCCGCGCTGCTGGAGAGTCTGCAGCGGTTGTGGAACACCAACCTGGGCATCGCAAACTCAGCAAACGTGTTGACGATGGAGTACCGGGTGAACCGGGCGAAGTTCGCATCGCGGCAGCAGCAGTGGGAGTTCCATCGTCAAGTGGTGGAAAGCGTAAAGGAGATTCCCGGCGTACGAAGCGCGGCGTTGGCCCGGGCCGTGCCCTCCAGCGGCAACGGCGGGTCTATCGAATTCCGGCTGCCGGGAGCCGGCAGCGAAGGAGCCTGGGCCCAGGCCGTGTTCAATACGGTAACGGCGGACTATTTCCACACAATGGGAATCCCGCTCGTGAGCGGCCGCAGTTGCGACGGCCGGGACATCGATGGCGGACAAAGCGTGGTGCTGGTGAACGACCTCTTGGCGCGCCGCCTCTGGCCCAAGGGCGACGCCATTGGGCAGACACTCGTCGTGAAGGATTGGGCGACGGCGACGGTGATTGGAGTCGTTGGCGCGAACCGTCAGAACGATATCCGCCGCGAGGCGCCGGCCCAGCTTTATGCCTGCTACAGCCAGAATCCGGGTACGCTTGCCGCGGTAGCGCTGCGGTTCGACGGCGACCTTAACGCGATCGCGGAGTCCGCGAAGAAGGCCGTGTGGCGTGTCGACGGCGACCAGGCGGTGTGGAAGATTCGCACGATGCAGAGTCTGATCGATCTCCAGACGCGGAATCAACGAACCACCGCCACGCTGATGTCAATCTTCGCGTTCTTTGCCGCCTGCCTGGCGCTGAGCGGCGTCTATGGAATCGCACGCTACGATGCGGAACGGAGGCTGAAGGACCTGGGCATTCGTCTCGCTCTGGGCGCCAGCCGTTCGGACATCTTCCTGCGTTCGGTGGGGCCTACGCTGACGCTGGTAGTGGGTGGCGTATTGGCTGGCGGCGCGGCTGGGCCGTTGTTCATCGAGAAGTTCGCCGCCGCTCCCCTGCAGACGCCGTTGATCGCTTTCTGCGGCCTCGCGCTGATCGTGGCCGGCTCACTTGCGGCGGCGCGACCCGGACTGCAAGCGCTTCGGACGAATCCGGTCGACGTACTTCGTCACGATTGATCGCAAGCCGGTCAGTTCTGCAGCACTTCGAACGATTCGGCGCCGCAGATCTCTTCCACGGCTTTTCGGAACTCGCGGTCGGGTTTGACGCGCTCGTTGATATCGAGCAACACGGCGAAATCGCGGGGGGACTCCAAGCGCAAGCGAACCTGGGCGCTGCCCTGCTTTCGCGCAAATAGCTCGTGTAGCTCCGTAACTGGATCTTGTCCGTTCTCCTTCAGGCGAACCCGGATGGTGATGAGCGACGGCAGCGGAGCACGGGCGTTGGCCAGCGGAAGCAGGTCTTTGATGCGCAAGCGCGGAGCGGCGCCTTCTTCCGGCATAACGGTCGCGGTGATGAGACAGGCGTTGTCTTCAACCAGGTTCGGATTGAGCTGTTCGATGAGCCGGTCGTTGTCGCGCCCGTTGAAGATCATCCCCTCGATGACGCCCTTGTGATCCTCCACCGTGAGCGCCACCCAGGGCTTGCCTTCCTTGGACCGCCGGCGTTGGATGCTGGTGAGAAGGCCGCACAGCTTCACTTCGTAGTTGCGCGGCAGCTCGGAAAGCTCGTCCGTTTCGTGCGAACGGAGGTCGGCGATTTTGTCCTCATGCTCATCGAGGGGATGGCCGGTGACGTAGAAGCCGAGCAGCTCCTTCTCGCCTTGCAGCATCTGCATCCGTTTCCAGTCCGGCACTTTGGGCAGGTCTTCATGGCCGGTATCGTCCGAGGCGAACATGTCGCCGAACAGACCGCCCTGTCCGCTTTCCTTGTCGCGGCGAATCTTCGCACCGTGTTCCATGGCCCGGTCGATCGCGGCGAAGTTCTGCGAGCGGGTGCCTTCCATCGAGTCCATGGCGCCCGCGCGCACCAGCGACTCCAGCGCGCGGCGGTTCACGGCGGTGAGGTCCACCTTCTCCGCGAACTGGAAGATGTTGGTTAGCTTGCCGGACTCGGTGCGGGCGGCGAGAATGGACTCGACCGCGCCTTGGCCCAGATTCTTGATCGCTCCAAGACCGAAGCGGATGGCCCCGTTGTCTGGGGAAAACGACAGAATGCTCTTGTTGACGTCTGGCGGCAGTACCTGGACGCCGCGTTCCTTGCACTCGTTGATGTACTTGACGACCTTGTCGGTGTTGCCCGTTTCCGACGTGAGCAGCGCGGACATAAACTCGATGGGGAAGTGCGTCTTCAGGTAGGCGGTGATGTAAGCCAAGTACGCATAGGCCGCCGAGTGCGACTTATTGAAGCCGTAGCCTGCAAACTGCGCCATGAGATCGAAGATCTTCTCGGCCTTTTTCAGGTTGAGACTATTCTTGCCGGCGCCCTCCAAGAAGCGCTGTTTCTGGGCCTCCATCTCCTCGGCCTTCTTCTTGCCCATGGCGCGGCGCAGAATATCGGCGTCGCCCAGCGAATAGCCGGCCAGGACGTTGGAGATCTGCATCACCTGTTCCTGATACACGATGACGCCGTAGGTCTCCGACAGAAGAGGCTCCAACTGCGGAAGATCGTAGACCACTTCCTTTTTGCCGTGCTTGCGGGCGATGAAGTCGTCGATCATTCCGCCCTGAATGGGGCCGGGCCGGTACAGGGCGTTCAGCGCGCAAAGGTCTTCAATCCGCTCCGGTTTGTAGCGGCGCAGAATGTCCTGCATGCCGGAGGATTCAAACTGAAATACGCCGGACGTGTTGCCCTTGTGGAAGATCTCCTCATACGTCTTCGCGTCGTCAAGAGGAATCTCTTCCATGATGAGAGTCTTGCCGTGGCCTGTTTTGATGAGGCGGAGCGCCTCGTCGACGATGGTCAGCGTGGTGAGACCGAGGAAATCCATCTTGAGCAGGCCGAGTTTTTCGAGCCCGTTCATGTCGTACTGCGTGACAATTTCGTCCTTGTTCGTCTTGTACAGCGGGACGAGGTCCTTCAGCGGTTCAGGCGAGATGACGACGCCGGCCGCATGCACGGAGGCGTTGCGCGCCATGCCTTCCAGGCGTTGCGCCACCTCCAGAACGTCGGCCACGCGTGGGTCGGCCTTCGCCGATTCACCGAAGCCGGGCTCCTGCTCGATGGCTTCCTTGAGTTTGATGTTCAGGGTCGGCGGCACCATCTTGGTCAGCTTGTCGACTTCGCCGAAGGTCATCTCGAGCACGCGGCCAACGTCCTTGATGGCGGCCTTGGCGCCGAGCGTTCCGAAGGTGATGATCTGCGCTACCTGCTCCCGGCCGTATTTTTCGGTGACGTATTGAATCACTTTGCCGCGGCCGCGGGGCTCGAAGTCCGTGTCGATGTCGGGCATACTGATGCGTTCCGGATTCAGGAAGCGCTCGAAGAGCAGGCCGTATTGCAGCGGATCGATGTCGGTGATGGTCAGCGCGAACGAGACGAGCGAGCCGGCGGCGGAACCGCGGCCGGGGCCAACGGGAATGGCCTGTTCGCGCGCATAGCGGATGAAGTCCCAGACGATGAGGAAGTAGCCGGAGAACTTCATCTGCTGGATCATTCTGATCTCGCGGGTGAGGCGTTCCTCATACGCTTCCATCGGATTGCGCAATTGGCCGTGGCGGGCCATGTATTCCAGCCGGGCCTTGCGCTTTTCGAAGCCCTCGCGGACGGCGTATTCGAAGTACGAATCGATGGAGTGGCGGGGCGGTACGTCGAAGCGGGGGAAAGGTTCCTTGACCTTCTCAAGCTTCACCTGGCAGCGCATAGCGATCTCATACGGAGTCCGCAGCGACTCCGGGAAGTTGCCGAAGAGCTTCTCCATTTCGGACTTGTTCTTCAGGTAGAACGCGTCCTGCTCCCACTTCATGCGGTTGGGGTCGTTGTAGGTTTTGCCCGTGGAGATGCACATGAAGATGTCATGGGCGCGGGCATCGTCTTTGCGCAAATAGTGCGCGTCATTGGTGGCAACCAGCGGACTCTCAATTTCGCGGGCCAGCCGGACCACCTCGGGAATCAGCTTTCCGTCCTGCTCCAGGCCGTGGTCCTGAATTTCGAGAAAGAAGTTGTCCCTGCCGAAGATCTCGCGATAGTCCGAGGCGGTTCTCTTAGCCTCTCCGTACTTGTCTTCCAGCAGCGCCTCGTTCACGTCGCCGCGCAGACAGGCCGAGAGGCAGACCAGGCCCTTGGAGTACCGGGCGAGCATCTCCTTGCTGACGCGCGGCTTGTAGTAGAAGCCTTCCAGGTAGCCGGTCGAGACGAGTTTGATGAGATTGCGGTAGCCGTCCTGATCCTGCGCAAGCAGCACCAAATGGTTGTAGCGGCCTTCCTGCTTTTTGTGATCGCCGGGAACGGTGTAGAGTTCGCAGCCAAAGACCGGATGAATCCCCTTGTCCTTGGCGGCGTTATAGAACTCGACGGCGCCGAACATGTTGCCGTGGTCGGTCATGGCGATGGCCGGCATCTGCTGGTGGGCGGCGATGTTCATGAGCTGCTTGATCTCGCAAGCGCCGTCGAGAAGCGAATAGTCGGTGTGGCAGTGGAGGTGTACGAAAGGGACGTCTGACATCGGGTGGAACCGGAGAGTTTCCGGGGGAGGGAAACCTCAATTATACTTTTGGAGGGCCGCGTAAAATTTAGGGTGTAAAAGGAGGGCCGAACAAGGCCACCCATCGCCATGATCCAGTGGAAGGATTCAAAGACTTTCACGAAGGAGCAGGACGAGGATGGCCAAAGACAGGATAGAACGA
>Ga0194122_10003652_pt1 | contig 15521 bp, 10 predicted proteins | sample TA2MahCa10mmetaG_FD_155487 | JGI IMG/M metagenome (GOLD analysis project Ga0194122, IMG submission 155487) | Freshwater microbial communities from Lake Tanganyika, Tanzania - TA2015021 Mahale Deep Cast 10m | ecosystem: Environmental > Aquatic > Freshwater > Lake | place: Tanzania: Lake... | reverse complement strand
CTTTGATTTCACAATTTACCAATTAAGAGATTTTGCGGGCGATAAACACCATAGCGTTGATGATGTAGCTTATGGCGGGGGCGGAGGCATGGTTCTAAGAATGGATCCTTTGGTTAAAGCCATTGAGTTTATAAAAAATGAGATCGGAAAAGAAAACTCATCCGTTATTTACTTTAGTCCTGGCGGAAAGCGTCTTAATCACCAATTGGTCTGCAGTTTTTCGAGAAGAGCTTATACGACACATTTTATTTTTGTCTGTGGACACTATGAAGGGGTCGATCAGCGTTTCATCGACCATTGGGTAGATGAAGAGGTGTCTTTAGGTGATTTTGTTTTAACTGGAGGAGAACTCCCCGCCCTAGCTCTAGCAGACTCGATCGTTCGTCAATTTGAAGGAACCCTCGGTTCTAAGACCACAGCGTCGACGGAATCGTTCGCCCTGTCGCTGGACGACAAAATATTGCTTGAGTACCCTCATTACACTCGACCTCAAGAATATTTGGGCCATAAAGTCCCCGAAATTTTACTAAGCGGGGATCACAAAAAAATTGAAGCTTGGAGATTGGAACAAAGCCTTAAACGCACCCAAGACAAACGACCCGATCTCATTGACCTTAATTGACAATCACCTATCAAAACTATTAATTGGTAACACTATGGCTGACTTTGAATCCTTAAAAATTATTGGCTTTGATTTTGTTGAATTTGCAGTGGGGGATCTAGACAAAGCGTTATCTCTTTACTTGCACATGGGCTTTGAAAAAGCAGGGACCCGTGAAATTCACGAGCGCAAGCTTAAGTCTTATCGAGTCGTCCAAAACGACATTAACATTATTTTAAGTCGCAGCACCGACCCCAAAGACCCAGTCGCTAAATTCCATCACGCTCATGGTGATGGAATCCTATCAGTTGCTTTTCTTTGCGAAGATGCCGTCTCAGCGTTGGAGATAGCCGTATCCAGGGGAGCTGAAGTTATAGAAAGTCCCAGAACTTACCAAAAGGATTTTGGAGCGGTCACTCAAGCCTCAATTAAGGCGTTTGGAGATGTCAGACATACCTTCATTTCTAGAAAGGGGAATCTTTTTGCTGAAGGATTTGATGTCCCTTATAAAATCACCAGCCGCGGCTTTGGACTCATGGGAATTGATCATGTCACAAATAACGTCGCGAAGGGTGAGATGGAAAACTGGGCCAAATATTATGAACAGATTTTTGGCTTTAAAAACACCCGTTTTTTTGACATCCACACTGAAAGAACCGGCCTTTACTCAAAAGTCATGGAAAGTCCAAATGGGGTAATTAAAATGCCGGTGAACGAACCCACCGAAAATGCATCCCAGATTCAAGAGTTTCTAGATATGAATCATGGTGCGGGAGTACAGCACCTTGCTTTAACTACCAACAATATCTTGGAAACTTTGGTGAAGTTGAAAAAAGAGGGCTTAGACTTTCTATCGGTTCCTCAAACCTACTACGAAGCCGTTCCCAAAAGAGTCCCTAATATAAAAGAAAATCTTAAGGAACTTGCTGACTTAGGCATTCTTGTGGATGGCAATAACCAAGGGTATCTTCTTCAGATTTTTACTAAAAATGTCGTGGGTCCCTTCTTTTACGAAGTCATTCAACGGCGCGGGGACAATGGATTTGGAGAAGGAAACTTTACCGCCCTCTTTGAAGCTATCGAAAGAGACCAAATTGCCAGGGGCGTTCTTAAAGCCTAGCCATTGATAACTCATTAAATTTATTGACTCTAAGCTCTAAAAATAGGAAAACATCCGCTCAAAGTGGGTGGCTTGAATCCTATTGAGTCAACCTTCTCATGGTTAAGGCGACGCTTTAACCGCGATTTCAGGAAGCAAAACCAGAGTCGTTTTGAAGAAATTAACGGGCCTAGGCCCACTAACAAATCCTGATTGGCGTTTGTCACAGGTGACTTTAATCGAAAGTCTCGATCTAAAGTCAGGAGTCATTTTTCATGTCATTAGATAATCCTGGTTTGGGAGAACAAACCACAAGAAATCAAAAGAGGATGGGCTTGAGTCAAGAAACAAAAAACAAAGGCTTATTATCTCAACTACAAAAGTTATCGGTAACCGAGTTACCAGAACTTCCCTCTGAAGATCGGTTTTTAGAAGATCTCGGAGAAAAACTACAAGAGAATGGAAAAACATTCTCTCAACTTCTAGAAGAAAGCCAAAAAGGGGCTAAATTCCAAGAAGGTGAAGTAGTCGAAGGGCTAGTCGTTGCTACCAATCGCGATTTTGTCACTATCGATATCGGTTACAAATCTGAAGGACAAATTAGCTCTCAAGAATTCTTAGACAACAAAGGGGAATTGATCGTTGCAGCCAATGATCACATTCTCGTTTACATTGAGAAAGTTGAAGACGATGAAGGTCGCTTAATCCTCTCCAAAGAGAAGGCTGACGTTCTTCGTGCTTGGGATGAAATTAGTGAAGCTTGCGAAAAAGATGAATTGGTCGAAGGTGTCGTAGTCGCTAAAGTTAAAGGCGGGCTTTCCGTCGATATCGGTGTTAAGGCTTTCTTACCTGGCTCTCAAGTCGACATTCGCCCTACAAAAAACTTGGATCAATATCTTGGCAAAAGCTACAAGTTCAAAATTATCAAATTTAACAAAAAGCGTGGAAACATCGTTTTATCTCGAAGAATGCTGCTCATGGAAGAAAGAGCTCGCATGAAAGAGAAAACCCTTTCCAATATCGAAGAAGGCCTGGTCACCGAAGGGCTGATCAAGAACCTTACCGACTATGGTGCTTTCATTGATTTGGGTGGTTTAGATGGTCTACTTCACATTACAGACATGTCTTGGGGCCGCATTAAGCATCCTTCGGAGCTCTTTAAAGTTGGAGACAAAATCCAAGTTAAAGTTCTTAAATATGACGAGGATAAAGAGCGTGTTAGCCTTGGCTACAAACAAATGTTGCCAGATCCTTGGAACACAGTGGAACAACGTTACTCCCTCAGCATGAGAGTCAAAGGTAAAGTCGTCAGTCTCACAGACTACGGTGCTTTTGTTGAGCTTGAGCCTGGAGTCGAAGGATTGGTTCACGTTTCTGAAATGTCATGGACTCAGAGAGTGAAACACCCGTCCAAGATCCTCAATGAAAATGACGTGGTTGAAGCTATCGTTCTTGATGTTGATACCGGTAATCGTCGTATCTCCTTAGGAATGAAGCAAATTGAGCCCAATCCTTGGGATATCATTGCTGATAAATATCCAGTAGGCAGCAAAATCAAAGGTGTCATTAAGAACACCACCGATTTCGGTGTCTTTGTAGGAGTCCCTGAAGGTATCGACGGCTTAGTACACGTTAGTGATATCACCTGGGAAAACAAAGCAATCGATCCAAACACTCACTTCAAAAAGGGTGAAGAAGTCGAATGCATGGTTCTCTCCATAGACAAAGCTGCTGAAAAGTTCAGCTTGGGTATCAAACAATTGTCCAATGATCCTTGGCGCGCAGTAGCCGACAAATACGCCCCTGGAACTCGAGTTAAAGGTAAAGTGACCAAAGTCGCAGACTTTGGAATTTTCCTTGAAATTGAACAGGGAATTGAAGGCTTGTTGCACGTTTCCGAATTAGATGGCGATGTTGGCAAACCAAAAGAGCAACTCAAAACCTTTACGGAAGGAACCGAAATCGAGTGTATGGTCACTGCCGTTGACTTGAAGGAGCATAAATTATCCTTGTCGGTCAAAGCAATGAACAAAGCCGAAGAGAGGGAAAACATCCGTCACTACGCTAAGCAAACTTCTTCATCTTCACGTACCAGTTTCGGAGATGTCCTTAATGAATCTCTAGCTGCAAAACTGAAGGAAGCAGCCGAAAAAACCGAGCCTGGCTCTTCAGATGAAGGGTCTGATAAAAACTAAGCATGAAAAAAATCATGCGAATTCTTGTAGCAATCATGGTGGTGTGTTTCACCACCATGATTGTCTCTTTAACCGTATCGATCCTAAAACGAACAGTAGTCGGGAGCTCTCAAAACCCAAATCTACCTCACGTTGTAGTTTTGGACTTAAATGGGGTGATCTACACTAGCAACACATTCATCAAAAATATCGAAGCCATTGGTGAAAATAAAATGAGTAAAGCTGTTGTGATCAGAATTAACTCCCCGGGTGGCGTTGTAGGTCCTTCTCAAGAAATTTATGAGTCGATCAAATCTTTAGACCAGAAAATACCAGTTATTATCTCCATGGGATCCTTGGCGGCCAGTGGTGGATATTATGCCGCGCTCGGTGGCCGAAAGATTTTTGCCAACCCTGGAACTCTAACAGCCAGTATTGGTGTCATTATGGAGTTCATTAATACTGAGAGACTTTTAGATTGGGCCAAAGTTGAGAGGTATGCGATCAAATCCGGGAGGTTGAAGGATATCGGCAGCCCTTCAAGAAAAATGCTTCCGGAGGAAAAACTTTTTCTTCAGTCTCTGCTCGATGATGTGCATGTCCAATTTAGAAAAGAGGTTCAAAACAGAAGAAATTTAACCGATGCCGAACTTAATGAAATAGCCGACGGTCGCATCATGACTGGAGCCCAAGCTAAAAAAGCCAAATTAGTTGATGCTCTAGGCGGTTACCAGGAGGCCGTTAAAGAAGCGAAAGCTTTGTCTGGGCTTAATGAGCAAGCCCCCGTCATCATCAAAGCACCCTCTAAAGGCATCATCAAAGACCTCCTACTAGGAGATAGCGACGAAGAAGAAAGCCGCTTTGATCGAATCTTCAATGCCCTCTCCAATCTTTCGGACTATATCTCTGGTTCTGCTCAATCGCGGATTCTTTATTTAAGTGCTCAATTCTAGTTCTTGTCCAATCCAAATAGTTCAGCAGCATTTTTGTAGAAAACCTCATCCCAATGTTCTTTCGGAACAGCTTTCATCACAGCTTGAACGTAGGGTTTAACTTCCATAAGAGGCCAATCAGTTCCAAACATCATCTTCTTAGGGTTTTCAACATAAAACCAAAACCAACGAATAGGCTTAGTCACTAACTCTTCAACAGCTTCAGGATTAGCTTTAGAAACATCGCCAAGCATTAAGGCAGAGAGGTCAACAAACACATTATCGTTTTTATAAACTACTTCGGCTGCTGACGAGAACCAGGGATTTCCCATATGAGCCAAGACAAAATTCACTTTAGGAAACCTTAAAGCTACTTCATCAATCTGCAGCGGCTCAGCGTATTTCACTTTAGCTTTTTTGTCATAAGTATCCCCGGTATGAAAAACAACAGGGACTCGATATTTTTCAGCCAACTTATAGAATGGAATATAGAAAGGATCTAAAGCATACCGCGGTACATAGCCCAAATAGACCTTCATACATTGATAATCATGTCGTTTTAAACCCTCTTCCACTGTGGCGAACAAAGTGGTTGGAACAATCGGTGCACATATCGCCCATTTGATTTTAGATTTCTCTCTGAAAATCTTTAATTTCTTTAACTTTTGAGGGTTCTGCGGCAAATGAACGACGGCACCAACTACTTTAGCATTCTGGTACATCTGTTCCATCTGCGTCGAAGGCTGTTGAGACTCTTTCACTTCATCTTCAATTGCAAAATGGCTGTGAGCATCGATAATTCGATTGGGATAGAGAGCCTCATCAAAATGAATTAAGCCGGTCCCTTTTTGATGCCAGGTAGTTGTACACCCTAAGACAGTGAAAAAAGTTACAATTGAAATAAACCTTATGAAGAAAAGCATATGTTCGCCTTCTGGGTCATAATAGACCCGATACCATACCCTAGGTTTGTCTCCATGGGAAAATATCTAAACCGTAAACCTAAATACTTGCCCTAGTAGAGGGTTTTTCTTAGAGAGCCTTAACCGAGAGATTTTCTTTTGAATTACCGAGGCTTCTGAAAATCCGGCTCTTCCAAAACATCTTCGACGGGGGACTCTGCTTTAGGTTGAGTTATTTCCACATCGCTTGAGGGAGGCTGATTAACCTCTGCCCTGGGGTTAGGATCGGCCAAAACATCCATTAAAATTCCCAAATCGCTCTCTTCATTCGGTTCGGTTTCATCCTCACGATAAACGGGCAATTCCCCAGCAACACCCCACAATCTTTCTTGAAGAGCAGTTTGATACTGGTCATCTTCCAAGTACCCCATACGATTCATAATTCTTAGTATCTTTCCAATCCTTCGCTTGGAAAATAGGGTGAGTTCCTTTTTGACAAAATAAGAATGATATTTAATGGGTGAGGGTAACAACATAGCTAGAAAAGCTGCCTGTTTAGGAGTGATTTCTGAGGGGGATATTCCAAAATAATAACTAGCCGCTTCTTTTATACCGTAAATACTAGGGCCCCATTCAGCCATATTGAGATAAAAGGTAAGGATTTCAGTTTTGGATAAAACCTTTTCGACCGCTCTCGCCAAAACTATTTCCTTGAATTTTCTCCAAAGAGATTTTTGCCGACTTAAGTACACATTTTTTACCACCTGTTGGGTTAACGTGCTCCCCCCCCTAGCCCATCTTTTCTCCTCCCAATCCTTTTTGATAGACTCTCTTAGTTCGTGATAATCAATCCCCTGATGGCTAAAGAAGCTCGTATCCTCAGAAGCAATAACTGCCATAAACATAGAATTGGAAATTTGTTTAGTCCCGACCCATCCGGATGTTTTGGGCCCCATTTCCCGATCTACCCAGCTCTTATCAGCTAACTTAATAGGCACGACTATTTTGGAGCGCATCTCATTAAAATCGGGAACTCTAATAAAAGCATCCAGCACAAAGGCAAAAAGACCTCCAATGAGAACTAAGAAAGCCCAAAAAATGCTAAGTAAAACTTTATTGTTCTTGTCCATTGCTGGAATCTAACCTTAGTAGTACCTTGTTAAATTGGCAATGTAACCGATGGACGAGAAAAAGAACATAGCTACTAACGCAGAACTTATTTTACGGGGCGTTCGTCAAAACAATCTCAAGGATATCGATCTCGATATCCCCCTTGGCAAAACAATTATCATTACCGGACCAAGTGGTTCTGGAAAATCTTCGCTTGCCTTTGAAACAATCTACGCCGAAGGGCAGAGACGCTACATGCAATCGCTCTCCACCTATGCCAGACAATTTCTAGAGAGATTCAAAGCCCCCTTGGTTGACAAGTTACACAATATCCCCCCCTCCATCGCTCTAGAACAAATTAACCCGGTAAGAAACTCCAGGGCTACGGTAGGTACCACAACAGAACTGAATGATTACCTTCGACTTCTGTTTGAAAAAATCGGCCAAGAATATTGCCCGAAATGCCATGTACCCAAAGAACAACAACACCCGCAAGAAATATATGAGCAAATAAGAAACCAATATCCGGAACAAACAATTCTCATTTGTGCTCATACGAAACCCAAAGAAACCTCAGAAGACTATCTCAATGAACTTTTACGATCAGGTTTTACGAGAGTTCTTGTGGCTTCGGAGGCGATTCTCGTTGAGGATCTTTTAAAAAAGAAAAAACTACCCAAAACTTTTATTGTCATAATCGACCGCCTAAAACTCAAACTTGAAACTACTAAGGAAGAACTTAAAAGATTTAGCGAAGGGCTTCAAAACAGCATTGGAATCGGAGACAACGAAGCCAACCTCTATCTTGAAGAAAATAAAAAATATACTCTTGTAGCCAATTTTTCGAAATTTGCCCGTTGTCCTAAATGTTTAGAAATTGCCAGCCCCAAGTCGGCTATCTCCTTTTCTTTTAATAGCCCTTTAGGAGCCTGTGAAACCTGTAAAGGATTTGGTAACACTCTGGAGATTGATGAAGACCTTATTGTTCCGAATGCCTCTCTCTCTTTGGCACGAGGAGCGATTGATCCCTTTACGAAACCCTCCCTAAAACACTGGCAAAAGAAACTGCTTGAATTCTGTCATGCTAATAAAATCGATGAAACTCTTCCTTATAAAGAACTCCCCAAAAAACATCGCGAGTTAGTTTTTAATGGGGATAAAAAGTTTCGAGGTGTGCGAGGTGTTTTCAAGATTTTAGGTGAAGACAAATACAAAATGCGAATCCGCGTTTTTATAAGCCGCTACACTTCTCCCTTCACCTGCAAAAGCTGTGAGGGGCAACGTTTAAATAACGATACTCTGCGGGTTAAAGTTGCGAACTTAAGCATAGCTCAAGTTTCGTCCATGACTATTTTGGAGTTAAAAAGCTTTTTCTTGGGGTTGTCCTTATCTGACAGGGAAAAAAAGATTTCCACTGACATTTTAGCTCAACTCAATCGCAGGTTGGATACCTTGGAGACCGTAGGCCTAGGTTATCTTACATTGGCGCGGCTAACTCGTACTCTTTCCGGCGGAGAATACCAAAGAATTCTGCTGGGAACTCAACTAAGCCAGGGATTGACCGATACCCTTTACGTTCTCGATGAACCTTCAATCGGACTACATCCTAAAGATACGCGTCAACTTTTAAAGGTTCTCAATAAACTCTACGGTCTCGGAAACACCCTGCTTTTGGTGGAACACGATCCTGAAGTCATCGAATGGGGACAATATATTGTTGATATGGGTCCCGGTTCTGGAATGCGCGGAGGAGAAGTGATATTTTCTGGCTCTAGGGAACTTTTTTTAAAAGCTGATTCTACAACCTCTAGGGCAGTCAGAGATTGGAGAAATGAATGCCGGCACGCCCTCATGAGGCCCTTAAGTGAGCCTTCAGGAGAGTGGATTGAAGTTCGTGGTGCTAGCAGCAATAATTTAAAAAATATCGATGTGGACATTCCATTAAATTGTATTGTTGCCGTTACGGGAGTCTCCGGTTCAGGTAAAAGTACATTAGTAGTCGATACACTTTTTCAAGCGCTATCAAAAATATTATTGGGAACAAGCGATAAAATCGGCAAATTCAGCTCAATCAGCGGCTTTGAAAATCTATCCTCGGTTGAGCTGGTAGATCAAAGCCCGATTGGAAAATCTTCTCGTTCCAATCCGCTCACTTTCATTAAGGGTTATGATGAAGTTCGAACTTTATTCGCACAAACCCCAGAAGCTACTAGAAAAGGATTTGCTCCTGGCCATTTTTCATTCAATGTTTCCGGCGGCAGATGTGAAACTTGTGAAGGAGAAGGTCGAGTTAAAGTAGACATGGTCTTTATGGAGGATGTTTGGGTCCCCTGCCAAGATTGCGATGAAAAACGGTTCAAGCCTAGTATTTTAAATGTGAAATACCGCGGCAAAAACATCGATGATTGCTTGAGAATGACTATCGACGAAGCCTATGAGTTTTTTAAAGGCATCCCATCTCTAAGGACTAAATTATCTCTCCTAATAGATGTAGGGTTAGGCTATCTCCAGTTGGGGCAACCGGGCTTTACTCTTTCGGGTGGTGAGGCCCAGCGGCTCAAGATCGCTAGAGAGCTTTCTCAAACTATGAGTAAGGGCTCTTCTACCTTATTCATTTTAGATGAACCGACAACTGGGCTTCATTTTAATGAAGTTGCCAGACTCATTCATGTCCTTAGAAGACTCATCTCAAACGGGCACTCAGTTATCGTTATCGAACATAACCTCCAACTGATTTGTGCGGCCGACTACATTATCGATCTTGGTCCTGAAGGAGGAGACGGAGGAGGAACCCTCACTGCAGTGGGAACTCCCAAAACCGTTGCTCAGAAAAAGGTTTTACACACCAGTCGATACCTTTCAGAACTACTGTAGGAAAACAATCTAGTTAATTCCTAGACACACTGTCAGTAATTTTTGCAACGACTCAATTATGAACGCTCACATAATCTGCACTTTTAAATTTCTATCGTATTGAATTTAGAATTAAAAAATCAATTGTGAATTTTCTTTCATAATTTTTTGACTGAAAACTTGCCAGCCAAGGATTGACTCATGGCGTCACAGCCTGTACAGTAGTAATTAGTCAGCCGTCACTTTTTCATTCACTAGATTTTTGGGAGGTAGCCTTATGATTAACTGGGATGAGTTTGAACATATACATGTTATTCGAAAACTTAAAGAGGTCATTGCCAAGTGGTTTAGTATCGACGTCTACTTTGCAGACGACCGAGGAAACTTAAAAGTTATTGAGAAAGGGGTTAAAAGAGAACACGCCAATAAAGTTATGAACTTGGTATTACAACGTGATGAAGGGTATGACGCACTCTCTGAGTTCATACGAAACACTACGGCTGAACTTAAAAAAAGCCAAGAAAAGGGGGCTATCAAGGAGTTTCTCCCTAATTTTCAAGGTTCAGCTTTCCCGATAGTTATCGACAATGAATTCATGGGAGCGGTTATCTGTTTGGGGCATCTACCGGAAGGGGCTTCCGATGGGCAGCGGAAAGAACTCGCTAAAGCAATTGCTCATTTTAATTTTCCCCACCAGGAGATCGACTTAGCCGTTTCCAAAGTTAGATGTCTTGAGAAAGATGAGCTTCCTTACTTCTCTGAACTCTCTGACTTGGTCTCTCAAGAGATCAGCACTCTCCACAAAGAGATCAGCATGAGAGATGACAGAATTCAGGAACTCAATAAAGAACTGGGAGTTAGATATAAATACGACAACATGATTGGTAAATCTAAACCGATGCAAGATGTTTACGGTCTTCTTGACAAAATTAAAAACAGTGAAAGCACTGTTCTGGTTCAAGGAGAAAACGGAACCGGTAAAGAGCTCATCGCTAAAGCTATTCACTACAACTCTCCTCGGAAGGATAACATTTTCGTCACCCAGAACTGCTCAGCGTTTAATGATAATCTTTTAGACTCTGAGTTGTTTGGACACGTTAAAGGATCCTTCACCGGAGCCGTTAAAGATAAGAAAGGGTTATTTGAAACTGCAGACGGTGGAACTTTTTTCCTGGATGAAATCGGGGACACTTCACCCACGATGCAGGTCAAACTCTTAAGAGTTATTCAAGAAGGAACCTTTCTACCCGTTGGAGCCACCGAGCCTCGGAAAGTTGATGTAAGAATTCTTGCAGCAACCAATCGTGATCTGAAAGATATGGTAGAAAAAGGAACTTTCAGAGAAGACCTATACTACCGTATCAACGTTATCAATATCACCGTCCCTCCGCTAAGAGACCGTAAAGAAGACATACTAATTCTTTGCGAACACTTCTTAGCAAAGTCGGCACAGGAGAAACAGATTAAACCTAAGCTCTTGACTAAACGGGCTCTCGAAAAAATTTTCGATTACCCGTGGCCTGGTAACATCAGGGAACTTGAAAACGAAATGGAACGGGTAACCGTACTGGCCGGAAGTGAAGGAAAGATTACTGTCGATATGCTCTCGGGTCGAATTCGTGATTTCGGAGAGAGAAACAAAGTACAAGGAGTCAGAATACAGGGTAAATTACGTGACGCTCTTGAGGAACTTGAACGAGAAATGATCCGAGAAGGATTAAAACGAACCGGTTGGAATAAATCTCGTTTGGCAAAAGAACTAGGAATCAGTCGAGCAGGTCTAATCAACAAAGTAGAAAAGTACAATCTAGACAAGAGGAAATTAATGGCGGCGGGTAAACGACCTGGCGAATTATAATCCTTACAATGAAAGAATCCTTTGAATCAATTGGGAACAAGTGATTCAAAGGATTCTTTATTGGCCTTGACCTAATTGTTAAAACAGTTCTTATTTCAGAGCGCGAAAAGAGAATTATCACTCTTAAATCTGTCTTCTATAATTTGTACTACGGTAAAAATGTCGGAGCCTTTTTTTGAGTACTACCAAAGAACGCTCAAACCACTGATTGGAGTCCCCCTTTTTCTCTCTTCTCTTTGCTCGCCTTCACTTTCTTCATCTTCACCGCTATCTTGCTCAGAGGCAGTATCTTGGGCACCTTTTACTGTTTCAGCTTCAAAATCCACGATAGATTCTTGTATCGGATCCTCTTCAGAACCAAAATCGATATTTTTGTAGTCTTCTGAGTTAGTACTTGAGAATTCAGCAAAGTGACTATCGCATCGAGCACACTTTTCTATGTACTTCGACCCTTCATTTAAAAATAAACAACGATGGCAGAGTCGAAGGTAAGTGCTAGGACTGTATTTATCTTCAGCTACAAAGCGCGATTGACTTCGATGGTTTTTTCTCTTCTTCATAATAAAGACCTCCTAACCCAAGCAGAGGAGACGCGCATCTATTTTAAGTATATCCAATACGCCAATTTCGGTCAAAACGCTTGTCGGGCAATGTTTCTTTTAAATTTTAAGTGTCAATTTTTTTGACACAATGTTGGCGTTCTCTGGGAAGAATTTAATTTCTCGCAAATAAAAAAGCCCCCAGCATTTCTGCCGGGGGCTTTTGATACCTTTTAAAGGCCTTAAGAGGAACTTTGGTCTTCACTACTCTCAACTCTTCGCGGGAACTTCAGCTACCGTGAAAACCCAATCTACAACAACTTCTTCTCTGCTTAGTAGTTCCTCTTAGCCCTTTAAGCTTTAGTCCTTTGGGGGACCTTTTGCTTTAAGCCTTTTTTCAGAGGCCCCTCTTACCTGTTAGTAAGAGGACCTCTCATAATATTTCCATTAGCTGGAATCGAAGTGGCTCGATTATTCAGTATTCCTCCAAATCTGGATGGAAGCTGAGTTCTTGGGCCACCTGGATTTCCACCAGTGAATCCTTGAAGTCTTGTACCATTATTGACATTCTGAGTAGCTCCGCCTTGCTGGAACTGATTCATCTGAAGCTGCTGGTTTTGATTGATGAGCTGAGTAACTGCTTGCTCATCTTCTTTCATGCCAGCCAGCTGAGAATTCAGTTTATTCACTTCAGAGTTCAACATGTCTCTAACTTTAGCTAACTTCTTAATCTGTCTATTTCCATCTTCGATGGCGACATCGACATTAGCATTGAACTGAGAGAGCTTTTGCTCTTTGAAGTTTAAGTCTTGTTGCATAGTCATTAGCATATTTTGAAGCTCATTTCTCTGCTCTGGGGCTACCATCATCAACATTTGACGTTGCTGATCATAGTTTCTCTTGGCTGTGTCGACATCACTCTGTAGTTCAGCTTGTTGCTTCTTCACTTCAGGAGCTAAAGCGGCTCTTCCACCTTCTTTTAGCTCTTCAAGTTGTTCATCAAGTTTAGCTGCTCTATCTTTAGCATTCGTCAGAGTGATCTGAGTCTTCTGAATATCAGTTTTAACTTTAACTCTTGCAGATATTAAATCCATTGGGGTTGCAAAAGGACTTAATTGAGCCGAAATTGGGTTTCGACCTTCGTTCTGAGTCGTTAATGCTTGAGCATCTCTTAACTCCTGTTGTCCCGAATTAGACGGAAGATCCAACCGAACCGGCCTTACCACTCCAGGATTTGTGTTCGGGGGCAAGAAGAACGGTGGAGTTTGATTCTGTCCTTGCTGAGGCAACGGTTGATTAAACTGATTAGGATCCGTCTCTCTTTGGCTGCGTTGTGAAGGGACAAAAGGCTGTGTATTGTTAGGTGCCGGAGTAATATCCTCTTGTTTATCCTGACCTAACGCATTCGCTAGTAATCCAGGAAGAATTTCCTCAAGCCCTTTTTCATTTTTCTTATTTTGAACAGCCGCAGGGTTAATTGAAGACTGCTCGGCTCGAGAGTTTAATATCTGATTAGCCGCATCCATCAACCTTTGAATTTCAGCTTCGCGAGCAGACTCTTTTCCCTTGATCGCATCGCAAAGTTGTTGAGCATTTCTTCTATCAGCAGCGTCATCACCGGTTTCACCGATTTCAACTGGAGACTTTTTCTGGGCTTTATATAGTGTGTTGGGAGGAGCAGTATCGTCAGTTATGACTGGCTTATTCTCGTCATCTTTCTTTGGTTCCTCTTTTTTAGGCGCTTTGTCGGTGATGTTAAGAGCCACGTGAACTAAAGCATCATCTAGCAGTTCAGCAATCGCTGCTTCACTATCGATCTTTTTATCGAAAAGCTTTTTGATTAGACCGATAAGAGCTTCTTTTCTGCTCTCTTTACCGAAAGCTTTGGAATCTACTTTTTCCAAATCTTGGATCAGCTTATCTTTAAACTCTTTTACTTCATCCTTCTTCTCGGTCTTGTCCTCTTTATCAACTTTAATCCAAGCAGCTTTAATTCCTTCTAGGAACTGGACCGGCTCTTTGGAAAACTTTTTAGCAAAAGCTTCCAGGTCGGCTTTTTTCTCAGCTTTTCCGAGAATCAACTCATCGGCTTCGGTCTTTAAATCTTTCTCTTCCAAATGGAGAAGAAGCTTTTGATCGGCTGGTTTCTCCGCAATATGCCACAACTTGATATCGTTAGCAGCAAGGACTGGTTTACCCGATGTTAGGGCCAGTGCCATGAGGGCAATGCCACTCCATACGGACAACTTTGCTTTGATATCTACTTTCGAGCTTTTCATTTCAGCATCTCCTTTAGCCATTTGAACTTCTACTTCAACTACTACTTTCAAAATTTAACTCGTGTACTGTTAGTGCGAGCGATACACGAGACTTTCGCTCGAGAGCTTATATGAGCAATCAATATGCCACGCTAGTTTCCGGCAGGGACTCCACGCGAATACGGCCCTTTTCATTTCAAATAGGCTTAGAAGATAGAGGCTACCTTGAAAGTGAAAGTGTCGAACTGTCAAACAAGTGTAAAAAAAGATCTTAAGTCAAACTCAAGATTTTACCTGATTACGGCTTATGACTGCTCTGGTTTAGGCACAAAAAAGGCCATGTTGCGCTGCGGCTCATCTTCTAGTAGGGTAGCGCCCATGAGCCGTTTAAATCAGCCCATTCAGGAAAAACGATACCTCTATGTCACCCAAGAGGTAGCCTTTTGTGCAGCTCACAAGCTTTATCGGCCTGAGCTCACCCTTGAGCAAAATGTAGCTTTGTTTGGCAAGTGTGCAAATCCTAACGGCCACGGACACAACTTCACCCTCCAAGCTACATTTAAAGGGGAAATGGACCTGACCACCGGAATGGTCATTGACTTTGCGAAGGCCAAACAACTACTTAAGGAAATCGTAGTTATCCCCTTGGACCACAAAAATCTTAATGAAGATATCCCTTTCCTTCAGGGGCTCATCCCAACCTCGGAAAATGTTGTTGTGGTCCTTTGGGACCGCATTCAAAAAGCCTCTCAACAAGAACCTTGGAGACTCATGAAACTTAAACTAGCCAGCTCCCTCTATCATTGGGTGGAATATTTTGGACCGGAGTACATCTAAACGTAAAAATTCTTAACCCTTTCGAGGCCAAACCATGATAAATCAAGAAAATCCGGAATTAAATCAAGATCTTACATTAAACATAAGTTCTTTGCTCGAAGCCATAGGAGAGAACCCAAACCGGGATGGGCTTTTAAAAACCCCAATTCGTTTCCTCAAGGCCTTTAAATTTCTAACGCAAGGATACGATAAAAACCCTGTAGAAATTATTCAACAGGCATTATTTGAAGCCGACTACTCTGAAATGGTGATAGTTAAAAATATTGAACTTTATAGCCTTTGTGAGCACCACCTGCTTCCCTTTTTTGGAAAGTGCCATGTGGCCTACATTCCAAACGGCAGAATCATAGGTCTTTCA
>Ga0194122_10003633_pt1 | contig 15598 bp, 15 predicted proteins | sample TA2MahCa10mmetaG_FD_155487 | JGI IMG/M metagenome (GOLD analysis project Ga0194122, IMG submission 155487) | Freshwater microbial communities from Lake Tanganyika, Tanzania - TA2015021 Mahale Deep Cast 10m | ecosystem: Environmental > Aquatic > Freshwater > Lake | place: Tanzania: Lake... | reverse complement strand
TGGTTGCCCGCAAGCCCACAAGAGGGCCCGAAGAAGCGCCATAGGCCTCGACCGTGGTTTGGCTACTAGACTGAGTGGTTGCACTTGTAAGCCCGCCACTAACCGAAGCAGCTTGATTGGCACCCTGAGTAACTGCTGTAGTAATAGTATTAGTCTTTGTGACCGAAGCACCAAGATTTGCAAGATAATCTGCGGCCGAATTAGCGCTGACCTGATTCAAGCGATAAACCTTAGAAAGCTGTGGCCCAAACGTTTTTGACAAGACATTAAAGCCAGCAAATATTGTTCTACCCTCAAGCTTTGCCTGCAAACCTGATCCCAAAAGAACGGCATTCAAAGCTCGACCGTAAGACTCTCCAGCAAATGAAACAGTGACCGGTTGTGCTTTTTGGGCCTCCTTGGTTGTTGAGAAAGACTCAGAGGAAGCCCCATTTCCCTGAGTAAGAAACGAACGCTCAGCTGGCGCAGGATTTTCTACATAGACAAATCCATACCCCCCCAACTGAGCCAGGGCCATCAGAGCATCCTTGGCCGGGGCATTCTTCAAGGTCATGGTGACCGGGGGCCCACTCACATTCACGTAGCCAGGATTACGCAGCGTCATCGTCCCCACAGCCATATCCCCCAGTGGCGGCGCAACAGCCCTCGGCTGAAGTGGTGGTGCATAGGTGGGCAGCGGCACCGCGCCGGGCTGACTCAAATCCAGGCGGTTGGTCTGCAGGGAAACCTGCGGTGAGGCGGGAAACGTCAGGATCAGATTCACACCATCGGCGCTCACCACCGGGCGCGCAAGGGGCACCCCCGGCATGGGGGTCACCGACAAGCTATAGCTGCTACCAGAGCCATCCAGGCTGACCGACTGAAACCCCAGCTCGGGCAGCGACAGCCGTTGGGGGCCAGCCCGCAACCCCGTCGGCGACGCCGTGGTGAGCTGCCCCTGCCAGCCACTGGGCTGCGCCGACTGCTGCAACTGGGGCGCAGGGCCTGCTCCCACCACCACCAGCTCCACCGCATTGCCCAAGCGGCGCACCTGCAGCTGCATCGGTCCAGCCACGACTGCAGCGGAGCTGCGAGAGGAGGAAGCGGCTTGACCAGGAGCCGATGGAGATGCAACGGCGGCGGATTGGCGAGGGGCAGCCTGGCCAGCGGCATCAAGAACAACAAAACTCGGGAGTACTGCTGCCGCAGCGGCCGTAGCAACACAACGACCCAAATCCCTGCCCAACGTTCTTTGCACAACTTTGAGCGAATCTTACCGAACGAATTTCTGAAAAGCCAGGGCAGCAAAAAAGACGTTGACGATAGCTAAGTTTGGTTTTTCGGCGGCACAGGTGTGGGCTTCACTGCATCGACAGACTGGTAATAAGTGAGGAACAATTTCAACTCCGTTTTGGCTGCCACAGGGGCCGCTAATGATGCAGCTGTGGCAGCCTGATTACCAGCCTGAGGAGTCGGCTGAGGAGTCGGCTGAGGTGCTGCCTTGGGAGGCTCCACGGCAGTCAGAGACAGGTTGCTTTGTGACACCAAAACCGTCAGCTTTTCGGTGGCGCGCAAAAAGGCCAACACATTGGGATAGGGGCCCCTGGCCGTGAGCAGCACCTGCTGGGCCTTCAGACCAGCCGCCTCAAGGGGAGACTTGGGGGGTGCCGCCGGCTGATCGCCCTTTTGGCCCTTCTTGTCATCCGCAGCTGGAGGTGGAGTTGCTGCCACAGGCTCATACAGATCCAGCTGCACACCGAAGCGAGCTGCCTCCCGATCCAGCTGGGCCAGGAAAGTGACCAACTCGCCACTCCCCTCGATCAATCGCAGCACCTGTTGCTGCTTGCGCTCCGCTGCGTCCAGGCTTTGCGCTGTTTTGGCGATCTGAGCCCTCAGCAGAGGGATGCGGCCCTGGATCTCCTCGAGCTGGGCCAACCGTTCGCTGTCGGACTGCAACTTCAGCCATTGGGGAATCACCCCCACACCCACCAGCACAACCGCCAGCAGCGCACCCACCCCGATCGGCAGCCCCAACAGCAACCGCTGCTGCACTTGGGCGGCATTCCGCTCAGCCCCATCCTGAAGGTTGGTCATCAGAGCAAGCCCTCCCGTTGGAGCAGATCCAGGCGACGCACCAACCCCTCAGCCCCGAGCTGGGTGAGAATCCGCTTCTCCAGAGGCGGACTGATCGGCGGACGCCAGTTCACCAACAGCTCAAAACTGACCGGTCCTGAACCAGTCGTCCCCCGTGACGCTTTCACCAAGGTGACCCCATTGGGATCCAGCAGCGGCGAGCGTTTCAACTGGAGCTGAAGCGCATTGATGCGGGCGAAGGCCTGGGGATCCCGCGACACCCCCTTGAGCCGGTAGCCACGCCCCTCTTCCGTGGCAGCAGTGAGTTGCACCCCTGCCGGCACCCGCAGCTGCAGATCGCGCATCAGCGCCGATCCAGAACGCACCGCAATCAACCCCTTGACCAGATCCGCATTGGCGTTCTCCACCCGCTTGAGCTTGCCCCGGGCCGCCGTGAGCTGGGTTTCAAACAACTGCACCTCCGCCTCCACCGTGCCGAGGCGATCCACCGCAGCGCTCACCATCAGGGCACGCAACCACACCACCACAACCGCCCCGAGAGCAACACCAATCAGAGCGGCGCCGATCGCCACGCCCTGCACCAGCCGCTGACGTCCCTGCGCCGCAACCGCAACGGGATCCGGCAGGTTCAGTTCCTGGCGTTTTTCACGCAGCAGATCGAACGGGCTGGTGACTGGCGTTGTCGTCATTGGACCAGCTCCAAGGTGGCCAGGCCCTGCAAACAGAGGGAGCCAAAGCCATCGTGGTCGACCACTTCGGCCTTCAGGCCCAGCGCCTGCTCCAACATCCCCTGATCCAACATCTCTTGATCTTCCGGCGGTACGGCCAACAACAACCGCACCGGCGCCTGGGGAGCCCGCAGGTTCTTGTAGAACTCCAAGCTCTGTTGCAGGGCCGGAATCAGCTCGACCATCGGCCCAGGCAACAGCCGTTCAAGCTCGGGCACACCCTGGTGCCAGAGGATCAGGCTGGTGTGCTGATCGAGCGGCTGCAACAGCGCCACCAGAGTGCCGGCAGGCGTGGCCGCCAGCGCGTCGCCCAGGCCCCACATCAGGCACACCTGCGACGGCAACAGATGCTGGAGGGTACTGCCGGCGATCGCAAACACCTCCACCCAGGCGTCCACCACCGACCGCTCCGCCGCGATCACCAACGAACTGGCAGGACGACCCGGCAGGGGATGCACGTCCAGATAGGCCGCTTCCAGCGAAAACGGCCAGCCCAGATCCGGATTCAGCGCCCGCAGGTGGTCGACCGAGTCACCCGGCTGCTGACCGGCCGGCCAATCCACCACCCGCCAGTGGGACGCCTGCCGAGGCAGGGACACCACCAGCTGGGCGTCGATCCCCCCGTGCTCCAGCAGCAGGTCGCCCAAAAAATCCCCCACCGCATCCTTGAGCTGCGGCACCCCATCGCGGCAGGTGCGGGCCGGGATCGGTGCGGTCCAGATCGGCTCCTGCGGCCTGCCCCGCTTCACCGGCTGACCGATCACCAACTGCTCGGACAGATCGATCATCACCAGCTTGGGAAACAGCTGGGCACGGAGGGGGCGCCATGTCTCCTGGAGTCCCGCCAGTACCAATGATCGGATCGGTTTATTACAAGAAACCTATCGAACTTTCAGCGCCAGGGAAGGCCCGAGCCCACAGCCTCGCCCACATGGGACAGGCCATGGCGCTCGAGTTGGGTCACCAACCCTTCGAGGATGTCGGGCACCAAGGCCGGGCCGCCGTAGATCCAGCCGGTGTAGAGCTGCACCAGCGAGGCGCCGGCCGTGATCCGCTCCCAGGCGCTCTCGGCTGAATCGATGCCGCCCACCCCGATCAGGGGCAGGGCTGGCCCCGCCGTGGCCCGCAACCGCCGCAGCACCTCCAGGGCCCGAGCCCGCAGCGGCACCCCACTCAGGCCGCCGGCCTCCTCGGCCAGTGTTAGGCCCGTTTGGGCCAAACGGCGCTGCTCCAGCCCCAGGCGGTTGAGGCTGGTGTTCACGGCGATCACACCGGCCAGGCCCTCCTCGTAGGCCATGCGCGCGATCGCATCGATGGCGTCGTCTTCCAGGTCGGGAGCGATCTTCACCAGCAGGGGCGGGCAGGCGGGCAGCCGCCGCAGCCGCTCCACCAGGCGCCGCAGCAGGGTTTCCTCCTGCAGCTCCCGCAGGCCTGGCGTGTTGGGCGAGCTCACGTTGATCACTGCGTAGTCGGCCAGGGGGGCCAGCAGCTCCAGCGACGAGGCGTAGTCGTCGGGGGCGAGCTCCAGCGAGGTGATCTTCGATTTGCCCAGGTTGATGCCCAACACAGCCGGGCGCCGGCCGGGAGCGGGGAGCTGCTGACGCTCCAGGGTGCGGCGCAGGGCCTGGGCGCCGTCGTTGTTGAAGCCCATCCGGTTCAGCGCCGCCCGCTCCGCCGCCAGGCGAAACAGCCGCGGTTTGGGGTTGCCCGGTTGGCCATGCCAGGTGACCGTGCCTAGCTCCGCAAACCCAAAGCCGAACAGATGCCAGATCCCCGCGGCAACGCCGTTCTTGTCGAAGCCAGCCGCCAGCCCCACCGGATTGGCAAAGCGGCAGCCAAACAGGCTCTGCTCCAGCCGGGGATCAGGCCGCTGCAACTCGGCGGCCAGGCCGGCCAGGGCGCCACTCACCAGGGGCCACTGGCGCCGCAGCGAAGCCTGGGCCAAGGCCGTGAGCGTGAGCTGGCTGAGCTGCTCCGCATCGGCGCCGTCGTCCCGGCTGAGCAGCGGCCCCACCAAGCGCCCGTAGAGCGCGCCCGTGTTGGTTGCGGTGCCTGAATCCGCCATCTCCCCGCCTACTCCCGGTCGCCCAATCCTCCCGCGTCGCGTTGCAAACGCCAGCGCCCGCTCTCCAGGGGCAGCACCTGCCAGTCGCGCCAGCGCCAGGGGCTGCTGCGGCGCTCCAGCTGCTGCAGGGGCTGCTCCACCAACTGGGCCAGCTCCACCAGGCTGAGGCCGTAGCCCTGCTCCGCAAAGCGTTCGGCCAGCTCCAGGCGGCTGAGCAACTGCTGCAAGGGGGCAGGGGCCAGATCCAGTGAGGGCACATCCGCCTCGATCCGGGCGGTGGTGAGCACCTCGCCGGCGGCCATGGCCGGCATCTGGCCGCGGGAAAAAGCCACAGCAATGGCATCGCAGCGGTCGTTGTCGGGGTCACCGCTGTGCCCTTTCACATGCACCAGCTCCACCCCCGGCAACCGGGCTTGGTCGAGCTGCTCCCACAGCTCTCGGTTGAGCACCGCACCACCGGATGCCGTGCGCCAGCCCTTGCGCTTCCAGCCCTGAATCCACTTGCCAAAGCCGTCGATCAGGTAGCGGCTGTCGGTGCGGATCGTCAGCCGGGGATCACGGGGCAGGTCCTTGAGGGCCTCCAACAGGGCCAGGGCCGCGGTGAGCTCCATGCGGTTGTTGGTGGTGGCCGGGTGGGCCCCGCCCATTTCATGCACCGAGCCGTCGGCAAAGCGCAGCAAGGCTCCCCAGCCCCCGGGGCCCGGGTTGCCGCTGCAGGCACCATCACAGGCCGCAGCCACCACGTTCACCGGCTTAGCCGCCACTGGACAACCCCAAATGATTCGCTAAAGAACATCCCTGCCTCACTGCCGCGCCCAGCCATGGACTCCTCCACCCCGGGCCCGTCCAAAGGTCGAATGCTGGCTCGAACTTACCTGGCCCTGGCTGCGGCGGGGCTGGCCGGAGCTGGCGTGGCCGCCCTCAGCCCCTGGGCCCAGGCCGCCAATGTGTTCAACAGCCGCCCGCTTGATGCCAGCCGCTTTGCCGTGCTGGCGCGGCCGGTGGGCAACAGCGCCTGGAACCTGCTGGTGCTCGAGCAGATCAAAGCCCAGCCCCTCTGCTGGGAGCAGCGCCCTGATGGCCTGATCGACCCGACTCTCAACCGCTTCAACTTCACCGGCATCTGCAGCCGCTACCTCGACAGCAACGGCTATTCCCTGCGCATCGGCGATCAGGATCTGGCCAGCCGCTACCGGCTGCAGCTGCGCCAGAGCGGTGCCGAACTGGTCCTGGAGGCCAGCACCCCCAGCGAGCCCACGGTGCTGGTGGTGGGGCGGGCCCAGGTGCCGCTGCGCGAGCGGGATGGCTTCGTGGCCTTGAAACTCGAGCCAGGCTGGGATCTGCAGCGGCGGGCCTATGGCGAGCAGACCCTCAGCCACATCTATTTCGCCAATGCCACCCCCCTCCCAGAACTGGTCGCCCAAGCGAGTCGCACCGCATCGGGAGCCACCGGCCAGAAGCTGCCCCACCCCAGCCTGCGGCCGCCGGTGGCCCCACCCAGCCTGCTGGCGCAAGGCTTGGGGCAAGGGCCGATCCGGTTGCCGGTGATCCCCTTCCGCAACCAATAGCCCCGTGACAGTTGCCAGAGAGTCCTCCCGCCCCTAATCAACCCCGAACGCGGCCGTTAAGGTTTTGAAGTGTGAGGAGTGGGAACGCTCTTCCGGGGTCGAAACGAGGACAGACTCCCTGAACCGTTCCAACTCAAAGCCCTGCCTTCGGCGGGGCTTTTTTATTGGCTGGATCCCCCTGGGCCTGGCGTGCTCCAGGACTAGCCGTGCTGAAACGGCCAACAAAAAGCCGGCCCTGGAAGGGGCCGGCGGGGAGACAAGGGAGCTGTCGACGGACGAGGCTGGACCGCAAGCGGCCCAAGCGATCACTTGATCGTGACCTTGCCGCCGACTTCTTCCACGGCCTTCTTGATGGTTTCGGCTTCGGCTTTGGCGATGCCTTCCTTGATGGCCTTGGGAGCGGCTTCCACCAGAGCCTTGGCTTCGCCCAGGCCGAGGCCAGTGGCCTCGCGGACAGCCTTCAGCACCTTGATCTTGGCCGAATCTTCGAAGCCATCAAGGATGACGTCGAATTCGGTCTTCTCTTCGGCGGCTTCAGCAGCACCACCGCCAGCGGCGGGGGCGGCCATCATCACGCCAGCGGCGGGAGCGGCGGACACGCCGAAAGCCTCTTCGATCTGCTTGACGAGCTCGGAAGCCTCAAGCAGCGAAAGGGTTTTCAGCGATTCGAGAATCTTGTCGGTAGTAGCGGACATGGTTGGGAATCAGCAACAGATCTGTTTGTGAACAGTCGGATCGAGGGAGCTCGAACTCGCGAAATGCGATCAGCCTTCGCCGGATTCGGCGTGCTGGTTGAGCGCCCGGGCAAGACCGGACGGAACCTCGTTGATGCCCACAGCCAGTTTGGTGGCCACGGCATTGATCGCACCGGCGATCTGGGCCATGAGCACCTCCTTGGAGGGCAGATCCCCGATGGCCTTGATGTCGTTCTGAGAGAGGAGCTTGCCTTCGAAAAGGCCGCCCTTCACATCCGACTTCTTCGTGTCCTTCTGGAAGGACTGCACGGCCTTCACCGCACCACCCACATCGCCCTTGACCAGGACGAAGGCGTTGGTGCCGGTGAGCAGGGAATCGAGATTCGACCAGGCGCTATCGCCATCAATGGCCCGGCGCATCAAGGTGTTTTTGGTCACCTTGCACACACCGTTGCTGGCCTGCAGACGGGTCCGCAGATCAGACATTTCCTTGATGGTCAGGCCCTTGAAATCGAGGACCAGCGCCATTTCGGCCTCGCCGAGGAGCCCTTTGAGCTCTTCGACGATCTGTTGCTTGTTCTCCAGAGTGCGGCCCATAGGGAAGGAACGGATCAGGGGAACAAGCCGGGACCGCGGCCCTGGACGCCGATGGGCTCCCGGAGGAAACCATCAACTCGAGGCCGCTGGCCGTTCCGCACCCGATGCCGCCCCGTTGGGAGCGATCCAGGAACCAAAACTGTCGCGATCACCTCGGCAGGGCTTATGGGCGTGAGCCCACCTGCTGTCTGGGGTAGGGCGCGTGCCCTTCTGGCCTAAGCCAGCTGGTCACCCTACACCACACCCATTCAGCCTTCCTGCTTGATGTCCTGCAGGGCCGAGAAGTCGACTTCCACCGAGGGGCCCATGGTGGAGGTCACATAGAGACTCCTCCAGTAGCGGCCCTTGGCACCGCTGGGCTTGTTGCGGTCGATGGTTTCCTGCAGGGCCTTGAGGTTGTCGAGCAGCTTGGCGGCATCAAAGCTGGCCTTGCCGAAGCGCACGTGCACGATGCCGGTGCGGTCGGCGCGGAACTCGAGCTTGCCGGCCTTGAACTCGTTGATGGCACCCGCCAGATCAGTGGTGACAGTGCCGGCCTTGGGGTTCGGCATCAGGCCGCGGGGACCAAGCACCCGGCCCAGCTTGGCCACCTTGGGCATCATGTCCGGGGTAGCGATCAGCAGGTCGAAATCCATCTCGCCCTTGGCGATCTGATCGACCAGGTCGTCATCGCCGGCCAGGTCGGCACCGGCGGCCTTGGCGGCGGCCACGGCCTCACCGCGGGCGATCACCGCAATGCGAATTGACTGACCGGTGCCGTGGGGCAGGGCCACGGTGGTGCGCAGCTGCTGGTCGGTGTATTTGGGATCGATCCCGAGGCGCACGTGGGCCTCCAGGGTCTCGTCAAATTTGGCGTTGGCGTTGGCCTTGACCAGCTCGATGGCCTCGAGGGGGGCATAGCTGCGGTCTTCGACCGTGGCGCTGAGCGCGGAAAAACGCTTGGAAATTTTGGGCATGGTGGGAATGGGGTGCGAGCGATTCAGAACGGGGCCCCTCAGGGCTGTCTGGATCTCCCCCGGGTAAGGGTGGATTGAAAGGGGGTTTAGTCGTTGACGGCGACGCCCATATTGCGGGCGGTGCCTTCGATGATGCGCATGGCCGACTCAACGCTGGAGCAGTTGAGGTCGGGCAGCTTGGTCTTGGCGATCTCCTCGAGCTGGGCGCGGCTGATGGCGCCGACGCTGCCCTTGGCGGAGGTGGCGGCACCCTTCTCGATACCGGCTGCCTTGGAGATCAGCACGGAGGCGGGAGGGGTCTTGGTGATGAAGGTGAAGCTGCGGTCTTCGAAGACCGAAATTTCAACCGGGATCACATAACCAGCCTTCTCCTGCGTCCGAGCGTTGTACTCCTTGCAGAACGCCATGATGTTGACGCCGTGCTGACCGAGGGCAGGGCCCACCGGCGGCGCGGGGTTGGCTTTGCCGGCCTGGAGGGCCAGCTTGATCACGGCTACGACTTTCTTGGCCATCGTCTCGGGCTACTGGGGCGAATCTGCGGATCACCCCTGGAAGGAGGAGTGGTAGGGAAACGGCCGTCCTCCGCAGGGAGACGGCCGCTGAGCTGGGCCGGGGCCTAGCTCTGTTTGCTGATCTGGGAAAACTCGAGCTCCACCGGGGTTTCCCGGCCGAAGATCGAGAGCAGGGCCTTGAGCTTGTTGCGCTCGCCGGACACTTCGATCACCTCGCCCTGGAAGTCCTTGAACGGACCGGCTGTCACCAGGATCTGATCGCCCTCGGTGAGGTCGACCTTGACAACGGCCTTCTTCTCGGCGGCCCGCTTGAAGATCCGGTCCACCTCTGATCGGCTCAAAGGGCGGGGCTTGATGTGGCCCCGGGCCTTGGCGGTGGCGCGCCGCTCTTCCGCCCCCACGAAATTGATCACGTTGGGGGTGCTGCGCACCGCCATCATGGTGTCCTCATCCAGGATCATCCGCACCAGCACGTAGCCGGGAAACACCTTCTCCTCGGTGCTCTGACGGGAGCCGTCCTTCTTGAGCTTCACCCCCGGGGTCTGGGGGATCTCGATCTCCAGGATGCGGTTGTCCACGCCGAGGGTGACGGCCCGCTGCTCGAGGGTGGCTTTGACCTTCTTCTCACAGCTGGAGGCCACCTGCACGGCGTACCAGCGGGCCACCTGGAGCTTTTCGCCGCTGGCGGCGGGCACCTCCAGCACCTCGGCCGCATGCTCTAGCGCATCTGCAGATGGCTCCAGAACGTCGAGGGGGCTCTCAGACAGGGGCTCGGACACGGGGCTCAAGAAAGGAACGGGATCAACGAAACACTTGACGAAGCACTGGACTTAACGGGACATCGGCTCAACGAAACACCTGAAGGGCGGCCCAGCCGTAGAAGCGATCAATCGCAGCGATCGCCGCCGCCGAGAGACTCACCATCAGGATCACCGCCACCGATTCACTGAACAGCTGCTGGCGACTGGGCCAGACCACCTTGCGCAATTCCGCCAGCGTGGCGGCAGCAAAGCCCTGGGGCTCGGCTGGCGGTGTGGGCTGATCCGGGGTCGGGGAATCTGGATTGATGGCGTCGGAATCCACGGGCGCTGGCGCACGGGGACGTCCGCGCGGTTCGGCAAACGATCACCCTACCCGAGGGGCACAAAGGTTAAGGGGGTTCCCGGCTCGACGCGCACACCCCGGGCGCCGCTGAAGCGCTCCGCCAGCAGCTCGGTGGCCAGGGGATTCTCCAGCTGACGGCGCAGCACCCGCCGCAGGGGCCGGGCGCCGTATTCGGGCTCATAGCCCTGCTCCGCCAGGGCCTGCACCACCGGCTCCGGCACCTCCAGCTCCAGGTGCTGCTCCGCCAGCAGCCGGGCCAGCTCGGCCAGCTGCAGGCGCACGATCCGCTGCAGATCCGCCGGCCCCAGCGGCCGGAAGCGGATCACCTCGTCGATCCGATTGAGGAATTCCGGCCGGAACTGGGACGCCAGCGCCTGATCGATCTGCTGGTCGAGCCAGGTCTGCTGCTCCTGGTCCCTGACGGGATCGCCGCCATCGCCTGCACCCACAGCCCGAGCGCTCTCGAGGATGGCGCGGCTGGCCAGGTTGCTGGTCATGATCACCACCGTGTGGCGGAAATCCACGGTGCGGCCCTGGGAATCGGTGAGCCGGCCGTCGTCGAGCACCTGCAGCAGCAGGTTGAACACCTCCGGGTGGGCCTTCTCCACCTCGTCGAGCAGCAGCACCGCATAGGGGCGACGCCGCACCGCCTCGGTGAGCTGGCCGCCCTCCTCGTAGCCCACATAGCCAGGGGGGGCTCCCACCAGCCGAGCCACGGCATTGCGCTCCATGAATTCGCTCATGTCGAGCCGCACCAGGGCGTCGTCTTCATCGAAGAGGGACGCCGCCAGGGCTTTGGCCAGCTCGGTTTTGCCCACGCCGGTGGGGCCCAGAAACAGAAACGAGCCCACCGGCCGGGTGGGCGACTGCATCCCCGCCCGCGCCCGACGGATCGCCGCCGCCACCGCCGCCACCGCCTCCGGCTGACCAACCACCCGCTCGCCCAGGCTGGCCTCGAGCTCCAGCAGCTTCTGCCGCTCCCCAGCCAGCAGCCGCTGCACCGGAATGCCGGTCCAGCGGGCCACCACATCGGCGATGTCGCCCTCCTCCACCTGCTCCCGCAGGATCGTTTCCCCCTGCAACTCCGCCTCGAGGGTTTCGCGGCGCTGCTGCAGGGCGTTGAGCTGGTCGTGCTGCAGCCGGGCCGCCTCCTCGTAGTCGCCGTCGCGCTCGGCTTCGGCGATGGCGTGGCGCAGGTCTTCGTCCTGCTGCAGCAGATCGCGCAGCTCGGCCAGCCGCTCCCGCTCGGCCTGCCAGCGTTGCTGCACCCGCTGCAAAGCCTCGGTGGCCTGGCGGCGCTGCTCCTGCCACTGCACCCGCTCCTCCAGCGGCGCCGCCTCGGCCGAGAGCAGGGCCAGCTCCACCCGGCGCAGCTCGGCCTCGGCCGCCTCCACCAGCTGGGGCTTGGAGGTCACCTCCATGCGCAGCTGGGCGGCGGCCTCATCCACCAGATCAATGGCCGAATCGGGCAGGCAGCGGTCGGTGATGTAGCGGTCGGCCAGCCGAGCGGCCGCCACCAGGGCCGGATCGGTGATCGCCACGCCGTGGTGCAGCTCGTAGCGCTCCTTGAGGCCCCGCAGAATCTCCACGCTGGTGTCGAGCCCGGGCTCCTTGATCAGCACCTGCTGGAAGCGGCGCTCCAGAGCCGGATCCTTCTCGATGCTGCGGCGGTAGTCCTCCGGGGTGGTGGCACCGATGCAGCGCAGATAGCCCTGGGCCAGGGCGGGTTTCAGCACGCTGCCGGCGTCGGCGTTGGAGCGGTCGTTGCTCACCACCGTGTGCAGCTCGTCGATGAACAGCACCACCCCGGCGGCACCCGGCACCGCATCGGCGTCGCGCACCTCCTTGAGCACAGCCCGCAGGCGCTCCTCAAACTGGCCGCGAAACTTGGCCCCAGCGATCAGGGCGCCCAGATCGAGCGCCACCAGCCGCAGGCCCTGGAGCGAATCGGGCACTTCGCCGGCCACGATCCGCTGGGCCAGCAGCTCGGCCACGGCGGTCTTGCCGACGCCGGGCTCGCCGATCAGCACCGGGTTGTTCTTGCTGCGGCGGGAGAGCACCTGGATCAGGCGGCGCATCTCCAGGTCGCGGCCGATCACCGGATCGAGCTCACCGGCGCGGGCCGCCGCGGTGAGATCGCGGCCGTAGCGCTCCAGGGCGCTGAGCTCGGGCGGCTCCTGCTCCAGCCGCAGCTCGGCAGCGGGCGCCGGTGCGGAAGGAGACGGGGTGAGGGGCGCGGGCGCGGGAGCGGCCGTGTCGATCCAGGCGTCGGCGAGCATCGCTGCAGCCGGGGCGGCAGGCGCGGGTGGGGCCGCCGCGGCCCCACTGGGCCGGAACTGCCGCAACAGCAGGTCTTCGCTGAGACCCTCCGGCCCCAGCAGAGACGCACCGATGCGGGGCTCCCGCACCAGGGCCACCAGCAGATGGGGCACCTCCAACAGGCCCGCTCCCCAAGCGGCCCGGCAGCGGTCGGCGTCCTCGAGCAGGTCTTCGAGTGCATCGCCGATGTAGAGCTCGCTGCCGCTGCCACCAGGCTGGTCGGCGCAGAAGCTCTCGAGCCGATCCAGCAGACGGTCGGGATCGAGGGGCAGGCGATCCAGCCAGCGGCCAAAGCGTCGCTCCAGCAGCAGGGCCTGCAGCAGGTGCTCCACGTCCATGGCGCCATGACGCCAGCGGCGAGCTGTGTCCTGGGCAGCTAGGAGCAGCTCCCAGGCATCGTCGTTAAAACGATCGGGATTGCTGGTGAGGCTGGAGGGCACAGGATCGGCGCGCATGGGCTTGCGGGTCAGCCGCGGGACGAGAGCTGGATCAGTTCCACCTTGTAGCCATCGGGATCCTCCACAAAGGCGATCACCGTGTTGCCGTGCTTCATCGGCCCAGGCTCCCGCACCACCTTGCCGCCCTTGGCGCGGATGGCGTCGCAGACGGCCTGGATGTCATCCACCCCCAGGGCGATGTGGCCGTAACCGCTACCGAGGTCGTACTGGCTGGTATCCCAGTTGTGGGTGAGCTCCAGCACGGTGTTGTCGGCCTCATCGCCATAGCCAACGAAGGCCAGGGTGAAGCGCCCGGAGGGGTAATCCTTACGGCGCAGCAACCGCATGCCCAGCACCTCCGTATAGAAGGGGAGGGAGCGCTCCAGATCCCCTACCCGAAGCATGGTGTGCAGCATGCGCATCAATCAACCCGGCCAGGCATCAACCAGGACTCACGAACTCCCATTCTGGCCAGCAACACCGGCAGCGGTGCTGGTTGGCACAAATGGGGCGGAGGGGGTGCCCCATAGGATCGCCACCAAGACAGCTAATGGCGCACCAACGTGATCGACTCCCTCGACCTTGTGATCGACACCGTGGTGGCACGGGAGGTGCTCGATTCGCGCGGCACCCCCACGGTGGAGGCCGAGGTGCTGCTGGAGGGTGGTGCCAGCGGCCGGGCGATCGTGCCGAGCGGCGCCAGCACCGGCGCCCATGAAGCCCACGAATTGCGCGATGGCGGCAGCCGCTACTTCGGCAAGGGGGTCACCCAGGCCGTCAACAACATCGAGGAGCGCATCGCCCCGGCCCTGTGCGGCCTCAGCGCCCTCGATCAGAGCGCCGTCGATGGCGCCATGGCCGAACTGGACGGCAGCGACAACAAATCCAGCCTCGGCGCCAACGCCGTGTTGGCCGTGAGCCTGGCCACCGCCCGGGCCGCCGCCAACGGCGTCGGCCTGCCCCTCTACCGCTACCTGGGCGGCCCCCTGGCCAATCTGTTGCCGGTGCCGCTGATGAATGTGATCAATGGCGGCGCCCACGCCTCCAACAACATGGACTTCCAGGAGTTCATGTTGGTGCCCCACGGCGCCAGCAGCTTCCGCGAAGCCCTCCGCATGGGCGCTGAGGTGTTCCACACCCTCAAGGGCCTGCTCCACGATCAGGACCTGTCCACCTCCGTGGGCGATGAGGGAGGTTTCGCCCCCAACCTGGCCAGCAACGACGCCGCCGGCGAGCTATTGATCCAGGCGATCGAGAAGGCCGGCTACCGCCCCGGCGACCAGATCTCCCTGGCCCTGGATGTGGCCAGCACGGAGTTTTACAAGGATGGCCGCTACAACTTCGGCGGTGGCAGCTACAGCAGCGCCGAGATGGTCGACCAGCTGGCCCAGCTGGCGAGCCGCTTCCCGATCGTGTCGATCGAAGACGGCGTGGCCGAGGACGACTGGGATGGCTGGGCTCTGCTGACCGAGAAGCTGGGCAAAACCGTGCAGCTCGTGGGTGACGACCTGTTTGTCACCAACACCGCCCGGTTGCAGCGCGGCATCGATCTGGGCGTGGCCAACTCGATCCTGATCAAGGTGAACCAGATCGGCTCCCTCACCGAAACCCTCCAGGCGATCGATCTGGCCGGTCGCGCCGGCTACACCAGCGTGATCAGCCACCGCTCCGGTGAAACCGAAGACACCACCATCGCCGATCTGGCCGTGGCCACCCGCGCCGGCCAGATCAAAACCGGTTCCCTCAGCCGCTCCGATCGGGTGGCCAAGTACAACCAGCTGCTGCGCATCGAAGACGAGCTGGGTAGCCAGGCGATCTACGCCGGCGCCGAGGATCGCGGCCCCCGCGGCAAGGCCTGAGGTCAGCGGCCTCTTTGCTCAGCGAGAAGTGGGCAACTGATCCAGACGCCCATCGCGCTTGAGCCGGCCCTGGAGCTTGAGCCAGCTCAGGCCCAGGGGCAGGCTGGCCACCAGGGGGATCACCACCAAAGCCGGGCGGGAACTGGCCGCCAGCAAGGCCGCAGCCACCGCCAGACCCGCCAGCAGCATCGACTGGCCGGCGGCCTGCTGGGCCAGGGCGAGCCGGCGCAGCAGCCGATCGGTTTCTCCGGCCCGGATCTGCACCTGCAGATCACCCTGCTCGATGCGGGCCAGGCTGTCGTCGAGGCGTTTGGGGATGCCCAGGGCGCGGCTACCGACCTCAGCGGCCTGCCGTGAAATCTCATTGAACAATTCGCTGCCGAAGCGGTCGTTGGCGCCACCACCAGCACCTCCGCCAGCACCCACACCGCTTCCCGAACCGCTTGAAGTCATCAGAGGAAGCAGGTAGGGACGGGCAATCGCCACCAGGCTAAAGCCGCTATCGAGGCTGCGGCCGACCCCCTCAAAGGTGGAGAGCGCCCGCATCACAAAGATCAACTCCGGCGGCAGGCGGAAGGGCTGGCCGTAGACCAGGTCGTAGAGATCGCCCGACAACCGATCCAGCACGTTGGCGGAGAAGGGGGGCGTCAGGGCCTCCTCGAGCATCACGCGCACCAGGCGGCGC
>Ga0194122_10003632_pt1 | contig 15599 bp, 14 predicted proteins | sample TA2MahCa10mmetaG_FD_155487 | JGI IMG/M metagenome (GOLD analysis project Ga0194122, IMG submission 155487) | Freshwater microbial communities from Lake Tanganyika, Tanzania - TA2015021 Mahale Deep Cast 10m | ecosystem: Environmental > Aquatic > Freshwater > Lake | place: Tanzania: Lake... | reverse complement strand
CCGTGAGTCAGTCAGGTGTTGGGCAATGAGATCACCGAAGCCCAGCCGTTCGTCCAACTCACGCACCAGGATCAGACCGCCATCGGAAGTAATGCGCGGTCCCTGGCAGTCGATCTTGAGAAGGCCGTTGCAAGAGAGCTGAAAGGGCTGGTTTTGTTTGTCACCCATTGGGTGCTGTCCTCCGCAGGGGCCTTCACTGCCTTCAAGCCATTATGGATATTGATGCGGACGAGCATCCGAGAGACTCGCACGCGCGGCTCAAAACGGAAATGTGGGCATAAAGGAGTTCGTCGTCTTGCGCCCAGACGAGCAGTTGCTGCACGACGGACTCATGACTTTCCTCGCGGAGGATTCGCGCGGCAGCTTCGAGCGTGACCCGATCCATGCTCCCAGAGTCTCACGGTTACTGTTGGGTGATGCTGGAGGGATTCAGCCTCCACCGGTTATGCCGGTTATCGGCGCTGGCACCGTGTAAGTCACCACACCGCGCCGCGAGCCGGAGGGGCACATCAAGCGTGCCCGGGCCCATTCGATCAGCGCCCGTGTACGGGCCGGCAGCATTCCCACAGGTGGCCATAAGCTACTCACCAGGCCACGGAGCGGACTCACGAGTTGCCGGTGTGGAGAGCCGTCCCTGCTATGCTGCGACTTTATGTGTCGAATCGCGATGGTGATCGTGCTGTTGGGCGGAGTGCTGAGTGCGGGGCAATTGCCCGCGCCGCACAAGGTGACGGATGAGCAAGTGCGGAAGGTGCACGCCTCGGCACTGCTGATCGACACGCACAACGACGTTACCAGCGACACGGTGAAGGGGCTCGACATCGGCGCAGCGCGGACGAAGGGCCACACCGATGTGCCGCGGCTGAAGAAGGGCGGCGTGGGGGCGGTGTTTTTTGCGGCGTACGTGGCGGGGTCGTATGCCGGCAAGGACCAGGCGGCGCACCGGGCGCTGGAGATGATCGATACGATCCGGCATGACATCGTGGCGCGGCATCCGGGCGATTTTCAGCTTGCGGTGTCGGCCGATGAGATTCTCGCGGCGCGGCGCGCGGGCAAGATTGCAGCGTTGATCGGCATTGAAGGCGGACATGCGATTGAGGACAGTCCGCGGCTGCTGCGGCAGTTCTACGCTCTGGGGGTGCGGTACATGACGCTGACGCATTCGAATCACAATGGCTGGGCGGATTCGTCGGGCGAGGTGGGCGCGCCGAACAAGGGGCTGAGCGCGCTAGGCAAGCAGATTGTGGCGGAGATGAACCGGCTGGGGATGCTGGTGGACATTTCGCACGTTTCAGACAAGACGTTCGCCGATGTACTGGCCGTGTCGACGGCGCCGCCGTTTGCTTCGCACTCTTCGTGCCGCGCGTTGTCGCGCATTGGGCGCAACATGACGGATGAGATGATCGTCGCGCTCGCGCGCAAGGGCGGCGTGGTGCAGGTGAACTTTGGGTGCGAGTTTTTGTCGCAGGCTTCGGCCGATACGTCGACGTGGACGAACAAGGCGCTCAAGGGGAAGAAGAAGCCGGGCGATCTGACGCCGGCGACGCTGGCCGATGTGGTGGCGCATATTGAACATGTGATTCGGGTGGCGGGTGAAGACGCGGTGGGGGTCGGGAGCGATTTCGATGGGGTGGAGTGCGTGCCGGTGGGGTTGCCGGATGTGTCGCAGTTCCCTGCGCTGACGCGGGCGCTGCTGGAGCGCGGGCATAGCGCGGCGCGGATCCGGAAGATTTATGGGGAGAACTTTTTGCGGGTGATGCGGGCGGCAGAGGCGAAGGCGCGGAATTGATGAGGGTGCAGGGTGCGGTCAGTTCGGTTTGCTTGGCAGGGGGACGAGGAGTTACAGGCCGTCGATAGTAAAGTCCTTCGCATTTTCGGAGACAAGTACGCAGCGGCTGGAGATGGCCACAGCAGCAATGGTGGTATCAGCCAGTGTCAGAATCCGTCCGCGTTTGGCTGCGTCGTTGCGCAATCGGCCCGCCAACTTGGCAATGGAATAGGTGACCGGAAGGAATTCGAGTGACTCAAGCGATCCCGCAGTTGTGGCTTCCTCTGCAGTGCGCATGCCCGCATAGATCTCGCTGACCACGATGGATTAGGTAGCCAATACGTTGCCTCCCGGAAGGAGGCTCTAAAGAAGTGCGTCATACGGACGGCGACGCGTCACCACTCCGATCAGGATGTTGGAGTCGAGCAAGTAAGTCATCGAGTCCGGCTGGCTCGAGGCCGGGCAATGCGCCGATCGCTTTCGGCTCGAAGCTTGCGTTGGAAAGCCAAGGCGCCGCCCTTGAGCTCAGGATGCTCCGCGAGGTCCCAAGCGCCGGCGGCCGCCTTCAAAGCCGCCATCTGGCGGTGCCGTTTCAGTTCCAGTTCCGCGGCCTGGACGAGAAACTGACTGCGTCCACGCTTCCCCACCAAGGGGTCGATTTCCGCGACCACGTCCGCAGGGATCACGACGTGGGTTCGCTGAAGCTTGCTTGGCATATCAATGGGCCTAGTTTAGCAGCGGCGGAATCGCGGTGGCCTTAACTCGAAGGACGATGCGCTGCTGCTCAGCAGCCACCGGCGCGCGTGGGCGACAATAGCGGATTCGTTCGAACATGGATTTTCTGGTACACAACACCGGCTGGATTGAAGCCATCTGCGGGCCGATGTTTTCCGGCAAGAGCGAGGAGCTCATCCGGCGGCTGCGGCGGGCGATGATTGCGCGGCGGCGCGTGCAGGTGTTTAAGCCAGTGATGGACGACCGGTACTCGCGCGATGAGATCGTCTCGCATGCTGATTCACGGCTGGAGGCCACGGTGGTGGCGAATGCGCGCGAGGCGCTGCAGCGGTTGGACTGGCGCGCGCAGGTGGTGGGGTTCGATGAGAGCAACTTCTTCGGGCCGGACTTGGTGGACGTGGCGCAACAGTTGGCCGATTCGGGCAAGCAGGTGATTGTGGCCGGGCTGGATACGGACTTCCTGGGCCGGCCGTTTCCGCCGATGCCGGAGTTGCTGGCGGTGGCCGAGTCGATCACCAAGACGCTGGCGATCTGCATGCGCTGCGGCAACCCGGCCAAGCACACGCAGCGACTGGTGGAGTCTGGGGATTTGATCGTGGTGGGCGCGGCGGGCGCCTATGAGGCGCGGTGCCGGCGGTGCTTTGAGCCTGGTGCGCCGCGCCAGGAGTGGCTGCCGTTAGCGCCGCCGGCCACGCCGCCTGAAACAGAGGGATGAAACGAACCGGCCGCGGCATCCATCTACTTAACCAGACCCCGGTGGTACACTGAAGCCGAATCAGACGTAGTATTCGAATTTCAGAGGAGATTGACTGGTGAGCATTTCCCCGAACGCACCGCTGCCGCCGGCTGAATCCGGCGGGTCCGGCTTGAAGATCCCGATCCTTTTTGGAGCCGTCTTGGCTCTGATCGCCGCCAACGTGTACCTTTTCATGAAGCTTGAAGAGAACGAGGCGGATCTGGCGAAGTCGCGAGAGAGCTTGTTGACGGAGATCAGTAATCTCCGCGAGAGCACGCAGATTTCGAACGCGACGAGCCGGCGCTATGCCGAGTCTTTGAAGGCTGACCTCGAAGCGCAACGCCGCCGCGCCGAGGCCGCCGTGGGCGCCGCACGCGAAGAGGCGAACCGGCAGGTGGCCGAGACCGAGCGCAAGCTGAAGGCGGAGACCGAACGCACCGCCGCAGCCGTTCGCCAGGAAGTGGCCAAGGTGGAGCAGAGCGCCACGGCCGCCAACCAGCAGTTAAAAGAGACCGTGACGACCGAAGTTACGGGTATCAAGAAAGAGATCTCCGAGAACAAGGGCGAGCTCGACAAGACGATCGACAGCCTGAAGAAAGTTACGGGCGATTTGGGTGTGACCAGCGGCCTGGTGGCCACCAACGGCAAGGAACTGCAGGCGCTGAAGCAATTGGGCGAGCGCAGCTACTTTGAGTTCAACCTGGTGAAATCCAAGCGGCCGCTGAAGATCTCCGACATCATGATTCAGCTCAAGAACGCCGACATGAAGCGCAACCGCTACACCATCGAGATCGTGGCCGACGACAAGAAAGTGGAGAAGAAGGACAAGGGCGTGAACGAGCCGGTGCAGTTCTACATGTCCAAGTACCGGCAGCCGTGCGAACTGGTGGTGAACCAGATCGCCAAGGACCGGATCGTGGGTTATCTGGCGCAGCCGAAAGTGCTGGCTTCACGATAGGCGCGCAACCGGCAAATTGACCAAATGACGCGGCAGCCTCTGGCGGGGCTGCCGAGTTTTCATTTCTGAATTTGCTATAATCCGGACCGGATGTCACATTGCGTTCCGCGTCGCGGATCGTCGGCACAGCCTCCCACCAGCCCAACCGCCTATCGGGCGCCTTAACCTTGCACCCCACCACATGAAATTGAGTGTAACGATCAGCCGGGGCATTGAAGCGCTCTTTGGCACACGGGACGAAAATATCCGCCTCATTGAGAACAGTCTCGGCGTGTCGATCACGCCGCGGGCCGACTCCCTGGAACTGGATGGGCCGGACGAGGCCGTCACGCGCGCCGAAGCGATGCTGCTGGACTATGCGGCGCTCACCGCGGGCGGGCATGCTTTTTCGGCGAGCGATTTGACGGACTGTTTGCGCGTGGTGACCACCGACAGCGCCACGACGCTGCGTTCCCTGGTGGAAAGCGGACGGCAGCGTTCGTTCGGCAAGAAAGTGGTGACGCCGAAGACGCTGAACCAGCGGTTGTATCTGGATGCGCTGGAGAAGTACGACCTCGTTTTCGGCATCGGTCCGGCGGGCACGGGCAAGACGTATCTGGCGGTGGCCCTGGCGGTGTCGGCGCTGTTGAAGAAGCGCGTGTCGCGTATCATTTTGACGCGACCCGCGGTGGAGGCGGGCGAGAAGATCGGGTTTCTGCCGGGCACGCTCCAGGAAAAAGTGGACCCGTATCTGCGGCCTCTCTACGATGCGTTGTTCGAGATGCTGGAAGGCGAAAAGGTGCAGAAGTTTCTGGAGCGCAACGTGATTGAGGTAGCGCCGATCGCTTTTATGCGCGGCCGCACGTTGAACGATGCATTCATCATTTTGGATGAGGCGCAGAACACAACGCCGGAACAGATGAAGATGGTACTGACGCGCCAGGGCTTCAATTCGAAGATGGTGATCACAGGCGATATCACGCAGACCGATTTGCCGTCCGGCCGCAAGAGCGGACTGGGCAATGCGCTGGAAGTGCTGCGCGGTATCGACGAAATCAAGTTCGTGCATTTCGATGATCGCGACGTGGTGCGCCATACACTGGTGCAGAAGATCATCCGCGCGTATGACCGGTTCCAAGAGGCGCAAGGGCGGCAACTGCCGCTGAAGCTGACGGATCTGGAGACAGCGACCGCCGCCGCACCGCCGCCTTCGGCTCAGGTGAGCGCCTAATCTATGGCTGCTTCGACCACCACAGAACCTCCCAGTATGGTTGTGCGCCAGGGTCTGCGCATGCCCTGGCGCGGCCAGGTGGACGCCTTCGCCGGCCAAGTGCAGCGGCGTGTGGCGCGCGGGCGTAAGTTCTCCGTGCTGCTGACTGACGATGCCGAATTGCGCCGCCTGAACCGGCAGTTTCGCGCGAAGAACACGCCGACCGATGTGTTGTCGTTTCCCGCCGCGCCGGCGCCGGGCGGGCCGCTGGGCGACATTGCGATTTCGGTTGAGCGTGCCCGGGCGCAGGCGCGCGCGTTTGGGCACAGCGTGGCGAGCGAAGTTTCGATTCTCCTGCTGCATGGCGTGCTGCATCTGACCGGCATGGACCATGAGACAGACGGCGGCGAAATGCGGGCGGCCGAGTCACGCTGGCGGAAGAAATTCGGATTGCCCAACGGACTGATTGAGCGGGTGGGCGCATGACCGCGACGATTCTCTTTGCGTTGACAGCGGGCTTGGCGCTGCTGCTAGTGCCGATTTGTTTTTTGCAGTGGCTGTACATCGAGTCACTGCGATTGCGGGCGCGCGAGCAGCCGGCGCTGACGTTCTTTAAGGAGTCACTGGAAGAAAAGCTGGGGCTCAAGCTTGAAGAAGGCGCGCTGGCTTTTTCGTTGATCAAACACGCGCTGCTGCTGATATTGTCGATGCTGATCTTCGCCAACATCGAGCGCGGGAATCCGCATTTGAACGTGGCGCCGCAGCCGTTGTGGCGTTCGCTGGTGGAAGCAACGCTCCTGTCTTCGGTGCTGATGATCTTGGTGGCGCACCTGCTGCCGCAACTGTTCTACCGACGCACCAGCGGGCGATGGCTGATGCGGCTGTTTCCGCTGCTGGCGCTGCTGGCGTTGGCCAGCCGGCCGCTGTTGGGGCTGCTGAATTTCATGAAGTCCGTGGCCGATCTCAGCTCGCCCGAGGAGCCGGAGGAAGAGAAGAGCGGCAGCGCGAGCCAGGAGATCGAAGCGCTCATCACCGCCGGCGCCGAGGAAGGTTTGATTGAAGAGGGCGACCGGAAGCTGATTCAGTCGGTGGTGGAGTTCGGCGATAAGACCGTGCGGCAGGTGATGACGCCGCGGCCGAATCTGGTGGCGATCAATGAAGATGCACCACTGGAGGAACTGCACAAGCTGGTGGTACTCGAACAGTATTCGCGCGTGTTGACCTATCGCGGCTCGCTGGACGATGCGACCGGATTTGTGCATGTGCGCGATATGCTGCAGATGGACGCGGCCGAGCGCACGCGCCGCAAGGTGAAAGAGATCCGGCGCGACATCATCGCCGTGCCCGAGACCAAGCCCGTGGACAACCTGCTGCGCTTGATGCAGAAGGAGGGCGTGCACGTGGTGCTGGTGGTGGATGAATACGGCAACACGGCGGGGCTGGCGACGATGGAAGATCTGGTGGAGGAAATCGTCGGCGAGATCAGCGATGAGCATGATCCGAACCGCGACATTGCGCCGCAGCCCGATGGCTCTTACGTGGTGTCGGGCAATTTCGACCTCGATCATTTGGATGAGTTGTTCCAGTTCCGGCCGGAGCATGGCACCGAGTCGACCACGATCGGCGGACTGGTGACGGAGTGGATGGGGCGCGTTCCCAAGGCGGGTGAGTCCGTCGAACGCGAAGGCCTGCGCATCGAAGTGATGTCGGCCGATGACCGCCGCGTGGCGCAGGTGCGTCTGGCAAGAGCAACAACAGTGGAGACGGATGACCAAGAACGCGAAAAAGTCTGAGGGCGCCGCGGCGCCGGCCAAGCGCCCCCGCACGAAGAAGGCTAAATATGTTTCGGGCTTTGTGACGGTGCTGGGGCGGCCGAACGCGGGCAAGTCGACCTTGGTGAATGCACTGGTGGGCCAGAAGGTCGCGATTGTGTCGAGCAAGCCGCAAACGACGCGATCGGCGATCCAGGCAGTGCTCACGCGGCCGCGCGCGCAGATTTTGTTTCTCGATACGCCTGGCGTGCACTCGGCGGGCAAGCTGATTCACAAGCGAATGATGGAGGCGGTGCGCGAGTCGCTGGCGGATCGCGATCTGTTGTTGTGGGTAGTGGATGCGACGCAGGGCGTGAACGAGGCGGATGTGGAGGCGACGCGGCTGATGGCTCCGGAGTCCGCGCCGAAGTTTCTGCTGCTGAACAAGATTGACCGCGTGGAGGACAAGAACAAACTGCTGCCGCTGATTGAGGCGTACCATCGCGCGGCCGAACAGGCGGGGGCTCCGTTTGTGGAGACGATTCCGGTATCGGCGCTGACGGGCGAGGGACTGGCGAAGCTGCTGGAGTTGATCATTAAGGCGCTGCCCGCGGGGCCGCAGTATTTTCCTTCGGACTATTTGACGGATCAGCCGGAACGCCACTTGGCGGCGGAAATCGTGCGCGAGCATGTGCTGCATCAGACCCGCCAGGAAGTGCCGCACGCGGTGGCGGTGGCGGTGGAGAAGTGGGAAGAGTCGCTGAAGCTGTTGCGCATCGCTGCGGCAGTATATGTGGAGCGCGAAGGACAAAAGCGCATCCTGGTGGGCGCGGGCGGCGCGCAGTTGAAGGCGATTGGCACGGCGGCGCGGCTGGAGATTGAGAAGCTCTTTGGGCGCAAAGTGTTTCTGGAACTTTTTGTGAAGGTGAAAGAGAACTGGCGCGAGAGTCCGGCGTTTCTGAATGAGCTAGACTGGCGGTATAGTTTGGACACTTCGGGAGAAGAGGAAAAAATATGACCGCCGCGATGCGTTCTCTCGCTGCTTTTTTGCTGGCCGCCAGCCTGATGCTGGCGCAGAAACAACCCACTACCGACGACGCGCTGTACGATCAGGTGCGGCTGCGGCTAACGAAGGATCCGGCCGTGAACGGCGGCGCGCTGACGGTGGATGTGAAGCAGGGCATGGTGACGATTCGCGGCAAGGTACGCACCGAACGCGCCCGGCAGAAAGCCGAAAAGCTGGCGAAGAAGGTAAAGGGCGTGAAGTCCGTGGACAACCAGCTTTCGGTTGATCCTAACTCCTAGCCCGCCGCTGCTTCCGCATGTGCGGCATCGCCGGATTCACTCATCTTCATTCGCAACCCGACGCGCGCTGGATTGAGGCGGCGCGCGATTCCATCCTGCCGCGTGGACCGGATCAACAGGGCGTGTATCGCGGAGCCGCGGCGTCGATGGCGGCGGTGCGGTTGAAGATTCTCGATCTGGCGAGCGGCGATCAGCCGCAGGTGTCGCCTGACGGCGCGACGGTGATCGTCTTCAACGGAGAGATCTACAACTTCCGGGAACTGCGCGAAGAACTGGTTGCGCGCGGGCATCGCTTTGTTTCGCATGGCGACACCGAGGTGGTGCTGAAGGCGTTTTTGGAGTGGGACACGGCAGCGTTTGCGCGTCTGCACGGGATGTTTGCCGTGGCGCTGTGGAATGAGCCGCGGCGGCGGCTGGTGCTGGCGCGCGACCGGATGGGCATCAAGCCGCTGTATGTGGCGCGGCGCGGCGCGGAGTTGCATTTCGGTTCTGAGGTGAAGGCGATTCTGGCGCACCCGGACGTAGAGCGGCGGGTGGACCGCACAGCGCTGAGCCACTTTCTTTCGCTGAACTACTTGCCACATCCGTACACGATGCTGGAGGCCGTGCGGAAGCTGGCGCCCGCGTCGTGGCTGGAGTGGGAAGCCGGGCGCGAACGCACGGAGACGTATTGGCGCGTGGAGTTCCGGCCCGATGCGCGGATGACTTTGGAGGACGCGCGGCGGGAACTGGATTTTCTGCTCGAGCGCGCGGTGCGTGAGCATCTGCTGTCGGACGTGCCGCTGGGAGTGTGGCTCTCGGGCGGGTTGGATTCGTCGGCAATCACCCACTACGCGGCGCAACAGTTTCCCGGGCGGCTGCGGACTTTTTCCGTTTCGTTCGCGGGGCGGAAGTTTGACGAGTCGCCGTATTTTCGCGAGGTTGCGCGAGCGTACGGGACGCAACATGAAGAACTGGATCTGACGCCGGATCTCGACCTGCCGGGAGCGATTGAGCGCATGGCACATTTTTCCGATGAGCCGTCGGCGGATGCGGGTGCGCTGCCCGTTTGGTTTTTGGCGCAGATGACGCGGCGGCATGTGACCGTGGCGCTGAGCGGTGAGGGCGCGGATGAATTGTTCGGCGGCTATCAGACGTATCTGGCCGATGCGTATGCGGCGCGGGCGCGGCGATGGGTGCCGGCGGGAGTGCGGCGCGCCGGGCTCGCGATGGCGCGGCGGCTGCTGCCGGTGTCGGATGAGAAGATCAGCTTCGAGTACAAGTTGAAGCGGTTCCTGGAAGGAACGCTGCTGGATCCGGCCGAGGCGCATCTGTTTTGGAACGGCGTGAATTCGCGCGAGCAGAAGCGGGCGTTGCTGGGCGGCGAGGGCGCGCCGTTGAGCTTGGACGCGCAGGGCTCGGGGTTGAACCGGTTTCTCGCGCTCGACCAGCGGCTGTATCTGGTGGAGGACATTCTCTACAAGTGCGACCGGATGTCGATGGCGCATTCACTCGAGGTGCGGCCACCGTTTCTCGATCACCGCCTTGCCGAGTTTGCCGCGCGACTGCCGGAGCACTTCAAGGTGCGGGGCAGTCAACTGAAGTTTTTGCTGCGTGATTCGATGCGGAGCAAGCTGCCCGCCTCGGTGACGGCGCGGCGCAAGGAAGGCTTCGATATTCCCGCGCATGACTGGTTCCGCACTCGCTTGAAGCCGTTGCTGCTCGATACCGTGAATGAACGGGCGGTGCGCGAGTCAGGCTTGGTGCAATGGCCGGCGGTGCGCGCGCTGATGGACGATCATTTTGCGCGGCGCATCAATGCCGGGTATCACTTGTGGGGCCTGCTAACCTTGTTTCTTTGGGCCAACCGATGGGGACCGTCCGCGTCGAATCTTCCCGCCAGCAATCACACCAGCGTTTCTACGAGTTGATCGTGGTGCTTGTCGCCACGCTAATATTCGGCGTGGGCGCCACGAGTCCGCCTTCATTGATGGACGATGTGGACGCGGTGCAGGCGCAGATTGCGCGCAACATGCTGGAGTCTGGCGATTGGGTGACGGCGCGGTTGAACGGCGTGGCGTATCTGGAGAAGGCACCGCTGAAGTATTGGATGATGGCCGCGTCGATGCGCGTCTTTGGCGCGACGGACTGGGCGGCGCGGTTGCCGGTGGTGATGGCGACGATTGCTCTGTGCTGGCTGACCGTGCGGATGGGCACGTGGGCCTTCTCGCCGCTGGCGGGCTTCTATGCGGGGCTAGCGCTTTCCTCCTGCGTGGGGCTATGGCTGTTCACGCGTCCTCTGATTCCCGACGTGGTGTTGACGCTGTCCATCGCGGCGGCGCTGTACGCGTTTCTACGCAACCGGCCGTTTTTGTTTTGGGCGTGTTTGGGTGCGGGGTTCCTGTTGAAGGGACTCATCGCAATTGTGTTTCCGGTGGCGGCCGTCGCGCTGTTCTGGTATATCACGGGCGAGTGGCGCGAGTGGCGGCGATTGCGCCCGGTCAGCGGCATCGCGCTCTTGCTCGCGATCGCCGTGCCTTGGCTGGCGCTGGCGACGCTGCGCAATCCGCCGTACTTCGATTTCACGTGGCGCTCTGCACCGGGTGAGTATCACGGATTCTTCTGGTTCTTTTTCCTGAACGAGCATGTGTTCCGCTTCTTGAACATGCGCCATCCGCGGGACTACAACACGGTGCCGCTCGTGCAGTTCTGGCTGTTCCATTTGCTTTGGCTGTTTCCGTGGAGCTTGTGGTTGCCGCGCGCGCTCAGCAGGCCGGCTGAACAGGAGCTGAACGGCGCGCGCACGCGGATGCTGTGTTTGTGCTTCTGCGGTTTTCTGCTCGCTTTCTTCACGTTCTCCACGACGCAGGAATACTATTCGATGCCCGTGTATCCGCTTCTCGCGCTGCTGATCGGCGAGGGACTGGCGCGGGAGCCTGAAACAAAATGGCCGTCGCGCGTGCTGGGCGTTTTGACGGCGGCGGTGGCAGTGTTGCTGGGAGCCTTGTGGGGGATGTCGGCCGGATATCCCACGCCCGGCGACATCTCACAGGCATTGACGTTAAATCCCGATGCCTACACGTTGTCACTGGGCCACATGCGCGACCTGACGCTGCCGGCGATGGCTTACTTGCGCACGCCGCTGTTGATGGCGGCGCTGGCGTTCGTGGTGGGCGCGGCGGGATGCTGGCTGCTGGCGGGCGTGCGCCGCGCGCTGATGCTGGCGGCGATGATGGTGATGTTCACGTTCGCCGCGCGCATGGCGCTGATTGCGTTCGATCCGTACCTGGGGTCGCGTCCGTTGGCAGAGGCGCTGCGGCGCTCGCCGCCCGGCGAGGTGATTTTCGACAACCAGTACTACACGTTCTCGTCGGTGTTCTTTTACGCGGGCGCGAAGGGCTGGCTGCTGAACGGGCGCGTGAACAATCTGGAGTATGGCTCGTATGCGCCGGGCGCGCCGCAAGTGTTTATTGACGATGCCGCGCTGCCCGAGCGCTGGCATAGCGAGCGGCTGCATTATTTGCTGGCCGAAGGACCCGCCGTTCCGCGCTTGGAAGAGCTGTTGGGTAAGGATTCGCTGCACGTGGTGAAGGCCGCCGGCGGGAAGCTCCTGTTCGCAAACCGGCTGCTACAATGAAGCCTTAGCCTCCCCGTTCGCGATTCTATGGCAAAACAAGTTGTGGCAGTGCTGTTTGGTGGACGTTCCGTCGAACATGAGGTATCGGTCATCAGCGGGCACCAGGCGATGGATGCGTTGGAGGTGGCCGGCTACGACTTACTACCCGTGTTCATCGACAAAGAGGGCGTGTGGTTTGCGGGCAAAGGCCTGTATAACCTGAAGCAGTATGGCGTACCCGGCTTCCGGCCCGATGCGCTGCGCGATGTGCACCGCGTGTTTCTCGCGCCGGACCCTTCGATCCGCCAATTCGTGTTGCATCCGAACGGCGCGAAGGGTTTCTTCTACAAGCCGCCGATGCTGTGGGCCGATGTGTTTTTTCCGGTGATACACGGCGCCTTCGGCGAAGACGGCTCGCTCCAAGGTTTGTTTGAAATGGCGGATGTGCCGTATGCAGGGTGCGGCGTATTCGCGTCGGCGGCGGGCATGGACAAGATTCGCCAGAAGGAACTCTATGCGCGCGCGGGATTGCCGGCGCTTGAATGCGTGTTCACGCACCGCAACGCGTGGAAGACCGATCCCACGGCGTTTGTGCGCGAGGTGGAAGCGAAGTTCGGCTATCCGGTGATTGTGAAGCCAGCGACCTTGGGCTCGTCGATCGGCATCGGGCGCGCGGCCGATTCGCGCCAGTTCACAGAGGCGATGCAGGTGGCGCTCACGTTCGATGAACGCGTACTGGTGGAGCGCGCGCTGACGGGATTTCAGGAAGTCAATTGCTCGGTGATCGGACCGCAGTACAAGGCGAGCGTGTGCGAGATGCCCAAGCTTGAAGGCGAGCTGCTGAGCTTTGACGCGAAGTACAAAAGCGGCGCGGGCGTAAAGGGCGGCGGGGCGAAGGGCGCGGGCGGCGCGAAGATGATGAGCAAGGGCGGCATGGCGTCGCTGAACCGGCAGATCCCCGCGCCGATTTCGGATGAACTCACCAAGCAGGTGCAGGATTATGCGGTGCGGGCCTTCAGCGCGCTCAACGGCCAAGGCATCGCTCGTATCGACTTTCTGCGGGATTCGGACGGGCATGTGTACGTGAACGAGATCAATACCATGCCGGGCTCGCTGAGCTTCTATTTGTGGGAAGCGTCCGGCTTGCCGTTCGACAAACTCGTGCGCATGCTGGTGGACGAGGCGGTGAAGCGCCACGAGACCAAGCGCCAAACGCAGTACTCACTCGACGTCAATCTCTTGGGCGCGCGGTGATCGGCTCCTTAGACATCGACGGGTTGCGCATTCGCTACAAGCAAGCGGGTAGTGGCGCGCCCGTGTTGTTGCTGCATGGCTGGAGCGGACAACTGGAGAGCATGGACCCGATTGCGAATGCGCTGGCGCAGCAGTTTGCGATCACGTCGATTGATTTTCCGGGGCATGGCGAATCGAGCTTGCCTCCGCGTGCGTGGGAGGTCAGCGATTTTCTGGATGTCACGTTGAAGCTGATGGACCGGCTGGAACTCGCGCAGCCGGGCATCGTGTCGCACTCGTTCGGCGGGCGCGTGACGATTCAACTGGCGGCACGGCAGCCGGAGCGCGCGGGGAAGCTGCTGTTCACGGCGGGCGCGGGCGTGATTCCTCCGGCGACGCTGGGGAAACGCGTGCGGCGATTACTGGGCGCGGCGGCAGGGAAGGTGCGGCATGCGGCGCATGCGGCGGCGCCTTCGATGGATCCGCTGGTAGAGCGCATGGGCGAGAGGTTGTTTCCGTTTCTGGCTTCGCGGGATTACAAGAACGCCGGCGCGCTGCGCGAGACGCTGCGGCTGGTGGTGGCCGAGGATTTGACGCATCTGCTCGACAAGATCCGCAGCCAGTGTTTGCTGGTGTGGGGCGATCAGGATCAGGACACGCCGCTTTATTGCGGCGAGACGATGAAGCGCCTGATTCCGGCGAGCGAGTTGGTGGTGTTTCCGGGTGCGGGGCACTTTCCGTACATTGACCAGATGAACAAGTTCAATCTGCTGGCGCTGAAGTTTTTCCGAGAATGACACACACACTGGCTGCCGCTAGTACCTTGATCTGCGCCGCCGCCGTGGCTTGCGTGCGGGCCGTGCGCGCGCTGCACATGTGGCAGATGGATTCCTACATCGTGCCGCGGTATCTGCAGTGGCTGTTTGCCAAGCCGTTTGAGCGCTCCGTGGATGTCTTCGCGTTGGCGGCATGCGTAGTGGCGGCCGTGATTCGCCCGGACTATGGGCTGGGGCTGATTACGGGCGTGGCGATCTACAACTTCTTCCGCAAGGACACGCCGCCCGTGAAGAAGCCGCTGGACTACACCGTGCGCGCCAAGCGGACGCTGTGGGTGGCGCGGGTACTCATTGCGCTGGCAGCGGTGGCGCTGTTCTTCTCGCCCGTGCCGGCGTGGCTGAGTGCGGCCTTCCTGCTTCACTCCGCGCCGTGGGCGATCCTGGCGGCGAACATCGCGCTGAAGCCGGTGCAGGCGCAGATCAATCGGAGCTTTGTGAGGCAGGCCGCGGCGAAGCTGGCACAGTTGAAGCCGCTGGTGATCGGCGTGGCCGGGAGCTACGGCAAGACGTCGACGAAGTATTACATCGACGTGCTGCTGGCGGAGAAACATAACGTCATCAAGTCGCCGGGGAATTTCAATACACTGCTGGGCATCACGCGCGTGGTGAACGACATGCTGAAGCCCGAGCACAAGGTGTTCATTGCCGAGATGGGCGCGTATCAGCGCGGCGAAGTGAAAGAGATCGCGGATTTGGTGCATCCGAAAATCGGCATCATCACTTCGATCGGTCCGGAACATTTCGAGCGGTTCCTCACGATGGAGAACATCGAGAACACCAACTACGAGTTGATCGAGGGGCTCCCGGCGGATGGGCTCGCGGTGTTCAACGGCGACAACGAGCATTGCCGGAAGCTGGCGGGGCGCGCGAAGCATACGCGCGTGGCGTTGTACTCGCTGGAGAACGCAAGCGGCGACGCGGATCTTTGGGCGCGCGAGGTGGATCACACGCGCGAAGGGCTCCGGTTTACGATTGCGCTGCGGGATGGGCGCTCGGTGGCAGTGAAGACGCAGATTGTGGGCTGGCATAATGTTTTAAACATTTTGTGCGCAACGCGGATTGCCCTTGAAATGGGCTTGTCGCTCGATGAGTGCGCGGCCGGGATTGCCAAGCTGAAACCGGCGCCGAATCGCCTGGAGGTAAAGCCGGGCGCGGGCGGCACGACGATCATCGACGATTCCTACAACTCGAATCCGGTGGGCGCGGCCGAGGCGTTGTACGTGTTGTCGCAATTCCAAGGCGGCAAACGCATTCTGGTGACGCCGGGCATGATTGAGCTCGGCACGCTGCACTATGAGAAGAACGAAGAACTGGGCTTCATCGCGGCGAAGTGCGCCGACTACGTGATTCTCGTCGGCCCCGAGCAGACCAAGCCGATTCAAGATGGCCTGCGCCGCGGCGGCTTTCCGGAAGAGAGCCTGCGCATCATCAAGGATCTTTCCGAGACCCAAGCGATCTTCCCGAAACTCCTGCGTTCGGGCGACGTCTTACTG
>Ga0194122_10003631_pt1 | contig 15601 bp, 9 predicted proteins | sample TA2MahCa10mmetaG_FD_155487 | JGI IMG/M metagenome (GOLD analysis project Ga0194122, IMG submission 155487) | Freshwater microbial communities from Lake Tanganyika, Tanzania - TA2015021 Mahale Deep Cast 10m | ecosystem: Environmental > Aquatic > Freshwater > Lake | place: Tanzania: Lake... | reverse complement strand
ATATATTGAATATATTATAATATAAATACTTCATATGTTGATTAAATATATAGCTAAATGTCTCTCACCCCCGTCGAACTCACCCGCGAATCATTTAAGGGTCTCCTTGAATTCAACTCGAAACAACGCAAACACACCATCCTGAAACTTACCGCGGAATGGTGTCGTCCGTGTAAAACGATTAAAGAACTCGCCACGCAGCAAGTCGCGAATCTCTCGGCAAATGGACGCCCCATCGAATGCTACGAAGTGAATGTGGATGATTCTCTCGATTTTTACGCATTCATGAAACAGAAGAAAATGGTGAATGGCATTCCGGTATTCCTCTTTTATAAAGCCAATAATACCGAATTCATCCCGGATGATTCAGTGACTGGCGCAAATCCACCGGATATCATCGCATTTTTCGACCGATGTGCTAAGGTCTAGCGTAAGCACCGGCGCCACCACCGCCGCCACCACCGCCGAAGTGATGTTATTTACTGTATTATGTAGGAGTAAATAACATAAAATCATGACTATATAATAAGTATTTAAACCCCATCTCCACCCGCACGCCATCGATGGAATCTCTCGACCTCAATATCGACAATTACAATCTTCCGGATATTCTCTCATTATTCAACGTTCCAACCTTATTCAACGCGGAAGACCTGAAACGTGCGAAGCTCGCCGTCCTGAAAACGCACCCAGATAAAAGCCAGCTTCCAAAAGAATACTTCATCTTTTTCACGAAGGCTTACCGCATTTTACATCAAATTTATACAATACGCAATCCCGTCACGAATGAGCATTATACGCAAAGGGTCGAGCGAACACCGCGCACATCGGACGTGCCTGCGGTTCCGGGAATGAAGTGTGTCGATAAGGATACACTCCGTCAGCCCTATATATCGGTGGATGGTGGTGGTGGCGGCACAGCTGCGGCAGCGGGGGCATCGGCGGCAGGTTCGAAAGTCGTGGATTATAACCGCCTGATGCGTGGTGAGGGGTATCATCCGGACGCCGACGACGAGTATTCACAAGCCACGCATGAGAGAATGAAACGGCGACTAGACGAGATGATGACGGGGGGCGGCGGCACCAAAGGCGTGAACGCTTCCTCCGCGAAAGTCAGCGAATTTAACCGATGGTTTAATGAGAAATTCGAACAGTATCGGCTGAAAGATGAAGAGGCGGAGACTGGATATGAAGAATGGTTTCGTAATGGACAAACAGATGCCGACACCGACCGTGACGCCGCCAACAACTGGGCAGATAAAGTCGCGATGCTGAATCAACGCAAGCAAGAACTCCGAAATAAATATGCGCTTGTCGAGAGAAAGGAACTGGAATACGCCGGCGGCGGCAATAGCGGCAACAGCAGCGGTACATACGACCTCACGAGAGAACGACCGCAAGAATACTCGAGCGGAATATTCGACAGCCTCAAATACGAAGACTTGAAGAAAGCACACACCGAGACGGTGATTCCAGTCACCGAAGAGGACTACTATAAAACCCGTAGATTTAATACTGTGAATGAACTACAAACATTTAGAGACCAATCGCGCCGAGATTTATACAGTCAAACAAACCCAGCGGAGCAAAGGCAAATTTACGAGCAGTCGCGGGTGCGTCAAGAAGAGGAAGATACACGCCGCGCCTTCATTTTAGCCAAACAGGATGAAATCTCTCGCGATATTCATAAGAAATTATACTCGGATGTATTTCGGTTGGAGAATTGAATGTGTTATTTATTCTCTCAGATATATAATAGACCACAATCATATACACTAGCCTCCGATGCTCGAAAACAAAGTCATTAAACTGGCGATTGCCTACCTCCTTATTATGATGATTGGTTTCATTTATAACAAATATAAGAAAACAATCGAAGTGAAAGAACAATACGATGACGGTCAGCTCATCCAGAAGTATCTCTTGAACGATAGCAGTATCACCAAAAACAATAAACCGATTCTGTGGGTTCATATTGAATTCGATAAAAATGCACGGTCATGGGATAGTTTCGGATCAAGAACGAATGACAACCTGAATCAGCCGTATCAATACCTAACGATTCGCAATATTATTGAACACTGCGGTGAGAGCTTCAACGTATGTCTCATCGATGATGACGCGTTCGTGAAGATTATACCGGAATGGCGCACACGCGTGGAACATCTGCCGCGCCCGCTTCGCACCCATGTCCGCGACCTTGCACTTGCTACCGTGCTTCATATCTACGGTGGATTCCTGATTCCGAGCTCCTTTATATGCTTCCATGACTTACGTTCGCTCTATGACGCACATCTTGGCACCGCGAATGTCGTGATGGGCGAACTGAGGACGACGTCATCTCTCGCCGCAGAGAAACAATATTCGCCATCGACAAAGATGATGGGCTGTAAAAAATTCGACCCGGTGATGAAAGAGTTTATGGAATTCTTGATGGATATCAACAGTCGCGACCAGACACATGAAATGGATTTTACGGGAGAAACGACGCGCTGGTGGTGTGCGAAACAAGCGGCGGCACCGAAGGCGGTGAGTCTGATTCCTGCGGAAGAACTGGGTGTGAAAACCACAACGAACAAACCGGTTTTACTGGAAGAACTCCTTGCCGATGTTGATGTCCCGCTTTCACCGACGACCGCAGGCATCTACATTCCAGAACAAGAAATACTAAGACGAAGCAAGTTTCAGTGGTTTGCGCGTCTCTCGCCGAAACAAGTGCTTGAATCAAAGACGCTGGTGGGGAAGTATTTGTTGATAAAAGCGTCGGGATGCTAACACCGGCCACTCCACGCCGCCACTCCCACATCCACTCCACGCCGCCATGTCGCGTCGGTTCTAGCACGGGTTATCGCCCTGCGTCGTGTGGGGGCGCAACCCCAACAGGTTATTCGTGAATAATGCCAATTCAATATCATGCTCATGTATGTTATGGAATATCGTAATGTATTTACAAATCAACGATGTAATACGATACTTTATGTCTTCACTAAACAAAGGTGTCATCTTAACAAATAAGAAATAGTTGTCCAAAATATCCAATACAGAATATCCTTCATCGTTCAATTGAAATAATATATGGTTGGCATTACGCACTCGTGTATTTATGTCACACGTGTTATCCAAAATAATGCGAGTATATTCCTCGAAACAGTGAAATCCGATATTTGAACATATCTTGTTTGCAAGGTCAATCGTAATCTCTCGGTCCATCAATTTCGTCTTTTCCAAATAATTGATAAGGGTGCGCACTGATCCATTCGAAACGCGAAGCAAGAAATCCTCCGCTTCGCCCGTAATCATCAAACGTTCATTCGCTTTTATCTTTAGCATAATTTTATGAAGACAAGGCCGATTTAGTTGATTAATTTTCATGATGATGTTGCGTGTCTGAAATGTATCCACTACTTTCTGAATATTCGTGCATGACGAAATAAAATGAACGTTATGACTGTATTTATCGATACAATTCCGGAAAACTTGTTGTCCTTGTTCGTTGATGAGGTCGATGTCATCAAGGAGCACAATTTTCTTTTTTCCAGGTATCATCGTCATCGTTTGACAGAACACTTTCACATCATTCCGGTAGTATTGAATCCCCTGTTCTTTCAAACTATTCAGAACCAGAATATTCTCTTTTATCGCGGTATTACTTGCCCCGGATTTTTTGTAATATTCGCGAATCATCGCATTAATAATCGACGTTTTTCCTGAACCTGAATCGCCATAAAACATGATGTTGAGGTTATCCATTTCGATAAGACTCTTAATGATCGTGACTGTATTTTCATCCAATTGTTCAAAATCCGGTATTTTCCACGGTTGATATTTTGCGATAAATGGAATATCCGGAGATAGATGATGATTCATTTTATGCGCGTTCCACTAATGTATAATAAATATAATGTTTAAGTAATAACATCATCCACTATCAATCCATCGCGAAAACATGTTCTTTAATTTCCCGTTCGGCGGCGCAGCTAGTGGCGGATTTCCTGGGCATAACGGTCATGGATTCGGCGGACCTGAAATGTTCTTCGAGTCAGATGGTTTCCCTCCACAAATGAACGCCGACAACATCGACAAAGACAAGGATTATTATAAAATATTAGGCGTGGATGAAAAGGCAAGCGAAGATGAAATGAAGAAAGCATATCGAAAGATGTCGATGATACACCACCCCGATAAAAACGGCAACACCGATGAAAGCAAGCAGAAATTCCAAGAACTGAATAACGCATATGAGTTATTATCTGATGCGAATAAACGACGAACCTATGATATGATGCGTAAAGGTGGTGGAGGCGGCGGCGGTGGCATGCCGAACGTATTCCATTTCGGTGGTGGCGGTGTTCCGCCTGGCATGCCGCCCGGTATCCCCGAAGAACTACTTCATATGTTATTTGGAGGCGCGGCGGGAGGTCATGGTCCTGGAATGGGTCCAAAAGTAGTATTTCAAACATTCCATAATGGGCGAATGAATGGGGGATTCACGCATCAGGCACATTCACAACAGCAGCAGCAACAACAAGCACCCCCCAACGTTCGTGTATATCAGGTTCCAGAGACAATCGTGAAAACTGTTTCACTCACTCTCGAACAGTGTTACAACGGTTGTTCAATTCCACTCGAAATAGACCGTCAAGTACCAGATAATGATATCATCAAGATAGAACGCGAGATGATCCATGCGCAAATACCGAAAGGTATTCTTCAAGGAGATACGATTATATTAAATGATTGTGGTCACATGAATGAAGTGGGAATGAAAGGCGATGTCCGTATCATAATCAACGTCCTCCAACACGCCTTATTCAAGGTGGAACACCTCGACCTAACCATCGAAAAAACAATACCACTCAAAGCGGCATTATGTGGATTCGATTTCGAAATCACACATCTGAACGGACGTATATTCAAACTCGCCAACAAGCCAGGCAACGTGATTAAACCGGGTAATATCAAAACAATACCTGGTTTGGGTTTAGAAAAAGGCGGCGAATCCGGCGTTCTTAAAATCAAATTCAACGTTGAGTTTCCAGATACGCTTACACCCGAGCAAATTCAGACGCTTCAACAAGGTCTGTAATCAGAACGAGAATCATTAAATCTCGATGAACTTCACATTTGAATACCCAGAAAAAAGTGATTCGCCGTATATAGCATAAAGTCCGTCGGCACCGGTTTCAACGCCGTTGATACGAGGATACAAACGTATTCTCACGACATACCCAATGACGGTAAAGCGGCATATTACAGTTAAACTCTGTGTTCCACCCACCGTCGCAGAAGTTGTTCTGAACCGCCCATTTGTTGTAAATAACGAAGGATTTGAGCTGATATTAAATGACAGATCCGCAATACTATTACTTACATCAAATACGTTATTCCAACTCGAATCTGACCCTAGATAATTTGACGGAGGGGTATATTCAATAAAACATTCATAATAATCAGCATTTCCGTTATAGGTAGGATAATCAAAAAATACAGTCAGGCCGTTAAAACTACCGGATATTGTACTTGAACGCGAACTATATCTTAAATTCGGCGTGCTCGGCGTATAAGGATACAACGAAGGATATACAATACTATTGAATGAGTCGGCGATGGGTATGTTATTCACCATTGACATGTAAGTATATTCAGAAAACGCTTTCTCACTATTATATTCATTCATAATGACGGTGCGAATCCGAAATTGAATCGGTTGCTCATTTACACCGCTTATATTCGAATATACCGTTTGATATCCGGCGACGCCGCCATTTTCCGCAGTCGGAATAAAAATCTCATTCGATACATCTTGCCAATTACGTAATAGAAAGTTGTTCGAAGAGATGTCTCGGCGTTCAAGTGTAAAATATTTATATCGATAATACGGAGCGATAACATCTGTTTTATAATAATTCGGGTCATTCGAAAAATCAGGTAAATTCCACTTCAACGTCACGGTGCCGTTATATCCTTGTGCGGATAGTGTTAATGGAGCCAGCGGCGTTCGAAATGGTATAATATAGGTGCCTTCCGGGTTGATACTACGATACTCGGCTGGTATGAACTTTTCTTCATTTTGTCTATCTATGAATCGTTGAACTGGTGATACGGTAATCTCATAAGCACGTCCTGATTTCAAATACAGTTGAGCATTCGGAGTCGGCGACGCGTCAATATCGGATTGTAAGCTGGACGGGATTGTATATGTTACAATACCACCGGTTGGTTGAAGATTTGGCGTTAATATCGAACGAAAGTTGCCATCGTCTTGAATTGATGACTGGTACTCTTTTGGAAATAGGTTTTCCTGCACATAATCGGAAGGAATTAATATATTGATATAATATTGAGGCTGAGATGAATACTTCCATCGAAGCACGACTTTACCGCCTTCATTCGTAGATATCAAAGAATAACTCATATCGGTAATCGGGTCGTTGAAATCATTACCCATCAAGATTTTCACTTGACTAGGCGCTGTTCCATATTTTGAACCGGAAAGGTCTTGATCTAGGAAAAAATCGTTGATGTTGAACGGTGTTATTGTAAATAAATATTTTTTACCATTTACAAATGGGGAATAGATATTACTCTTCAACGTTACAGTAAATTCAGTTGGTAAGCCTGAAAATGTTCTAACCGGTGCTACACCATTCAATATTATCTGCCCTGAATAAAAAATAAACCGATAATCACTTCTAGAAATATTACTGATAGTATAATCTAATTTCAAATAATAACCGTCGCCATTACTTGCGTCGATACGAATCATCGTAGGTGGTGTTTGGGTTTTCAAATGAATGAGTTTATTTGGTGGATTTCTACCGACAATCGGGTTGCCTGTCATATAATCAATATAATTATAAACCGGATTTGAGGCGGCTTCCGGGGTTGATAAATTATTATATGATACAGTATATGTTCCCGAAATATCAAAGACGTTGGAGATATCTCTTGTGCGATTACTATAATGTTCAAGATGACCACGTATTGAAAGATGAAACGATGATTGAATAGTTGAATTCCATGTTCCACTAGTCGGATCCGGATCACGAGTGTAATACCATTTCAACTGAATGTTCGATAGATCGAACGCATTTTGTTTCAATAATCCGCTTTTGTAGAAGAATGAAGTTTCCGTATTTGTATATTTCAAAAAAATGTTTGAGGGATCAATAATACTCGTATCTTTGTTTAAGTAGCGGTCGGTTTCCTTGATCGTAATCGGACGTGGAAGTAAGATAAAAGGTGTTAATTCGTTGCGTAATGTATTGAAATTGTTGATTTCATTCGCAGATAAAAGAGAATATCGTTTATTGGCGGTATATAGTCTGCGAAAATCGTCGAATGGATAACCCCGATTTGCAATCGACCATAATCCGTATTCAATACTATTTTGATGATAACGTCTTTTATTTATATATTTGTCTTGCTGTCCTGGTGTTTCAACAACCTCCTCATAGTCAATAATATAGTTTAAGATTGGCGAACCGGCGTCATCTTGTGGGATTTTCCATGTAATAATTGATAGTTCATTACCAATAACAGGAGTGCCAACCATACTAATTGGTGAATTATCTGGGCGAGCGAATGGAATACCGGACAACGCCGTTGAATAGACTGAACGCCCTAGTTCATTTACACCAGCCAATCGAAAATAATACTTGAAACCGTTGATTAGTTGTCCCGATAATGGCGTATTTAAATTCAAACTCGTATTAATATATTGCTGTGTTTCGAGTGTATTATATTTATAAGTCGATACTGTTTGCTCATACACTTGTTTGTTTTGGTCGCTTACATATACATTTATATCATCAAATCTATCGAATTGTAGTAAGTTACTGGACACATCTGGTGTATATTCCAGCGATGTCACCCAGCGCCCGGATATATCAAATGCTGTTTGTATTATGAAATATTGTATTTCATAACCGGTGAATGCTGGTTTTTCCCAATAAATATTAACGCGATTCGATGTTCGTTCGGATTCAACCGTTAATGTATCTGCGCCAAGACTATTGATTCGATTCACAATCTGGTTTGGAACTGAACCACACCTGCGTGTAAATAACGATGAGAACGCACTTGGTCCCACAATATTATAGGATGAAATGCGATATGAATAATAGATGCCATTTGTCAAATTAAAAAATGAATACCGAGGCGCCAACTGTGTGTAGGTATCTCCGATGTTATATAATGTATTTGTGGAACTGTCTAATTCATACGATCTGGCCAACGTGGGGTCTGGCCCCGCAAATCGATACGCTTGGTGTGGAGAGAATGTTTGCGATAGCATTTTAACTTGAAACGAATCCGCCTGAGAGGTCATCGTCTTAAAATAACTATTATAACTCGGGTCGGTTATTGTTAGTTGAAATAAGAAGACGAGTTGAGTATGTGAATGATCAACCACGGGTGAAAAAGACGGAAATTCAGACGCACCGCTAATATCGAATGTTCGAGAAACAATACTGAAAGATAAGTCGGACGACGACGACGACGACGACGAACCTGCGGCTGCTGCGGCTGCGGTGGCGGCAATTTTCGCATAATTCGCCGTATCATTCATCGAGATGTCGAATAACATGCGAGTATGATAGGATGCGTCAGAGACAGTCGTCAAAAAATCTCTCACATTTGTTGTGTTATAACTGTTGACGCTTATGAGTGTGGTTGTTTTCAGGTATGGGCGAGAGAAGCCGCGAATACGTATATGAAACGGAATGTTTAAATTCGCGGAGAGATCGGCCAGCGGGGTTCCACCAGAGCGATGAATCGGCAAATATGAGATATCTGTCGTGAGTTTCGAGAGATTTGCCAAATAGTTCCATGAGAATGACCAGGTTGCTTTTCCATAATCCTCCATGGAACGCGTCATTTTGGGCATGTGATACAATATACCTCCGCTAGAATCATTTTCGATGACGACAGGCGACGACGACGACGAAGCATTAAATGTGCTTACAGAGAATCCGAGACCCGCCGTGCTTAATCCAAGTCCAAGTCGTTGAGATGTAAAATCTCTCGAAATCGGAAAACGAAACGGCGCGATACGTAGACTTTTTACGAGGATACTATATTCACGGTCCATCGTCGATGGTGTCGGCGCATTTGCCGAAGAATACGTATTGCTTGATATACTTACTCGCCCGGAAACGACATCCCCTGGTTTTAGATATTTAAGGTCGCGGCTAGCAGCACGGGTATCTGTGGATGATATACCGGGAAATGTAATCGGAAAGATATCCACCATATTTTTACCATTATTTTGTGGCATCGGACCGAAACAATTTACGACAGAATCATATGTCCTCGTTGTATTCAATATTAAATCGACGCGTTTGTCGCCAGGATTGATACTTGCTTCTTTATAAATCGAGAGAGTCATTGTGGTGACTGCTATCGACGTTGGGTCTGGATTCAGTATGGCAATCGGACGGTCATTATGATATTCCCATGTCACTTCGATTTCGCCATAATATCCCAAATCAAAGAAATTCGCTCGGGAATGTGCCGCCGATTGTGTCGTCGTGATATTGAATAATATGTTCGGGAAATTTATATCAATCCCCGTGAATAATCCTGCCGCCGATAGGATTTGAGTATAGAATGGGACTGGCAATGCATATGAATAATAAGATGGATTGATCGGACTTGCGACTGTTGGGTCTAATATGGTGCTGACTGCGGGGCCAGGCGAACTCGGCGATACTCGTTCTTCTGTGTAAAAAAAGTAATTTTTAATTGTAGAACCATTTTCGGATGGGATTTTCCATGAGAGGTCATTGCGATTCTGAAAACCGACACGAACAATACTAGATAATACATCGAATGTTGCGACTGCGGAAGAGGGTATAAAATTGATGCTAAGGTCGCTTTGAGTGGCGCGAATCTGCGCACGACCTTCTCGCAATAATGTAACGGTGCGATTCGATAACGATATTGTATTCGGTGTTAAAACTTCATAGACAAACCCAGACGGATTATTGGAAACAGGGTCGGTTAAGTTAAATGAACCGTCGGCCCATTCTTTGGGAGGGATGACGAAGTTAGAAATGACGGTTTGTGCGCGATTCACGATGAAAACGGCGGTGATTTGGGCGGAAGTATAACCAGGTGTTGCGGCTTGTGTAGCCGTAATCGTGGTTTGACCGCTATTTCGGATTGTCACGGTTCTCCCTGAGATATCTGCAACATGCGAATTACTGCTAGTGAATGTGAATGTCGCCTCCGGAGTCAAATTATTCGAAGAGGGGTCGATGAGTTGAAATGGTGCATCACCATATGTCCTAGGCGTAGTAATCGAAAATCGCGATAGTGTAGGTGTAATCGTCGTCATCCTGATGGACTGTGATGATATTATTACTATGAATACACATAATAATAATAAAGTAAAGACGCGCTACCGCTCGCGATTCCGCCACACTACCGCTCCCAACGCTATGCGTTTAATTTTATCCACTTCGCTCTTCTGTAATCATTGACGGTATTGTTCTTGGCCTAACAACCCGATCGATTGTCTGGTTCTCATATATCTCTTTAATCGCATTCGTTCCTGTAATATCTTGATGCAGTTTGAAATGATTGGCCGTATTCGTAAAACCTACCAAATTTTCAGCATATATCTTCACGACATAACTATTCATTCTTGAATCGGGGCGTTGGCTTACATTATTACTTAATCCAATAACTGTTACTTGAAAGGATATCACCGAACTTCCATCATTAAATATAATACTATTGGCATAGTCAAAGGTTTGTCGTTGAGCATACCCGGTTTCACTCGGCGCAATATCATAATCCACTATAAACCGTAAAATACCCTCTGTGTTCTGTAAGTTAGTGCTGCTCCATGTAATAAGAAGCTTACTGTCCAAATTAGTATATTTAACATTCGTTAGTTTTGACGGAACCTTTCCAATTATAACCGGTCGTTGTAAATACGGAGAGTTTGGTCCAATAACTTTTCTTAATCCAACGATTTTCCGCCGAGCGACATCTTGCGTTACAGCAGCCACCCGAAATACATATGCCGTATTATTAAATAACCCGCGTAATGTATAATAACGGGACAACGATTTTGTAAAGACTCCAACAGGCTGTTCTGGTGCCTTCGGTGGTATTTTATCCCATAATACATCATCGACTAAAATGTTGTTCAAATCTTCATTTGTATTCGTAATTGTTGTTAAATCTGATAATACTCCAACAATATTGGCTGAACCTACTTCTGCAACTGTATAAAGATTGTATACCTTGTATTCGATATAATATCCAACAATCGGCGCTTCTGGCTCAATCGTTTCTGGGTCATCCCATTCCAGCGTAATTAATCCGGTATCGATTGAAGCGCTTACGTTGCGAATTACATCCGACGGGAAAAAAGGGACGCCTCGAACAGCCTTGAATGTCGTTGAATACCCAAAACTATTTCTAGAATAGATATGATATTCATATTCAAATCCGTTAAAAACGATTTCATAGTTGTCTTCATAAAACGGTCCAGGTATGTTATAAAACACGATCGATGGATTTGTTGAAAGAGTCGTGATTCCATTCGTTCGCGTTACATCATATCTCTCAATCCGATAATCTAAAATAGGCACACCTCCGGTAACATCAAGACTTGGCGGCCTCGTATCCCAATCAAAATAAAGTCGCACCAACCGATCGGCACTATTTGCTCTGAAAATAGGCGGTGGATTCGGCAATTTACCTGGAATACATGACACGACCGAGAGATTTGTGGTTGTAACTTGTGTGTATTCACTTGTATCACCGGAAACATCTACTACACAGTAACGAACATAATATCGGCGTCCATTCAACACATTACGGCTAATATCAAATATGTATTCAAACGCGGTTGTGTTTGAACCAACACTCGTTGTATTGTATTGAATCGTATATTCCGGGTAATACGCGGTATGTGGTGCGTTCAGCGTGAGGGGCGGATAATACCAGTTGTCTTTATCATCGGTGTATTGAATACGATACGACCAACCAGAATACGCGTTCGGTCCGGTGCTTCCACTTCCGACACCTCGATATTGACGCCATCGAAATCGAATGAATGAATCATTTGGCTCTATGCCGACAATACCTCCATTCTCTGGATTTGGATAGGTTGATAATGTGGGGGCGACAACCCGCGCAAGACTCACCGCATCGCTATTCGAAAACAGCGCGATCTGAAACGAGAGATCTGACTGTAAAGATATGCCGTAAATGTTGGATGAAAATACCTGAAAACAATAGGTGCCGCTTTGAAACCCTATTACGCCGGTGGGCGGTGTAATTTGTTTGCGTATGTAATTCGCCTTGACACCGATCGTATTGATCGCAATATTTCCAGAACTGTCTAAACTATATTCGTTGGGCTGAACACTAAATGTAGAACTGTATGATACGTCGGTCATCGCGCCGCTGCCATTCAGCCGTGTATATTTTGCCGTAAATGTAAGTGCTTTGCTGCCATTTTGTGTGAGTGCTGGCGTGAATTCAATACCGATATATTGCGGTGTGCTGTCGCTTGTTCCATTCCCAGCAGTTGTAGCGTGATACGACCGACGCACGATTTGACATGGAGATGGCGACGACCCAGGAACAACACTAATCGTTGCGGAATGCGGACTTTCGCCAAACCGATTTTTCGCGACGACCCAAAAATCATAACTAACACTGTTGGTTAGTCCATGAATCGTGACAGTTGGAAAAAAAACTAACATTTCGTTTAATACATGGGTAATCGGTGCGCCTGTAAGTTTGTAACGCACAATATAGGAATCAACAAGAATTTTATCACTATTTGGCGGTATCGCCCATTCTAAACGAGCGGACTGGTATAACGGGAATCCTGTAACGGACGTAATACGTTCGGGTGCGCCGAGAGTAGTGTATAGGGGAGTACAATCACTTAAATAAACAATAGATGCCATATTCTACGAACTCTTTCTTCTTCTACGAACTCTTTCTTCTTCTACGAACTCTTTCTATGAATTCTTATAATACTTATGGCGATTATAAGAATTGAATCTGCCGCGCCGTTGGCCCGTTTGACTGTCCAGTCCCCGTCTAATTAATCCGTCTTGTGCTAATATCAGCAGCAACAATATAGACCGAATTCGCGGTAACAATAATGTATTCAGTATCCACCTTAAAAATTTTGGCGATGGGACTAGTGTATTCATCTTCACTCTTTACTAACAGTTTTTCGTTGTTGGAACGAACACCAATCAAACATGTTTTCTCTAATGAGCTGGTCCAATAATCCAAGATAATGGGCTTATCTTCCAAAATTGCGACCTTTGTAGCATGTTGAAAACAAGCATAGGTTGGAACACGGCTAATTTGCTGGCTACCACTTCCGCTGCTGCTGTCCTGTGAAACAACTGATGAAGCAGCACTTCCTCCGTTAGATGACATATCAAAAATATCTCGTATATAGAATACTCAATTTTTAAATCTTTATATTCTTTACGAACGAATATTTGCCTAAATGGAGAGAGCAGCGGTGGTGGCGGAAGGTTCATAATACCGGATATTTGCTAGTTGTAATCTTTTTTTTCGAGTGTTTTTCGCATTCGACGACGCGCCATCACCGCCGCTGCCTACCGTCGCAACCACTGCGCTTGGAATGTCGCCCATCTGAATCCCGGAATATTCTGTTGTGAGAACTGAACATATGAATCGATAAATCACCATGAGAATTTCTTCATTACATTTCCCTACAATCAATATACTCCCTGTTCTAAATATCATGAATGATACTTCATAATAGATTGTTTGATCCATCGATACGGGTTGTTGTCCGGACTGTTCCTCAACGGATTTTCCAGGAATATAATAGAACTTGCTCTGAATTCCTGGGTAAGAGCACGAGTCGTAGTTACAATTCATGCGGTATTTGTATTTCAACAACTGGAATAAACGATCACGGTCGATATAAAACCCGCAATTGAAGTTAGAATTGATGAGTGCGGTTTCGCATCGATTTGGCAGAAAATCCAGGTCGTCGCCTAAATGCGGGCGCAAAACTGTAACAAGCAGTCGAAGAACATGTGTGAGCGTGCCATCTTCTTGAATACCTGGGATTTCCAGTTTGCCGGTGTTAAATACCTTTACATGCATTTCTTTATAAAGCACATCGTCTTCTGGTGCTCTCTCTTCGGCGGAAGCGATACCGCCGTTAATCCGAAGAATAAGAACAAAGCAGTTGAAGAATGCGCGTTTCTTTTTGGCGTTATTTCCTTGAAGGTCTTTTTTACAAAGCCCAATACTTACCTTGCGTTGGTCTTTGTATGGAATTCGCCCATTCGGGTTTTCAATATGTTCGATGATGAACTCTTCATAACACCGTGGTTGTTTTCCAAGTTTATCCTTGATGGACGCAATAAATGTGGGGTCGGTTGTTTGAAACTTGATTTGTTTTTTGATGACACCTTCTTTGCGTTCGTAATAATGTTGAACAGGAACGTCCCAGAATGCGTTATAAATATTGACTGATTTATTCAAGTAGGCGATTTTGGTCTTCGTCGAGATATAGATTTGAGAAATCGACGGATGAAATGCTGGCGGGGGTAGAGTCGATGACGCCGACGGCAACAACGCAGCATCCGTAGCATCAACTGCCGCAGTAGTATCAGAAGCAATTGTCGGGTCTAGAAACGAGTATGTTCGTCGTTGCGCCTTTTTTGAAATACATGATTTCTTCGCTGAAACAGCGCTAGCACTAGCGTTGGCACCGGCGGAGGTTATTTTTGGAGTGGTTGTGGATGAGCCAACACAACAAGCGAAAGCGGATGCGGATGGCGTGATCACTTCATTTTCTCCTTCACTTGTTTCATCGTTGTAGTCTTCATCGTCGTAGTCATCGGCATTATCGCAATGTTGTTGGCGTGATATACGTGTCATAAATTTCATCCATTCTGAGTCAAGTTCGGCCATGGTGTAGATGCTGGTGGTTTAAATGTATCATGATTGTTGAATCCATAGCATTTTTATTTCAATTCTTTACGAATCACGGTTATGAAATACTTTTACGGTTTCTTTTTCGTCACTTTAATAACGCGTTTTTTTACAGTTGTTAGCGGTATTGGGTCGGCGTTGGTTTCAACGTCGGCCTCGGCATCGGCCTCGGCCTTTTTAACCGAACAAAAATAACCCTTAAATTTCAGTATAAAATAATGAATAATATATTCGGTTCGTATGTGATGAAGATGAATGATATGTTCAATACTACAAAGAATATCTGTGCCGACAAATTCATGCGTTCGTTCGCGGACGATATAATATAAAAATTGTTTGATGATGGTTCGCGGGTCCATAAAGTATTTGGAACTAATCTCTCGAAAATAGGTTAGAATAATGTCATCGTTATCACATGACGCCGACGAATCCTGAAATAATTTCACAAGATGGTCCCATACGTGATGAGTAATGACATGAAGGTTTTGAAGATTGTCTTGATTTGTCTGAATATAGTTAATCATACTTCGAATATCGGAATGAAACTGTTGTTGTATTGCGACGAGGTTTTCATCGGAGATATTGAGTTGTTCGTTATCGCGTATTTTACACAAAAACGTAAATATATCCGCCT
>Ga0194122_10003621_pt1 | contig 15641 bp, 12 predicted proteins | sample TA2MahCa10mmetaG_FD_155487 | JGI IMG/M metagenome (GOLD analysis project Ga0194122, IMG submission 155487) | Freshwater microbial communities from Lake Tanganyika, Tanzania - TA2015021 Mahale Deep Cast 10m | ecosystem: Environmental > Aquatic > Freshwater > Lake | place: Tanzania: Lake... | reverse complement strand
TTTAAGGTCTGAGTGACAATGGAAGCAAATTCTGCGATTGTCGGTCTCTCAAAAAGGGATTTAAGAGAAAGATCACAGTTATAGAGGCGACGGATCCTTGAAATAATCTGAGTAGCAATGAGGGAGTCTCCCCCCATTTTAAAGAAATTATCATGGGTACCAATTTTCTCAATTTTGAGAACCTCTGACCAGATGTTGGCTAGTTCTTGTTCGCATTGCGACTGAGGAGCAACGTATGCATTATCGGTAGGTCGTAAGGATAAGTCTGGAGTTGGGAGAGCTTTACGATCAACCTTATCATTGGATGTGAGGGGGACTTTATCGATATACACAAAGAAAGAAGGAATCATGTAATCGGGGAGGAATTGAGCCAGATGGGTTCTTAGGTTTTCGGTAACACAAGGGAGGCTTTCTCCCTTTAAGACAGAAAAAAAGTTTCCTGCAGGAGAGCTAAGGGCTGATTCAACGACGAGAGAGGCGATTTTCTTTTCAGGAAGTACTACATAAGCAACGAGTTTCTTATGATTTGAATTGTCTGAATTGTTTGAGGCATCTGATTCATCCTCTCTGGCCATGACAATGGCTTGGATAACATCTTCGTGATTTTGGAGGGTAGATTCAATTTCTCCCAACTCGATTCGAAAGCCTCTTATTTTAACCTGATTATCTATACGGCTTAAGAAGTCGATGTTGCCATCAGGTAAGTATCGCGCCAAATCCCCTGTGCGATAGAGTCTTAAGTTCTTCCCCATTTTCTGGTCTTTCTCGCTCACAAAGGGATTGGGCACAAACTTCTCTGCCGTTAAATCAGGACGGTTCCAATATCCTCTGGCTAATCCCTCTCCTCCAATATAAACCTCTCCCCGGACGTTGACGGGAAGGGGATTCATCTGGTGATCCAATATATAAATCTGGGTATTGGCAATGGGTTTTCCAATAGATACTGGCTCTCCTGCAGACAGCAAAGTGCAGGAAGACCAAATTGTTGTTTCAGTGGGGCCGTAAACATTCCAAACAGAAGATGAGATTAAAAAAAGCTCTTGGGCAATTTTAGGGGGTAAGGACTCTCCACCACATAAAAGAGTGAGAGGAAAAGATACTCTCAACGGCGTATCTACAATCATTTTCCATGTTGAAGGTGTTGCTTGGATGAAGGTGGGCTGCACCTTTTGGGTGAGGAGAGTTAAGAGATGAGGATCTTGGGCAGTTTTATAAGGAACAATTGTTGTTTTAGCGCCTGAAAAAAGAGGTAAATAGAGCTCAAGGCCGAAAATATCAAAAGTTAATGCAGCAAGAGAAAGCATATGGTCTTGGGGCGTAAAAGAAAGAAGGTCTTTAAAATAAAGTAAAAGATGGCAAAGGGATTTATGCTCTACCGCGACGCCTTTTGGTTGACCTGTGGAGCCTGAGGTATAGATAACATAAGCAAGATGCTGGGGAGTTGAAAGGGAGGGTAGGTTATCTGATGTGTATTGTTCGAGATCAATATCGTGTTCTTGTTGAGAGGATCTGGATATATCTTGAACCCTTAAGGAGGACTTCTCTTGATTATAGGAAAGACTGCATATATGCCCCGGGTACAATTTAAATAGGTCTTTTAAGAAGGGTTGTGTTAAGAGAATTGGTGCCTTTGTATCCTTGAGAAGAAAGGATAGTCTCTCTTTAGGATAGCGTGGGTCTAAGGGGATATAAGCTCCCCCTGCTTTGAGAATAGCGAAGAGACCGATGATCATCTCAAGAGATTTCTCAACCGCAATCGCCACAAGCGTATCAGGTCCTACCCCCAAATATCTAAGGTGATAAGCCAACCGGTTAGATTTTTCATTTAATTGTTGATAGGTGAGTTCTTGATCTTCAAACACAACTGCTACAGCGTGGGGGGTTCTTTCAACTTGTTCTTCAAAGAGTTGATGGATCGTCTTATCTTGCGCATAAGTAAGATGCGTATCATTCTGCTTAATAAGCACTCTTCGTGTTTCCTCGTGCATAAGAATTTATATATTGTCGAGCAATTTGGTTAGAATCTATATATTTTTTTTCAGTCTAACTCTTAGTTGAAGTTTATGGAGATAAAAAACAAAAATCAAGCTTATAATAATCACCGCAATTTGCTTTGATTCCTGCAAAAGGTAAGAACATAAAACAATAAGAAAAAGAGAATTTTGAGCTCCTGGTGCAGGGTACAAATCTTATATAATAGGATTTTCGGGCAATGTATTTGAATGCGGTAAAATGGCTTTTGCTTTCTTGTGGAAACTTTGTTATTAAGAAGTAAGGTTCGAGAAGATATTTCTCTATTCCACTTAAATTTCTGGAAAGATATTACATAACTGTTTAATGAGGAATTGTTTTTTTGTTAGTATGTATCGGATTGGGAAGATCTTGCAGAGTGGGTTGTGCCTGTTTGAAATTTAGGAGGATTTCTTAATTAGATGGTTTCTTTTTTATCTAGATTAATTAACGTGAATGGTGCATTTCTAGTCATTATAACCTCATTTTATTGGTTTATTGTTAGTTTAATTCATCGAGCAACAAAAACTCCTCCATCTGCTCGAGCTCTTATATTAGATAGCTCCATGGTATTCCCTAGATCCCAGTGCCTTTGTCAAAAAATCATCCCCTTAATTTTACCTGATATTCGTCTTTTAGCATTAATTTGGTCTTTATTTTTCCTCATTCTTCCTTCTATAGCTGTAGATTTAAGCGAGGAGGAATTAAGGGACCGCTGTAAGAATTATGAAATTGCCTCGAAATATTTAACATCCCTCGAGAACGAAGACCTTTTGAAGCTTCTCCAGCATGCGACGCAGATGTGGTCTAAGTGGGGGACTGCCGCCTCCACCAATATAGTGATAGAGAAAAGAGAAATCCCAATTTTTATCAAAACAATACCACTAACGGAAAAAGAAGCGCATTCAGAAAGATCTACAGAAAATTTATTTGACTTACCGCTCTATTATCAATATGGAGTTGGTTCAGCTGGTTTTGGGGTTTGGCGTGAGCTATCTGCATACCTTATGGGCACAAACTGGGCTCTTGCGGGAGAGTGCCCAAACTTTCCCTTGGTGTACCATTGGTGTGTATTGCCAAGATCCCCTCTCTCAAAACTATTGCTTTCTGAACAAGAAGCTGAACTGGAACGTAAATTTATATACTGGGATCGCTCTATTCCTATACGTACATTTCTAGAGGAACGAGGGAAAGCTTCTTCGATGGTGGTAATATTTATGGAATATATACCAGAAACTTTAGAAAGTTGGCTTGACAGAAAGTTTTCTGAATCAGGAAACATCGCTGAATCTGATATCGCAATGGTAGATTCTAATCTTAGAGATATTACGAATTTTATAAATTCTCATGATATGTTGCATTTTGATATGGGCTTTAGAAACATATTAACAGATGGAAAGCGGCTATATCTCGCCGACTTTGGACTTGCATTAAGCTTAAGCTTTAACTTATCAAGCGCTGAACAAGATTTTTTTGAAAGGCATCGTAACTATGATAAGTATTGTACGACAGCACACCTGGTGAATTGGTTAGTTGTTAATTTATATGGGGAAGAAAAATTTAAAGAAGTTTTACAAGAATATGCCAAGGGTCGATCCCCGAAAAAATTAGCGCCTTTGATTCAGTCAATCATTACCCGCTACGCTCCTATTGCAATTATCATGGATGACTTTTTTCGAAAACTTCGGGCAGACAAAAAGACAACACCTTTCCCAGCAGCTAAACTTGCTGAAATCTTCCGATAATTGAAAAATGAACAATGCTTATTTTAATTAGTAACTACTGAAGTTTCTAATTGTTTTTCATTAACATTTATATCCTCGAAATAGAAGGAAGAACACATTATAAAATATGTTATGATAAGCATTGAAAAAAATGTAGAGTTAGACATTCTCCTGAGAAGAGTATGATATTAGGAAAAAATTTCGTACGCGTTCAGGGAGTTGATGTTGCACCTTAAATAAGGGTTTGCGTTAATTTATCTAAAGTGGTAAGTATTCATTGAAGAAACGCTATTTAAAGGCGTCAAGATGAACTTAGCGGCAATTATAGAAGATCTTAAAACCCAGATAGGGTAGCTTGAACAAGAGAATTCTACTTTGCGCCAAGAGAACGAACGCCTCAAAGAACGCCTTGGGTTAAATTCACAGAATTCCTCTCTTACTCCGTCGCGGGATCTCTATCAAGCAAAGCGCAAAAATCGTCAAAAAAGCCCTCGCAATCCAGGAGGACAACCTGGCCATAAGCCTCAAGGATATCAGCTAAAAACACCTGATGAAGTGATAGACGTTTTCCCTCATTATTGTTCCTGCAGACATAAGCTGGGGATCAGCGATCACTTTCGGGTTGAGCAAAAAATAGAGATTCCCCCAATCAACCCTTATGTGACCGAGTATCGATTGCATGAAGGATATTGTTCTATATGCCACAAGAAAAGGACAGCCTCCCTTCCGGAAGGCGTTAGAGCGGATTTGTTAGGGGATCATGCTAAGACCATTGTCAGCGCCTTAAGTGGATTTTTCCATAACTCCAAGAGAGACGTTCAACAGATACTGCAAGATATTTTTCACTTGCCCATTAGTTTAGGGTTGGTCTCCATGAGCGAGAAAAGAGTCTCTCAAAAACTAATCCCTTATTATAAGGAATTGAGAGATACGGTTGAAGACAGTTCTTATCTTCACATTGATGAAACAGGACACAAATCCCAAGGCAAAAGGGGATGGGGTTAGATTTTTACCAACTGAGAAGTGAGTCTATTGAAACTGACAACATCGCGGGGCAAGAAAGTCCTTTAGTCCCTCTTACCCGCAGGGTATGAAGGATGGGTTATCAGTGACCCCTATGGGGCCTACCGATATTTTGATGAAGAGAAGAGCTGGTCGCATTTAAAGAGAGACTTCCAGAGGTTTGCATAGCTAACATCCATTATTAGCTTGTCAGCGAGAGATCCTGGGACAGATAACGAACCAAGTTTTTGCTCTTGAGAGGGCTTTCAAAACTAAGGGGATAGATAGCTTATTCTTTCGAAGAAGGATCAGAAAATTAAAGAAGAGAATAATCTATACTTTGAAGGGGATATTGCAGGTTCCAGATGTTCCTCATGCTCATAGAGTGGCTTAAAATCTGATTAAATGCTTTGATATGATGTGGCGGTTTGTCGATCATTCCGAGATTGAACTCACTAACAATCTGGCCGAAAGACAGATTAGAAAATACGTTATTTATCGGAAAAAGTCTTTGTTTACTTGGTCTCAAAGAGGCAATGAGTTTGTCGAGAGGATCATGTCTCTGTTTTTGACATGTCGGTTGCAAAAGCAGCATTCTTTCTTAAAACTCTCCGATCTCATCGCTAATCTCTTTGCAAACTACTCCCCTGAACGCGTACAAAATTTCCAAGCTGCTAAAGAACTGTATGTGTCTTGACTTTATGGGTGAATAAGCCACTCTTTTCTCCCAAACAATCTCTCAGATTCAATGCCTTTTTCTCTGCAGGCTTGAACAAATTTGTTTGATTCTATTATTTGAACAGAATCTATAGAGTACTTTAAAGCCATCACATAATTAAGCCAAGGTTCTTGACCCATCGCATAAACATATGCTTTTTTGCAATTTGATTTTTCTACAATTGACCACGCTTTCTCAAAGTTTGATCCGGACAAAGTTCTACTCCTGTCCTGAGTTCTTTTTAAAGGACTACTTAGGAGCGGGCCATATAACCAAGTTAAGGGAGCTCCATCACATTCCATGCCTAAAAATAGCATGTCAATTGCTCCAATATAGTCAAATATGTGTTCATAAAGCGTAGGATCTAAATTATTAGAATCTGCTGCAAACAAGAATTTTTTCCCTTTAATATGAATACAATAAGAGAGTTTTGATTGTATGTTGAGGTCAGAATGCTCCCCTAAAAATGGAAGGGCTATTATTTCCCCATCCTCAATGTTAATTGTTTCCATCTCTCTTAATTCGATAAGGGATGCAAAGCCAGTGTTCTTTAAGATTAGTTTAATTGAGGGATCTCCGAGAGCTCCACCCTGATTGCTAGGAAAAACAATATGGCGGATTTTATGCCTTAATTGTAAGAGAGTCTCAAACATAAGATGATCTTGATGGTTATGAGTAATGATAACATAATCAATATGATCAGGAAGATCTGCAAAGGTATACCTTGGCACTTCATTCTCTTGGATAGGATAGCTGATAACTGGATCAAAAAGAATAGATGTGGACCTTGTTTGAACTAAGATACAAGCATGGCCAAAATATCTTAAGCGGACTCCGTCACCCTGATAATTGCGATCCTCAGGTATAGATGGTATGGCTGTTGTAAAAAAGGATTGAAATAAACGTTGCTTTGATTCGGGAACTTCAAACATTTCTTGGATTTTAGTTAAGCTTTGTGGTTCTTCTTTCATCTTAAAAAGTTTATCTAGTTTGGAATCAGAAAACGCTATATCTAAATATACTTCATCTTCCTGATTAAGACGAGGTGTACTTAAAACAAATTTTCTAAAATCACTGGTCATATCAGAAAGAGCTATTTTCTGATATTGATCAGAGTAATAATTTTTATAGATTAGAGGTTCAATCAAGCGAATGGATGGATTATTATTCAAATCATACACAAGTTCAACTAATCCTTTTAAAGGAGCGGGTATGCGGTTGTACAAAGGTTCCAGGGAGTCTCCTTGCCCCTCAGTTTGCAAAGTTCGATCCAGTTCTTTGAAAGTGTCATTTAGTTTTATGAGGTTTTCACAATCTTTTTTTGTTTGATTAATCAGATCTTTTACTTCATCAACTTTTTTTTCTTCTAAATCAATAAAGGGACCCCCGAGTAGCTTAGGATCTTTAACGGCCTGTGCGTGGATTTGATGGTTTTGGATATAAGACTGCATGATTTTTAAATGGCGTTCCACTATATTACAGGCAGCAGTTAGGGGGGGAATCAGATAAGGCCATGCATACCATTGCCATATCAATGGTTCGGCTTTGATTGTAGGCTTCAAATAGTATTGATCCATATATTTTATCTCAACATTTTTATTTATTGTTTATAGCAAGAAACCTTAAATGATATGAACCAGTAGCAGGTTTCTGTCAGGTATTATTACTCCGGCAATGAAACAAGCAACGTCCTTTTGGCTTCTAAGTCGATCGTTTCCTAGGTTGTTTTTTAATAGGCGTATCTTGGTTCACTATTGGAGTATTAGCTTCTGAAGATTCTAATTGCTTCTTATCCATTAACTCGCGAAGGCTTCGAGGTCTCATATCTGTCCAAACTTCTTTAATATAGCTTAGACATTCTTCTTTTTCTCCCTCCTTTCCCGCATCTCTCCATCCGAACGGAATCTCTTTGGAAGCAGGCCAAACAGAATATTGATCTTCCAGGCTAATAACGACTTTCCATACCTTACAATGTTCAAACATAACACCACCTCTTCTAATAAATTATTACAACTATGACCATAACAGCTTCAAATGTAAATTAATGAATGCTAATTTTTAGATATTTATTTTTCCTCCCTCCTACCAGAATCGAAATTTCTTTGATCCCAAACGTAATATAATGGATGCAATGTAGCCCCGTCAACAAACACTGCACTGGCATATCCTGGAATACATTCGAAACAATACGGGTTTGTTACCTCGTTATTCAAGTTCCCTTTTCTGAGATCGTTTTTGAAATTAAATGTAAATTCTTTTTTATCTTCAAGCCATCCTTTCCCCGAGGCTTTTAATAAAGCTTCTTTGGAGACCCAGCGTATGTAGAAGGAATTTACTCTCTCTTCAGGATCGAGATTTTTCCAATCAGATAATTCTTTTGGGGAAAATATACAAAGCGCCATATCTTCTAATTCAAGACTCTTATTAATGTATTCTAAATCAATACCAACCTCATTATTGAGTGTTACAGCATACAAAGCATAATCTCCTGAATGTGAGACATTAAAGTGTAAAGATTTGTCTTCCGATAAACAGGGTTTTCCCCAAAGGCCATACATAATTTCTATGCTTTCAGGCATTTTTCCTAAATAGTTTGATAATAAGCACCTCAAGATACCTCGTGTGGTTGTAAATCGCCATTGGTCCCTGGAAAATCTGAAGCTACCAGCTCGCTCACGCTCGTCTTCTGAAAGAATAGAATAAAAGTAATCCGTATTATTTTTATCCTCTAATAGTGAGGCAGACCAGATATGGACTTCATTTGCATTAAGTTCCAAAAATTTCTGGGATCCCATATTTACTTAGCTCTCACTATAAATTGCTTTTGCGAGTCTTTTAATGCCACACTCTATAAGATCTATGGGACAAAAGGCAAAGCTAAGGCGCAGACAATTCTGAATATCCTCTTTTTCACCAATTAAGAAAGCGTTTCCTGGAATGAAAGAGACATTCTCTTTTTCTAAGGCCAATTTGAATAACCTATTCGTATTAATTGAAGAGGGAAGTTTACACCATATAAAAAACCCGCTCTTTGGTATGGAAAACTCCATCTCAGGAATATATTTCTTTAGGGATTCGACCATAACATCTCTTTTATTTTTGTATTCTTCTCTGAGCTTTAAAATATGCTTCTTCAAGTTATTTTGCGCAAATAACGAGATTATAAATTTTTGGCTCAGCGTGCTTGTGTTAAGGTCAAGACCCTCCTTTAATATTTCTAATTTTTCTATAATTGCTCCTGAAGTGATAATCCAACCGATCCTCACGGAAGGAGCAAGAATTTTAGAAAAAGATCCAATATAAAAAACCCCCTCTTCCCAATAAGATTTAAGGGGAGGTTCCACATCCTCATAGTTCAAAAATCCATAAGCATCGTCCTCTATAATGGGTATTTGGTAATGCTCAGCTAATTTCGTAAGATCCAGTCGTTGTTGTTGACTCAAGCTTGCACCCAGCGGATTGTGACCTTCTGACATTGTATATATTATTTTAGGCTTCTTATTGCGCTCTAAAATCTTTTTTAGTTCATTTTCCAGACTTCTTTGAGAATTGAGAGGGGCAGGGATAAGTTTAGCATGTGAGGTTTGAGCGACTTGGATGAATCCTGGGTATGTTAGCTGATCAACAAGGATACTATCTCCTTCACTAACAAATAGCTTTGTCAAGAGGGTCATAGCTTGCTGGGCGCCGGTAGTTAAAAAAATCTCCTCAGGCCTACAAAATACCTGTTTCTCTTTCATAAGCTCAACAATGTGAGTTTTCAGTTCTAAAGATGGTGGAGAATATTGCAAGTTTTCAGGAGAGAATAAGTCTTCAAATACATCTTTGAGGCCTGGCAGAAGCAACTGATCATTACCAGGCCTACCCAAAGAAAATGAAATAATGTCTGGCATCGATGTTGCTTGTAAAGCTTTCTGTACCCCGGATTTTTCTAAATTTCTAATCCATGGTGGAAAAAGATCATAAAACATTTATCATTGCCCTCTGTTGGTCTTTTGCCACAGCTTCAAAAAGAGCTTTGATGTTATTACTCCCGAATCCTGTTGAATTTTCTCTTTGCACGATTTCAATAAAAGAAGTTGGACGATTTTGAAGGGGGCGCGTAAACATCTGCATGAGATAACCATGTTGTTCTAAATCTACAAGTATGTTTGAATACCTAATATCCTGCATTTTATCTTTGAGCATATCTTTTAGAATAGGAGAGATGTTGTCATAATACGTCCCTGGAATTTCAAGAAATTTAATCCCTTGGTTTTGTAAGAGGTTTGCTGCTTTGATAATGTCTTTTGTTGAAAAGGCTAGATGCTGAACACCAGAACAACCATGATAGGAGATGTAGTTTTCAATCTGAGATTTTTTCTTGATTGAAACACCTTCAACTAAGACAAATTTAATAGTTTTAGTTGGATCACTCACAACAACCGATTTCATACCGCTGTCATTGGTATAGACATCTTCTGCATAAAAAACACAAAACCCTAATACATCTTCATAAAACTTTTGCCATTTTTCAATACTTCCTGTCTCAACAGCAATCGCAACGTGATCTAATTTTTCCAAACCAATTGGATTCTTGTTTGCAAGATAGTTTAAGGGGGTATAAAATGGAAATTCATGGAGGATAGGATTTTCTCGTTCAATAAAAGAATGGACTGTATTTCCAAAAGCAGCAATTGTTGCCTTAATTATTCTGACTTTACCGTCATAAATCTCAGTAGGTTTTAAAATAGATGTGGCACCTGCTTTCTTAGCGGCTTCGTAAAGTTTAACTACATTGTTAGTCGTGAAGGTAATATCTTTAACGCTTTCATCATGATTTATGACATGTTTTAAGATAGGAGAGTCTCTATTTATTGCAGAGCTAATCATTAAACGAATAGAGTTTTGATAAAGTAAATAAGAAATTTGATCTTTCAAACCTGTTTCTGGCCCTGCATAAGCGATGATATCAAAGCCAAAAACAGCCCTATAAAAATTTGCCGCTTGAAAAGCATTAAAAGCGTAGATTTCTATATGGTCGATGCCTTCTAAGGAAGGGTGGTTCATGGGGTAGAGCCCTTTTTATTTTTTATGCTCTCATGATAATTGCCAACAACTCAGCAAACACGTCAGAACAGAGGAACTGCACATTGCAACCTAATTCATATGCTATTATACTAGCAAAGTTGGCCCTCTCATTAAAGGATAATGTGAAATGCTGTCAGACTCTCAAATAAATTCATCCTTTCTAAATCAAGAAGAAAGAGGTCCCCTGGTTTTAGAAGCTCACAGTAAAGGAACCTTTGCCCCCTTTGAATGGGTCAAAGAAAACAAGCTTCTTCTCGAGAAGAAGCTACTAGACCATGGGGGAATTCTTCTGAGAAACTTTAATATTTATTCGCTTTCAGAATTTAATCGCATGGTACAAATACTCTCACCTCATCTCCTTGATTATGTTTATCGCTCTACCCCGCGCTCTAAATTGGGAGGAAAAATATATACAGCCACGGAATACCCATCTGATAGAATCATCCCTTTGCATAATGAGAATGCATATTCAAGGTCTTGGCCCAACAAAATATTCTTTTTTAGTGTCATTGTTGCCTTTGAAGGAGGGGAAACCCCCATCGCTGATAGTCGCAATGTCTATAAAAAAATAGATTCACAAGTTAAAGAAAAGTTTGAAAAACATGGTGTCATGTATACCCGTAATTATACCAAAGGGATTGATTTAAGCTGGGAAGAAGTATTTCAAACAGAAGAGAAAGAAGATGTTGAAAAATATTGTAACCAAAATGAGATTAAATTCGAATGGAAAACGGAAGGACCTGAATTAACCACGAAGCAAACGTGTCAATCGACTCTTGTTCACCCAGCAACTGGAGAAAAAGTATGGTTTAATCAGGCTCATCTTTTTCACATTTCATCATTGGATGAAAACTCTCGCCTTTCTATCATTAAGGAACTAGGAAAAGAAAATATTCCTCGCAATGCTTCATATGGTAATGAAGAACCTCTCGAAGATGAAGCCTTGGAGCATATTCGTGAAGTTTACAATCAAGAAAAAATAAAGTTTAAATGGCATAAAGGAGATATTTTAATCCTTGATAACATTCTTATGGCTCACGGAAGAGAAGCCTATAAAGGTGAGAGAAAGGTTGCAGTTGCAATGGCTTGATCTTACTTTCCTAAATAGGAAGAAAAGTAAAAGGCAAATCCGTTCCGCTTGAGTTCTTGTAAAGTTCCCTTCGGAGTAGCCTACTATTAAAAAATTTTAACCCGAAGAATTTGTAGAATATATGAAAAAATCATTCAAAACCCTCAAAATAATAAAAGACATATCTCCCTTCTTGTGGACTAAACAAGAGAAAATCCGATACTTTTTTTTGATTTCCTTTGCTTTAATTTTTATCTCAATTGTTCTTAATCTTTGTATTCCTCTTGTTTTAAAAGAGGTTGTTTCTAGACTTTCTTACCCTGGTAAAAGTATGAGTTATCAACTAACTTTGTTACTGTTGGCTTATGGAATTATTTGGACCTTATCTCAAACAATTCAACAGATAAGGCAGATTATTATGGTTAGGCCCTTAGAGAGAAGTATTCGCCTCTTTTGTTCCAAGCTATTTGACCATTTGCATTCCTTACCTATGAAGTTTCACTTAGATAGAAAAACGGGTTCTATTACCAATGCTTTAGAACGTGCTCAGCTCGGGTTCTCCGATATTTTTTGGGGATTATTTTTGTTTATTATTCCAGCATTTATAGAGGTATTTTTAGCTGCAATAATCTTGTGCTATTTCTATGGGATTATTTATGGCTTTATCTTAATTTTAATTGCGACTACCTTTATTGTGTTTACTTTGTATGCTTCAGGGCGGGCCACATATTTTCAAGCTTTAAGTAATGAGCAGAAATCCAGAACAAATGCTTTTATTGTTGATAGCCTTTTAAATTTTGCAAGCGTAAAATATTTTAACAATAAAGAATATGAAGTCTTAAGGTGCGATAACCATCTTATGGAAAGAGAAAAATTCTTAGTAAGATCGATATCGTTTATGGAATTTGTCCGCATTGGGCAGAGTTTTATTATAGGACTTGGGCTGATCATACTGACCTATACAGCCGGAAAACAGACATTACTCAGTGCTTATGATGTAAGCGATTTTGTTCTTATCAATGGGTATATCTTGCAATTTGCAGTCCCTTTAAGTCACATGGGATTTATAGCAAGAGAAATTAGAAGAGGGATTAACGAACTTACCGACATAATGAAATTTTATAACACAAAGTCTCCAACTGATCACTCGAGAAAAAAAACTACTACGACCGTAGAAAAATTGGAGAGCATAGAGTTTAAAAACGTTTCTTTTGGCTACGATCCTTCGCGTTTGGTTCTTAAAAATGTGAGTTTTCATCTTCCGGTAGGAAAAACACTTGGCATTGTGGGAGTAACAGGCTCAGGAAAATCAACACTTTCAAATCTTCTTTTCAACTTCTTTGAAGTATCTTTCGGAAAGATTCTTATCAATAATAAAAAAATTCAAGATATAGAATCTGAAAGCTTATATAAGCTCCTCGGAATTGTTCCTCAGGATGTGACGCTCTTTAATACCACTATTTATGAAAACATTCTTTTTGCGCGCCCAACTGCTTCTAAAGAAGAGATTGAGGAAGTTATAGAACTTGCTCAACTTGGATCTGTTTTAAAAAAACTCCCACAACATTATGATACAGTGGTGGGAGAGAGAGGACTAAAACTGTCTGGAGGAGAAAAGCAAAGAATAGCCATTGCACGGATTTTGCTAAAACAAGCTGCCTTATATATTTTTGATGAAGCAACTTCATCTTTAGACCTCAAAACGGAAGAAACTATTATGAAGAACATAGCCTCCACCATAAAAAATTCAACCTCCATTATCATCGCTCACCGACTATCTACTGTGGTCAATGCAGATGAAATTTTAGTTTTTCATAATGGAATGATAATAGAGCGAGGAACTCACGCATTTCTTTTAAAGCAGGAGGGATTTTATGCTTCTTTGTGGGAAGCCCATGAGCAAGCTTATAAAGATTCTAATGCAACTCAAAATTAACTAAAGTCTAAAGGGAGTTCATCTATGAATGATATCCTAGATATTAAAGGATATGAAGAATATGCAAAGAAAAAACTACCTGAGAATATCACTGCTTTCTTCTCAAGAGGAGCCGGAGATGAAATAACTTTGGAAGATAATTCTTCTGCTTTCGATCGTATAAAACTTTTACCTAGAGTCTTAAAAAATGTGGAAAAGCGCTCACTATCAACAACGCTTCTCAAGCAAGTCATAGATTTTCCACTCGTAATAGCTCCCATGGCCTTTCAGAAATTGGCTCATTCAGATGGGGAAATAGCAACAGCGAAAGCTGCTAAGGAACATAATATTATCATGGTTGTAAGTACTTGCTCAACTTGTTCATTTGAAGAAATTAAAGCGCATACAAGTGCTTCCCCTTTATTTCAACTCTATATTTATAAAGATCGAGAAATTACAAAAAGTCTGATTCAACTCGCAGAGCTCTCTGGCTTTGTGGGGATTGTATTGACCGTAGATGCCCCCATCTATGGAAAGAGAGTAAAGGAAATTCATCATCCTATAACCTTGTCTCCAGATTTTGATATAAAAAATTTACAAAAAGCAGGGTTAAATTTAAAAGACATTCCAGCAAATGAGTTGTTAGATTACATATCATCCTTACTTGACCCTACAATTTCGTGGAATGATATTGATTGGCTTAGATCCATAACTTCACTTCCTATAATACTCAAGGGGATTATGAACCCTAAAGATATCAGAATTGCCATTGAGCACAATGTAGATGCTGTTGTTGTTTCAAATCATGGAGGAAGGCAATTGGATACAACTCTTTCTTCAGTTGATGCCTTAAAGCTTCTACGAGACACGATAGATGGAAATATGGAGATCATCCTTGATGGAGGAATCAGAAAGGGCATCGATATACTAAAAGCTCTTGCACTTGGAGCAAAAGCAGTAATGGTAGGACGACCCATTCTCTGGGGATTATCGACGAACGGAGAAGAAGGAGTTAAACGAGTTTTAAATATCTTAAAATCCGAGCTAGATATAGCTATGGCCTTATGTGGGTATACCTCCATTAATCAAATCAGTGAAGAGGTGCTTTTCTTTCCCAGTAGATAAACACATCAAGATTGACAAAATATTTTTATTCTCTCAGACGATAATATACATTTGTAGCTAGGGATGGGCTCGTTGAAGGGTGATGCAAAGATAACGCACAAAAGATCTTTAAACATTTGATTAATGAGGAATGAAAGCATGTCCAACACGAGCAGATCTTCAAAAGAAGCTCAACATAAAATAGTCTTTTTTTTAAAAGAAGAAGTTGCCAAATTAATATATCATCACAGCCTAGAGCCTAAAAAGAAGATCATGAAAGCGAAAAATAGAGAAAAGAAACGACAGAAACTATATCAAAAAATTGAGATTATGATGAAAATATATCCTTTGGATACAGAGGTTAGAGAAATGCTTCACATCCTTCAACAAGAAATAAAAGATTCTACCTAAATAATTATAATAAAGGGCAAGCTACACGCAAGCATGTGTATAATTTGCGAACAGGGAAAATAGATTGAACAAAATTACATCTCAATAGATTTCTAAACAAAAAATGATTTTGATTCTGAAGGTCATGACTCCGTTGAAGATGATCAACATTAACTTGGCCAGGTTAGAAAGGCACCTACTCATAATCTACACCCCATTTTTTTTTACGACGATGAAATTGATATTTTAGAATCCGCTATAATAGCAGAGGGAACTCCCGTCCCTATCAACGATCTTTCAAGGAACTTGTCAGTAAAGACATTCACACAATTAATGAGAAGGAAATCCCTCTTTTCGTTAAGAAAAAATTGAAGGTTCCAGGAGTTGTTTTTTCAAGTGGTAGCTACTCTTAAGCTGAAAAAGTCAACCACTTTAAGCGTTCTGCTTTGTAGAGCCTTTACGAAATTAAGATGATACAGCCAAGGCAGATCATGCATTTCGATGAATTCATCATGTCAAGCCCCCCACAATAGGTCCAGTTTTTAATTTAGGATTTCTGTTTAATGGAGAGAGCTTATGTTTCCCTGCAACACAATAGAATCATTGATTGATCTATGTTCTTTCGGTGCTGAAGCTATC
>Ga0194122_10003616_pt1 | contig 15654 bp, 16 predicted proteins | sample TA2MahCa10mmetaG_FD_155487 | JGI IMG/M metagenome (GOLD analysis project Ga0194122, IMG submission 155487) | Freshwater microbial communities from Lake Tanganyika, Tanzania - TA2015021 Mahale Deep Cast 10m | ecosystem: Environmental > Aquatic > Freshwater > Lake | place: Tanzania: Lake... | reverse complement strand
CCCGTGCACAGGCAAGGGTGCAAAGGTGCGGTAAGAGCGCACCAGCAGCATCGAGAGGTGCTGGCTCGGTAAACCCCGGCTGGGAGCAAGGCCCAGGGACAACGGTTGGCCATGACACCCGTCCCGTTCCATCGCGCCGCTCGAGGCCACCGGTAACGGTGGTCCCAGACAGATGATCGCCCCCTGCCCCTGGCAGGGAACAGAACCCGGCTTACGTCCTGCTTTCACCCCTTTTTCCTGCCCACGCGAACCAGCAGCGGTGTTGCCCTCCCTGATCCACTCCTCCAGGCGACCGTTTGTGGTCCTGGCGGTGCTGTACAGCGCCGTGCTGTTCAGCTCCACGGCAGTTCAGCACTATTTGATGGGCTCCCAGGTGTGGGACCTGGGCATCTTCGAGCAATTCAACTGGCTGATCGCCAACGGCAAGATCAACGCGATCAGCAGCCTGCGCAACATCTCGCCCCTGCAGGACCACTTCTCCCTGCTGCTATTGCCGATTGCGCTGGTTTACAAGCTCTCACCCAACGCCTTCACGCTATTTGCACTCCAGTCACTGGCCTTGGGCTGCATGCCAGCCGTGGCCGCCGATCTGTGCCTGCGCAAAGGCGTGAGCCGTGAGCTCACCTGGGCGCTAGCCATCGCGATCGTGCTCTCCCCCTACAGCTTCCTGGTGAACCACGGGGATTTCCACCCGGATGTGCTCACCCTGCCGCTGATGCTGGTGGCAATCCGGGAGGCCGATCAACCGAGGCGCTGGCTCTACTACCCCTGCCTGTTGCTCACCCTGTTCGCCAAGAACGCCCAAGCCCTGTTCGGCATCGGCCTGAGTTTCTACGCCCTGGCCAAGGGGCAGCGAGCCCGTGCGGCCATCACCCTGGCGATCTCCCTAGCTTGGTGGACTCTCGCCACCCAGATGTCATCCGCTGGGGGTGATCACGTGGGCATCCGCCTGGGCTATCTGGGCGACACCAAGCTGGAGATGCTCACCACCCTGATCACCAGGCCCTGGGTGGTGTTCAGCGAAGCACCGCCGGATTCGATCCTGCTCTACACCCTGGAGCTGTCGCTGCCGTTTCTGGCGCTGCTGGGGAGAAGGTCGTGGCCGGCGCTATTGGGCTGCACGCCGATCTATCTCACCAACATCATTTCTGCGTCGAGCATTCAGCGGGAGCTGAATCATCACTATTCAATCGGAATCGTTGCCTTTCTGATCGGGGGCAGCATCGATGCCCTGGCGGAAGCCAATCCCCCATCGCTGCAGCGGGCCAAAACCATGCTCTACGCCACGCTTCTGTTGGCCACAGCGGCCTTGCTCGGGTACGGCCGCCTGGGCTACTACAACTCCCGGCTGCTGCCTCGCCTGCAGGAAGCGCAGGATTTCCAGGAGGCCAAGCAGATCATTCAGGCCAACGATTCCGTGCTCACCATTGCCAACTATGCCGCCCACATGGCAGGCCGGCAGATGGTGAAGCAGATCGAGAAGCCGGGCTATGGCGCGGTGGATCAGTACGACTGGATCGTGCTGCCAGCGCCCAACATTCCGATCAATATCGCCGGCAAGCTCAAGCGCGTTGACCGATCCAAGCTGGGCCCCCAAGTGGCACGCGTGCGCCGCGAGGCAGAAGCTGCGCAGATGCCCTGCCGCCCTGCCAACGCCTCGATCGTGATCTGCTCCAAGAGCTGAGCCAGCGGTGAAGCCCTCCACAGCCATGCCCCCGGCCCTGTCCCCCCAACGCGCTGAGCAACTGCGGCAGTTGCTGGCCCGCATCGATGTCCAATCCAATGCGATTGATGCGCCAGGGCTCGCCCTGGTGGATGAAGCGCTCACCCACACCTCAGCGGGTCTCCAACGCAATCACGAGCAGCTGGAGTTTCTCGGGGATGCGGTGCTGCGTCTGGCGGCCAGCGAATACATCGAAATCCACCACGCCGGCCTGGCGGTGGGTGAGCGCTCAGCCCTGCGCTCCCATCTAGTGAGTGATCGCTGGCTTGCGGAGGTGGGCGAGGCGATTGGGATCAGCGATGTCCTGCGGATCGGCAGCAAAGCCGGCGGTGATGCCACTGCTGCCGCCACCCTCCGGGCGGAAGCCACAGAAGCGCTGATCGGCGCGCTCTACAAAGCCTGCGACTCGCTCGAACCGATTCACCGCTGGCTCACACCCATCTGGGAACGCACTAGCCAGGCGGTGCTCAAGGATCCCCATCGGGGCAACAGCAAGTCCGCCCTGCAGGAGTGGAGCCAGGCCAAGGGGCTGGGGCTACCGAGCTACAGCACCGAGGAGCGAAGCCACCGCCACGCTGACCCTGAGCGCTTCCGCTGCCGAGTGAGCTTGGAGGGCTGGGTATCAGCCGAAGGCAGCGGCGGCTCCAGACGGGAGGCGGAGCAACAGGCCGCCAGGGCCGCCCTTGATCAGCTCAACCCAACTGAGCAGCTCAGGCCTGCTCGAGGATCTTGAGCGGCATGGTCACCAGCTTGTCCCAGTTGCCACCCTCGAACAGCACCGCGGCGCTGCGGCCACTGATGCGCTGCACGAAGCCCTGATAACCGTTGTAGATGGAGGTGATATCGCGCACCACCACGGTGGAGCCCGGCAGGATCGGCAGGGTTTCAGCCATGGGTGCGGCACGGGTGCGGGGCCATTATCGAGGCTGATGGCGCAGCGTGGGTTGATGGCGCAGGAGCAAAACCAGGAGCTGCTGGTGGTGGGCCGCGTGGTGTCAGTCCAGGGCCTGCGCGGTGAGCTGCGGGTCAATCCCCTCAGCGATTTCCCGGAACGCTTCACCCGTCCCGGCACTCGCTGGCTGCAGGCGCGCCACAGCGCCGCCCGCGAGGTGACCCTGCTCAGCGGCCGCCAACTCCCCGGCAAAGAGCTCTTCGTGATCCGCCTCGAGGGCGTGAACGACCGCGACAGTGCCGAGGCGCTGGTGGGCCAGGAGCTGCTGGTTCCCGCTGCCGATCGTCCCAAGCTCGCCCAGGGCGAGTTCCACCTGCTCGACCTGGTGGGCCTGGAAGTGCGGGTTCTGGAAGGCTCGGGCGCCGATCAATCCCCCGGCCACTCCATCGGCACAGTGAAAGACCTGATCCACGCCGGCAACGACCTCCTGGAGGTGGAACTGGAGAGTGGCGGCGCTCCCCTCTGGATTCCCTTCGTGGTGGCAATCGTGCCGCGGGTGGAGCTGGCGGAAGGCTGGATCGGGATCACACCGCCACCGGGACTGCTGGAACTGGGCGCGGGTAAGGGAAGCGAAGCCGATGGGAGCGACTGACCCACGCGAGCGACGACCAGTTAGGTCACTCGAAGAACCCAAGCCTGTCCACGCCTGATCCGCATCCGTACAGACCGCACAGAATCGCCAGGTCGCAACGGCCATCTATGCAGCGGCCCTGCACTGGGTTGGAATAGCCAGACGCTTCATCGCTTATGCGCCTAGCCATGACCGCCCTTGTTCCCGTAATCCTCTGCGGCGGTACCGGCACACGCTTGTGGCCCCTCTCACGCGCCACTTACCCCAAGCAGTACTGGGCGCTGGCGGGTGATGGCGAGGACACCCTGCTGCAGCAAACGCATCAGCGGCTGGAAGGCATCGCCGCTCTGCAGCCACCCCTGCTGATCTGCAACGAAGACCACCGCTTCATCGTGGCCGAGCAGATGCGCCAGATCGGAGTGGAGCCGGCCGCGATCCTGCTGGAACCGATAGGCCGCAACACGGCGCCCGCTGTGGCCGTGGCAGCCCTGCAGGCCACAGCGCACGGCGATGACCCGTTGCTGCTGGTGCTCGCCGCCGACCACGTGATTCAGAACGCCGCCGGCTTCCGCACGGCGGTGGAAACCGGCATGGCCGCCGCCGAAGCCGGTCAACTGGTGACGTTCGGGATCGTGCCTACGGCACCGGAAACGGGCTATGGCTACATCGAGGCCGCTGAACCACTCCACACCGGGGGCACAGGCGAAAACGGCAATCCGGCGCCTGGGCGACCCGTGCGAATCGCGCGCTTCGTGGAGAAGCCGGATCGCGCCACCGCCGAGCAATTCCTGGCCAGCGGGCGCTTCACCTGGAACAGCGGCATGTTTCTGTTCAAGGCCAGCGCGATCCTGGCGGAGCTGGAGCGTCTGGCGCCGGAAGTGGTGAGCGCCTGCCGCTCTGCCCTCGAGCACGACAGCGAGGACCTCGATTTCCTCCGCCTGGAACGCGAAGCCTTCGCCGCTTGCCCCAATGTGGCCATCGATGTGGCGGTGATGGAGCGCACCGACCGCGGCGCCGTGCTGCCGCTCAACGCCGGCTGGAGCGACGTGGGCAGCTGGAGCGCCCTCTGGGAAACTGCCGAGCAGGACGACGCCGGCAACGTGCTCCGGGGCCGGGTGATCAGCGAAGCCAGCAGCAACTGCTACCTGCGCAGCGAACACCGGCTGGTGGTGGGGCTGGGGGTGGACAACCTGGTGGTGGTGGAAACCGACGACGTGGTGCTGGTGGCCCACCGCGATCGAGCCCAGGACGTGAAAACGATCGTGGGCCTGCTGGAGCGCGAAGGCGCCCGGGAAAGCAAAGCGCACCGGCGCATCTACCGCCCCTGGGGCAGCTACGACGGCATCACCGAAGGCGAGCGCTGGCAGGTGAAAAAGATCGTGGTGAACCCCGGCGCCAGCCTCTCGCTACAGATGCACCACCACCGCGCCGAACACTGGATTGTGGTGCGCGGCACTGCAGTGGTGGAGAAAGACGGCTTGGAGCAGCTGGTGGGTGAGAACCAGAGCACTTACATCCCATTGGGCTGCAAACACCGCCTCTCCAATCCCGGCAAGATTCCGGTGGAGATGATCGAAGTCCAAAGCGGCCCTTACCTCGGTGAAGACGACATCGTCCGATTTGAGGACCGCTACGGCCGCAGCGACCTGGCGCCGAACCTCACTCCACCGTGACGCTCTTGGCCAGGTTCCGCGGTTGATCCACGTCCAAGCCGCGGTGCGCGGCGATGTGATAGCTGAGCAGCTGCATCGGGATAACGGTGAGCAGCGGGCTGAGCAGCTCATCCACCACCGGCACCGGTAACAAGGTGTCGAACAGCTCCGCATCGGCGCATTCCGGGGCCACACCGATCAGTTGGGCATCGCGGGCCTTGGCCTCCTGGGCATTGCTGAGCACTTTGTCGAACACCGTGCCAGGCACAGCGATCGACACCACCGGCACCCGCGCATCCAGCAGGGCGATTGGGCCGTGCTTCATCTCGCCGGCCGGGTAGCCCTCGGCGTGGATGTAACTGATCTCCTTGAGCTTCAGGGCGCCCTCGAGAGCGATCGGATAGTTGATGCCACGGCCCAGGAAGATCACATCCTGGGTGTCAGCAAACAGATGACCCAGCTGCTCGCAGCGGCGATCGTGGTCATCCACCAGGGTTCGCAGCTGCTGGGGCAGCGCCCGCAGCCCGGCCGCTAGCTGTCGCAACTGTTCCGGGCCATGGCCGGTGGCGCCACCGCCGCGGCGCTCGGCAAACGCCAGGGCGAGGCCGTAGAAGGCCAGCAGCTGTCCCAAGAAGGTTTTGGTGGCCGCCACACCCACCTCAATACCGGCACCGATATCGAGGATCTGATCCACCAGGCGGCCGAGCGAGCTCTCCGGCCGGTTGGTGATTCCCAACAGCCGCGGTGCATAGGCCGGATCAGCCACGGCGCGGCGACGCTCCTGCTCCATCGCCAGGGCCGCCAGGGTGTCGGCCGTTTCACCCGACTGGGTCACGCCGATCGTGAGCGTGTTGGGGCTCAGCGGCGGCGGCGCGTAGCGGAATTCACTGGCGTAAAACACGCTGGTGGGAATGCCGGCCAGCTGCTCCAGCAGATAGGCCCCTACCTGCGCCGCATGGCGGCTGGTGCCGCAGGCCAGGATTTGGATTCGCTCCACCCCTTCGTAGACGCTCTCATCTAGGGGAAGCGCAACCAGCGAGCCGGCATGGGGAGCCGCACCGGGTTCAGCCTCCGGCAGATGACGGGCCACCCACAGCGCCGCTGTTTCGGGCTGCTCATGGATCTCCTTGAGCATGAAATGCCGGAAGCTGCGCTTATCCGCCACGTGCTCGGTGCCGCTCAGCAGCGTGGGGGTGCGCTGCACCCGATCACCAGCTGCGTCGTAGAGCTCAATGCCCAGGGGCGTGAGCAGCGCCACCTCGCCATCCTCCAGGGGCAGGATTGTGCGGGTGAACCCAGCCAGCGCTGGGGTGTCGCTGGCGCAAAGGAATTCCCCTTCCCCCAGGCCGATCAACAGCGGCGCCGCCTTACGGGCCACCACCAGGGCACCGGGCAGCTCCCCCCACACCACAGCCAGGGCATAGGCACCGTGCAACCTGGGGATCACCGCTTGCAGCGCCTGCAGCAGCAGCGCCCCGCTGGGCTTGGCTCCGCCGGCCTGCAACCGCACCAACTCACGGCTGAGCAAATGCGGGATCACCTCGGTGTCGGTGTCGGAGCGGAACACCACTCCCTCCGCCTGCAGCTCTTCCCGCAGCGTGCGGTAGTTCTCGATGATTCCGTTCTGCACCACCGCCACCCGACCCGGTCCATCCAGGTGCGGGTGCGCGTTGCGTTCCTCCGGCTTGCCATGGGTGGCCCAGCGGGTGTGGCCGATGCCGCATTGGCCCGCCGCGCCGGAGGCTTCAAAGCGCTGGGTGAGGTTGATCAGCTTGCCCTCGGCCCGCAGGCAGCTCAGCTGCCGCTCGCCGTTCACCGTGGCAATGCCCGCCGAGTCGTAGCCGCGGTATTCCAGCTGGCGCAATCCCTCCAGCAACAGGGGCGCTGCTTCGCGCGAACCGATCACCGCAACGATGCCGCACATAGCGCTGCCAACAAAAAAAGCCCGGCGGGGCCGGGCTTGAGCTTATGGGAAGAAGCCGAAAGGCTCAGTAGGCGAGACCCATGGAGCGGGTGGTTTCGTCGCCCAGATACACGCGAATCGAAAGGAAATCGGTGGGGCAGGCGGTTTCGCAGCGCTTGCAACCCACGCAGTCTTCAGTGCGGGGCGACGAGGCGATCTGGCCAGCCTTGCAACCATCCCAGGGCACCATCTCGAGCACATCGAGAGGACAGGCACGCACGCACTGGGTGCAACCGATGCAGGTGTCGTAGATCTTGACGGCGTGGGACATGTCGCCTCGGGACGCGACGCCCAAGGTACCCAGGGTGAGAGGCCACTTCTCACGCTCCGTCACCCTTGTTCATCAACAGCAAGACCATTCCAGGCCGCCCCGTAGGATGCGGCGTCCGCCACACCGGCCATGTCCCAGGAAGCGATCTTCGAGAAAGTCCGCTCGATCGTTGTCGAGCAACTGAGCGTTGACGCCGGCGAAGTGAAGCCGGAATCCAACTTCCAGAACGATCTGGGTGCTGACTCGCTCGACACCGTTGAGCTGGTGATGGCCCTGGAAGAAGCCTTCGATATCGAGATCCCCGACGAGGCCGCTGAAGGCATCACCACCGTGGGTGATGCCGTGAAGTACATCCAGGACAAGCAGGCCTGAGGAACTGATGGTGGAGGGTCTCCGCCGCGTCGTCGTTACAGGCCTCGGCGCGGTTACACCGATCGGCAACGACGTTGCTTCCTATTGGCAAGGTCTGAGCTCGGGGCGCAACGGGGTGGCAGCGATCACCCTGTTTGATGCGTCGGCTCACGCCTGCCGTTTTGCCGCTGAGGTGAAGGATTTCGATCCCTCCGCCTACATCGAGCCCAAAGAAGCGAAGCGCTGGGATCGCTTCTGTCAGTTCGGTGTGGTGGCCGCCAAGCAGGCGGTGGCCGACGCCGGACTCACGATCAACGACAGCAATGCCCATCGCGTGGGCACCGCCATCGGCTCCGGCGTGGGCGGCCTTCTGATGATGGAAACCCAGGCACACGTGCTGGCTGATAAGGGCCCCTCACGGGTGAGCCCATTCACGGTGCCGATGATGATCCCCAACATGGCCACCGGCCTGGCGGCGATTGCCATCGGTGCCAAGGGACCCAGCACGGCCGTCGCCACCGCCTGCGCCGCCGGTTCCAACGCCATCGGCGATGCGTTCCGCCTCATCCAGCTCGGCCATGCCGACGCAATGGTGTGCGGCGGCGCCGAATCCGCCATCACCCCCCTGGGCGTGGCCGGCTTCGCCAGCGCCAAGGCCCTCTCCTTCCGCAACGACGATCCCGCCACCGCCAGCCGCCCCTTCGACGCCGAACGCGACGGCTTCGTGATCGGTGAAGGAGCCGGTGTTTTGGTGCTCGAAAGCCTCGAGCACGCTCAGGCCCGCGGCACCATGATCCTGGCTGAGATCGTGGGCTATGGCATGACCTGCGATGCCCACCACATCACCTCCCCCTCACCGGGTGGGGTGGGTGGCGCCGAAGCGATGCGCCTCGCCTTGCGCGATGCCCGCCTCGAGCCCAGTGCGGTGGATTACGTGAACGCCCACGGCACCAGCACCCCCGCCAACGACCTCAACGAAACCTCTGCGATCAAGGCCTCGCTGGGCGAGCGCGCACTGCAGATTCCGGTGAGCTCCACCAAATCGATGACCGGCCACCTGCTGGGTGGCAGTGGCGGCATTGAAGCGGTGGCGGCCGTGCTGGCGATTGGTCACAACCTGGTGCCCCCTACCATCAATTACCAAAATCCGGATCCCGCCTGTGATCTGGATGTCGTTCCCAATCAAGCCCGGGAACACAAACTGGATGTGGTGCTGTCCAACTCCTTCGGATTCGGCGGCCACAACGTTTGCCTGGCGTTCCGCCGGTTGAACTAACTCCTGTTCACCGAACCGGACACCACGGTTTCTCCGCCCCTCACACCTCCCCTTACCCGTAGACCCATGGTCGCCGCACCCGTCGCTGGAAACCAGTCCGTCGATTCTCTCTGCGTCAACAGCATCCGCTTCTTGGCGGTCGACGCGATCAACAAGAGCAACTCGGGCCACCCGGGTCTGCCGATGGGTTGCGCGCCCATGGCTTACACCCTCTGGGACAAGTTCCTCAAGCACAACCCCAAGAACCCCAAGTGGTTCAACCGCGACCGCTTCGTGCTGTCGGCTGGCCACGGCTGCATGCTGCTCTACGCGCTGCTGCACCTCACCGGCTACGACTCGGTGACCATCGAGGACATCAAGCAGTTCCGCCAGTGGGGCTCCAAGACCCCCGGCCACCCCGAGACCTTTGAAACCGCCGGTGTGGAAGTGACCACCGGTCCTCTCGGTCAGGGCATCGCCAACGCCGTAGGCCTGGCCATGGCCGAAGCGCACCTGGCCGCCAAGTTCAACAAGCCCGACTGCAAGCTCGTTGATCACACCACCTACGTGATCATGGGCGACGGCTGCCACCAGGAAGGTGTGAGCAGCGAAGCCGCCTCCCTCGCCGGCCACCTGGGCCTGGGCAAGCTGATCGCCCTCTACGACGACAACCACATCACTATCGACGGAAACACCAACGTTTCCTTCACAGAGGATGTGCTGAAGCGCTACGAGGCCTACGGCTGGCACACCATCCACGTGGCGGATGGCAACACCGATCTGGCCGGCATCGCCAAGGCGATTGAAGATGCGAAGGCCGTCACCGATCGTCCCTCGATGATCAAGGTGACCACCACCATCGGCTACGGCTCCCCCAACAAGGCCAACACCGCCGGTGTGCACGGTGCCGCCCTCGGCGCCGATGAAGCTGCCCTCACCCGCAAGAACCTGGGCTGGGAATACGGCGAATTCGAGGTGCCCCAGGAGTCGTACAACCAGTGGCGCCAGGCCACCGAGCGCGGTGCTGCTGCGGAAGCCGCCTGGAACGCCACCCTGGCCGACTACCGCGCCAAGTACCCCACCGAAGCAGCTCAGTTCGAGCGTCAGCTGCGCGGTGAACTGCCCCAGGGCTGGGATGCCAACCTCCCCAGCTACGGCGCCGACGACAAAGGCCTGGCCACCCGCCAGCACTCCTACAACTGCCTCAACGCCATCGGCCCCAACCTGCCCGAGCTGATCGGTGGTTCCGCCGACCTCACCCACTCCAACCTCACCGACATCAAGGGTGAGGGTGGTTTCCAAAAGGGCGCTGAAGGCAACCGCTACCTGCACTTCGGTGTGCGCGAGCACGCCATGGGCGCGATCCTCAATGGCCTCGCTTATCACGGCAGTGGCCTGGTGCCCTACGGCGGCACCTTCTGTGTGTTCGCCGGCTACATGGTGGGCGCCATGCGCCTCTCGGCCCTGAGCGAGCTGGGTGTGATCTACGTGCTCACCCACGACTCCATCGGCCTGGGTGAAGACGGCCCCACCCACCAGCCGATCGAAACCCTGGCCAGCCTGCGCTCGATCCCCAACATGCTGGTGATCCGCCCCGGCGACGGCAACGAAACCAGCGGTGCCTACAAGGTGGCCGTGGCCAACCGCCACCGCCCCACCGTGATGTTCCTCAGCCGCCAGGCGATGGCCAACCAGGCCAACTCCAACGCTGATCACGTAGCCAAGGGCGCTTACATCCTCGAAGACAGCAACGGTGCTCCCGACCTGATCCTGATCGGCACCGGCACCGAGCTCGACCTTTGCGTGAAAGCGGCCGCCCAGCTGCGCGCTGACGGCAAGAACGTGCGCGTGGTGTCGATGCCCTGCGTAGAGCTGTTCGAAGAGCAAGACGCCGCCTACCGCGAGAGCGTGCTGCCCGCCGCCTGCCGCAAGCGCCTGGTGGTGGAAGCCTCCAGCAGCTTCGGCTGGCACAAGTACACCGGCTTCGAAGGCGACACCGTTTCAATCGATCGCTTCGGCGCCTCTGCTCCCGGCCCGCTGCTGATGGAGAAGTTCGGCTTCACCGTTGAGAACGTGGTGGCGAAGGCGAAGGCTCTGGGCTGAATCAGCCCCGCTGATAAACAACGCGTTGAGCCCCGCCAATGAGCGGGGCTTTTTTATGTCTCACCGACCTCACCAAAGAATCTGGCAGGGAAACTGAGCAAGCTGAGTGTCCGCTGTGATCAGCACCAGACCCTCCAGCTCAGCCTGGGCAGCCAGCATGCGGTCAAACGGATCGCGATGGGGCTGGCTGTAGCCACCAGCTCTCAGCCCGTGGGCGATCGAGATCGGCAAAGGCTGAAACCCATCGGCTTGCAGCAGGCCAGGCAGATCAGCGATCGCGGTCGCGAGCTCCGGGAGCTTGCCTTGGTGATGCTTGAGGCTCAGCTCCCAAACCGAAGCCGCGCTCACCAACACCGTGCTGTTGGGATCGAGCAACAACGAACGCGCCTGTTGGGAGAGGCGATCGGAATCGAACCACCACCAGAGCAGTACGTGGCTATCGAGCAGGTAGGGGCCTCCACTGGTGCTCATGGCTGTGGCTCTGCAGGCCACACGGATAGCTCGTGCCAAGCCGCCAGCTCATCAGCGGCCATTGGCTTCAACAGTTCATCCGGCTGCGCCAGCGGACCCCAGCGCCGCAGCCGACCCGGGATCCGCTCGGGTGCCACAGCTTCCAACGGCATCAGCCGAGCCCAGGGCTTGCCCGCTTTGGCCAGCACGATGGTTTCGCCGGCATGGGCTTCATCGATCAGCCGTGACAGGTGGGTTTTGGCCTGATGCACATTCACCATCCGCACAGGATCAGGAGCAACCGACAGACTTAGCTTAGTTCTGGACTAAGTCATTGGTTTCGGGCCGGCAGGCATGCATGAAAAAGCCCGGGGTTGATCCCGGGCTGCAAACGATTGAGGCGGCTGGCGCGGCAACCTTGGCGCTAAACCGCCAGCGGCTTCAGACCGCCACCGTTTCGCCAGCTTTCTGCTCCGCCAGCACCTGCTCGAGGCCTTCCAGATCCTTGTCGGTGATCTTGGTTTGCATCGGGCAGTGCTTGGGTCCGCACATCGAGCAGAACTCAGCCTGCTTGTAGATATCGGCGGGCAGGGTTTCGTCGTGATACTCCTTGGCGCGCTCGGGATCGAGGGAGAGTTCGAACTGCTTGTTCCAGTCGAAGGCGTAGCGAGCGCGGCTGAGTTCGTCGTCGCGATCGCGTGCCCCCGGGCGATGACGGGCGATATCGGCGGCGTGGGCGGCGATCTTGTAGGCGATCAGGCCATTGCGCACGTCTTCAGGGTTGGGCAGGCCGAGGTGCTCCTTGGGGGTCACGTAGCAGAGCATCGCCGTGCCATACCAACCGGCCATCGCCGCACCGATGGCGCTGGTGATGTGGTCGTAGCCGGGGGCGATATCGGTCACCAACGGACCGAGCACATAGAAGGGTGCCTCGGCGCACTCCTCCATCTGCTTTTTCACGTTGAACTCGATCTGGTCCATCGGCACGTGGCCAGGACCCTCCACCATCACCTGCACGTCGTGCTTCCAGGCGCGGCGGGTGAGTTCGCCGAGGGTCTTCAGTTCAGCCAGCTGGGCTTCATCTGAGGCGTCGTGCAGACAGCCGGGGCGCAGTGAATCACCCAGGGAGAAGGTGCAGTCGTAGCGCTTGAAGATCTCGCAGATGTCGTCGAAGCGGGTATAGAGCGGGTTCTGCTTGTGGTGATACAGCATCCACTGGGCGAGGATGCCACCGCCGCGGCTCACGATGCCGGTGAGGCGACCCTTCACCTTGGGCAGGTGCTCGATCAGCAGACCAGCGTGGATGGTTTGGTAGTCAACGCCCTGCTGGCAATGCTTCTCGATGATGTGCAGGAAGTCGTCTTCCGAGAGCTTCTCGATTGAGCCGTGAACGCTCTCGAGCGCCTGATACACGGGCACCGTGCCAATGGGCACCGGCGAGGCGTTGATAATCGCCGTGCGCACCTCATCGAGGTTCACGCCGCCGGTGGAGAGATCCATCACCGTATCGGCGCCGTACTTCACCGCCAACTCGAGCTTCTTCAGCTCTTCGCTCACATCGCTGGCATTGGGCGAGGCTCCGATATTCGCGTTCACCTTGCACTTGCTGGCGATGCCGATCGCCATCGGCTCCAGGTTCGGGTGATTGATGTTGGCCGGGATGATCATGCGGCCCCGCGCCACCTCCTCCATCACCAGCGATTCGGGCAGGTTCTCCCGCTTGGCCACGTGGGCCATTTCTTCCGTCACCACACCCTGGCGGGCGTAGTGCATCTGACTCACGTTGGCTTGGCCTTTGCGCTGTTCGATCCAGGCGCTGCGCATAACGGGCTACGGCGAAGGGTGATACGGCCGGATCAACCGGCAAGTACGGGGCGCAGCCTGAGGTTCTCTTCTCACTTCCCTGCGCCGGCATGACCCGGATCAGGTTCGGAGGGTGTGATCTCAGCCCCTATTCAGGGGCACCCCTAGTGACTTTGGAAACCTAGCAAGGCCGAAACGAGCCCCGGCCGCCTGATCAGCCCTGCAAACCATTCAGGGCCGCGGCCACCACCCGGTGATCCTCATCGTGTTGCAGCTGCGCCAAAGCAACTCTGGCCTCAGCCACCGCTGCTGCATCCGGCGGGCACTCCCGCACCAGCCGGCCCAGGATCTCCGTGCCACCCACACGCACGGTTCCATCAGCGTCCTCGAGGGCGAGCCTGCCGATCTCAAGCAGCTGATCGGCGCTCATTTCCGGATGCTCTGCCACGGCAGAGAGCACGCTGCAGCGCAGCAACCATTCCCGCTCCCGCTGAAACGCCTCCAGCAGCAGCGGCCAGGCCCGCTCCAGCCCATGGCTCACCAGGGCATTGGCGGCTTCGGCGCGCACCGCCACCTCTGGATCGTTTTGGAGGGTATTCACCAGCGGTTCCCAGCCGGCGGGAGTGGGTTTGTGGCCCAGGCCGGAGCAGCTCAGCTGGCGCAGCAGCATGTCGCTCTGCTGCAAACCGAGGAGCAGCAGCGGTTCAGCCTCCTCAGGCGTGGCGTCCACCAGGCTGGCCAGCGCCGGCCGGGAGCGACCTGGGCTATCGGAGGCGATGGCCTCTCGCAGGGCATCGAAGTTCATGCGCTCACGCTGGGAGATCCAGTCTGGGTCAGGACTCGCCGGACTGATCCTGCAAAGCCATCAGCAGGGCCCGGCGGCGGCGGCGCCAGCTCCAGGCGCTTTGCAGCAAGAGCGCCACACCGATCACCAGGGCCGGCAACGCCTGCAAGCGATCGGAGCCCTGCCGCAACGCCATGCCCACCAGCGACAACAGGATCAGCAGCGGCGTGGCCAGGGCGAGCAGGTCGCGGCTTAAGCGGGAGCGAGCTGGAGTCATGGGCGGGCCTCGATCCAGCGCAACAGGCTGGCGCTGAGCACTTCCACCCCCACTGCCAGGCAGCGTTCATCGGGCCGGAACGTGCTGCTGTGCAGCGGCGTGCAGCCCTCCTCACCGGCCACCCCCAGCCGGAACATCGTGGCGCGGGTGCCCTGCTGGAGTTCGGCAAAATCCTCCGCACCCAGGGAGGGTTGCTCCAGCCAGTGCACCTGCTGGCGTCCGAGTAGCTCGTTGGCCACATCGGCCACCAGCTCGGTGAGCGCAGGATCGTTGTGAACCGGCGGCGAGATGCAGCGGTAGCTCACCCGTGCCTCTCCGCCATAGGCAGTGCAGATCGCCTTCACCGTGTCTTCGATCCAGCCGGGCAGTTCGGCATGCAGCTCCAGATCGAGGCAGCGCACGGTGCCGAGCAGGCGCACGTGATCGGCGATCACGTTGAACGCCTTGCCCCCCTCAATCCGCCCGAAGCTCACCACCACTGGATGCAGCGCATCGAGGCGGCGGCTGATCGCCTCCTGCAAACCACTCACCACCCGCGCTGCGATCCAGATCGCATCGGTGCTCTGGTGGGGGCGGGCGCCGTGGCCCCCTTCGCCGAGCACCTCCACCTCCAGCTCGCCGGCCGCGGCCGTGAGGCTGCCGCTGCGCACACCGATTGTGCCGGCCTCGAGGCTGGGGAAGACGTGCACGCCAAACAGGGCGTCCACACCCTGCATGGCGCCATCGGCAATCATCCAGGCCGCTCCCTGGGCGGTTTCTTCCGCCGGCTGAAACAAGATCCGCACCCTGGCCCCAAGCTGATCGGCCAGTGGGGCCAACACCCGCGCCACCCCCAGCCCCACGGTGGTGTGGATGTCGTGGCCGCAGGCGTGCATCAGGCCTTGATGCACCGAGGCGTAGGGCACCCCGCTGCGCTCCTCCACCGGCAGGGCATCCATATCCACGCGTAGGGCAACAAGCGGGCCATCGCTGCACGTAGGGCCGAGTTCCGCCACCACGCCCGTACGGCCCACCCCCTCCTGCACCCGCCAGCCGAGGCTGCGCAGTTCACCCGCCACGAGCGCGGCCGTTTGATGCTCATTGCCGCTCAGCTCAGGGTGGGCGTGCAGGTGCCTGCGAATCGCCACCAGCTCCGGCAGGTGCGCGGCCACCGCTGCCTTGAGCTGGACTGCCTTCATCCGTTGTTGAGCGCCAGGAAATCGCTGAGAGCCTGCACCGGTTCCGGAGGCCAGCGCCGGATCTCGAGCAGCCATTCTGGCTGGCGGTAGCGCGGGTCGAGACCCGAGGCCGAGGCCCAGTGGCTTTCCGCTTCACCGCGGGCACCGCGGCGCCAGAGCAGGGCCGTGAGCCCGGCTCTGGCATCAGCGAACAAGGGATAGCGGCGGATCAAGCGGCGCAGTTCCAGCTCCGCCTGATCCAGCTCCCCGAGCTGAAAAGCCGCCAGGGCACCACTGGAGCGGGCCATGGCGAACCCCGGCCGAGCATCGGCGGCCTGCACG
>Ga0194122_10003595_pt1 | contig 15715 bp, 12 predicted proteins | sample TA2MahCa10mmetaG_FD_155487 | JGI IMG/M metagenome (GOLD analysis project Ga0194122, IMG submission 155487) | Freshwater microbial communities from Lake Tanganyika, Tanzania - TA2015021 Mahale Deep Cast 10m | ecosystem: Environmental > Aquatic > Freshwater > Lake | place: Tanzania: Lake... | reverse complement strand
CCATGCATACCCCCACCACCATCGTCCTGCTCATTGCCACCGCGTCGACATCGCTGCTGTTCTCCGGCTGCGGGGGCAACCAGCCCAAGACCATCACTGGCAACGAACCGATCCTTCCGCAGCGTCGCATGATCTGCCGCATCCGCGAAGCCGTCACCGGTGATGGCACGGAAGATGTGAAGCTCGAGAAGAACACCGCGATCGCCACCAAGGTCGGTCACCACGTTCGACTTGAGCTGGAGGCTGCGTCGGGTACGGGCTTCGAGTGGCGGCTCACAGGCTGGCGCGAGGGCGCCAACAGCTCAGCGACAGCGGGCGCGACGCCTTCGTTCGTGACATCTGACTTCGACTGGTCGACCGGTGCAGGCAAGGTCGAACCCGTCAAGGCCGGCACGCCCGGTGGCCCCGCGAACTGGATCTTCGAGATCACCGGCAAGCAGGCTGGTGCGATCACGCTTGACTTCGCCCTCGCACGCTCGTGGGAGAAGGGCCAGGCTCCCGCCGACCAGCGCAGCGTGACCATCGTCGTCGAGTGAACCCCGCGGCGTCGCGCCGCATGATCACCGCTGATTCAAACAACAGCGCCGTCGCCCGAAGAGGACGACGGCGCTTGTCATGTGAAGGCAGCGTGCGCTCAGCGGCGGCCTCCGCCGCCGTGGAAGCCGCCGCCCCCGTGATACCCACCGCCGCCACGGTTGAAGCTCTCACCTCGATACTGTCCGTACGACGAGTGGAAGCCAGTTGAATCGCCGCGCGACATGCCCGCGGCATAGGAGTTCATGCGGGCGGTCGACGCATCGTTCTGTGCTGAGACGCGGCGCGTGGAATTCGACTCCCAACCCGTGCCGCCCCATGAGTAGGGATTGCCTCGGCTGAAGTTGGTGTTGCGATCCTCGGCGCCGAGCCCGTCGCGCACACCGTTGGTCGCCGCCGCAGCGCGGTGCCAACCGCTCGGATCCTCGCGTCGGGCCGCGTCGTCGGCACGCTGCCAGCCGTTCGCACCACGCCACGCATCTTCACCCAAGCGAGCCCGCTGGTTCTGGTAGAGCCGATGATCGTTCTGCCAGTTGTTCCAGCGGTTGTCGTTCCAGTACGGGTGCCAGTGGTTCCACCAGTTGTTCCAGTGGTTCCAGCCCCACCAGCTGTAGCCCCAACCCCAACCCCAACCGCAGCACCATCCCGGGCACCAGCCCCAGCCATACCAGCCGTCGTCGAGGTAGTAGGGATAGACCGCAGGCGGGTACACGACATAGCCCGGATCCTGCACCATCGGCGCGTAGCTGCCGCTCTGCGGGTCGTACTCGTTCGCGGTGCCGTACGTCTGCGGAGCAGGGTCGTATGAGGTGTCACCATCGCTCGCGGCCGAGTAGGAGTAGCCGGTGCCAAAGACCGTGGTGCCTTCGTGGAGGTATGTCCCCAGGTAACCGGCCGTGAATCCGAAGGTCACGCTCGCAAGCGAGCCGTCATCGGCGTGCGTGCTGCCGTAGACCTCCACGTATGTCGCTGCGTAGTCAGGATTCGACGGCGGGACCTGATAGATCTGCTGGGGCACGGAGTCGGTGACGGCCCACGGACCGGTCGCCGACGAACCCTTGAACCACATCCCGTCGGCGCAGCACCAGCATGCATCGGCGAGCTTGAAGGTCGGCTGCGAGGCGTTGGTGCCGTACGAGAGGCCATCGATGCCATCCACGTCAGACCACGCCGGCTCACCACGCCACGACATCTGGCACGGCGTGTCGGCCTTGATCGTCACGGTCTGGATCTCACGCGCCGCCACGGTCGACTCATAAGCCTCGACGGTGCCGGGCACGCTCGCTCGCGCGGCGGCCAAGCGGCCGGTCTTGGGCAGCGAGCGGAAGGACGGAGGCAGTTGCGATGGCGCGCTGTAGGTCCAAGGCCCCTTGAGGTCGCTCGCCGTGAACCAACGACCGGAGATCAAGGTCCACCATGCTGCCGGAGTCGTGGTCTTGAGGATGACCGTGTTGGCGTTGGTGACTTCCGAGACACCGGCGGCGACTTGCTTGAGCGCGGGCTTGCCAATCGTCGACACCAACGCGCTGGGCTTGGTGGTCACGATCACCTTGCTCGGCAGCACGGGCTTCATGCCTGATGCGGCATCCGGCGCCTGGACGGGGTTGCCGTCGGCGAGCGGCTTGGGCGTTCCCAGCGCAGCGATCACATCGGCCGGCGGCGAACTGCTTGCGGCGTACTGTCCGGTCATCGTCGGTGAGGACATCCACTGGGTGTCGCCCACGCGCACCCACCAGCTGCCATCCGTCGATTGCAGGAGGACGAACGGCGTGTTCACGACCTTCTTCCACGATCCGCATGCAGCCAGCACCGGAGAACCGTCCACCGGCACGAGCACGGTGGGGACCTCAGTGAAAAACATGTTGGGGGCATCGTGCTTGAGACCCGGGGTCCCGCTCGATCGGGCATTGTCAAGCTTCAGGTCCTGCACCATCGTGGTGCGCGCGATGGTGAAGCCAACGCCACTGAGCGATCCCTGCAGCGCCGAACGCGCGGTCCAGTCTTCCTTGTTGTCGATCGTCATGCGCGTGATGTTCAGGTCATGGATCTCGACCTCGCCAACGGTGTCGGCCGGCGACACCTCGCCGCGCAGCCACATGATGCCCCGCTTGAGTGAGTCACCCTGCTGCACCGTGATGGCTGCACTGAGGGTTGCGACCCTGCCGTCGTAGCCATCGAACTGCGGCTGGTAGACCGTGAAGGTGCGTTCACCGATGGTGTTCGACTGCGGCCACGCACTGGCTTGTGCCGGGACCGCTGACGGAGTGTTGTCCTGCGCGGGTGCAGGCGAAGAAGCGAGCATGGAACTCGACAGCAGCAGGGCTTCAATGAACATGCGTGAGTTGTACCAACCCTGTTGCCAACGAAAGCGGCTCAGTCTGCTTGCTCGATGATGCACCCAATGGCTGGCGGCCAGGGCTTCGAGACATCCTGCCCCGCTGCAGCGGCGATGACTGCATCACGGAGATCGTGATGAATCGGCTGCGGACGCCGCCGACCGATTGCCGAATACAGGTCATTGATGCGACCGCGATAGAGGATCTCGGCCCGACCTTGTCCGATGCGTCGGACCAGGATGGCCTCGGGCGTGACGGTCGCACCGAGTGCCCTGACGATGCGCCGACCGGGGTCCGACACCGCAACGAAGGTCGGGGCCAGCCCGAAGTCCCGGGCATGGTCACGCAGCGTGGTCATGGAAAGGTCGTGGAACGGATAGACGATGAAGCACTCGACGCCGAGGCCCGATGCCGTGCGTGCATCGTCAGCGAGGTACGGCGCGCAGGCGTTGGCGATCGGACACTCGGGCCCCACGAAGGCGACCAAGACCAGCGTGCCCGGCTCGCCATCGAGAGGATCGATCGGCTCTCCTGTGAGCGCACGGGGCACCGACTCGTCGGGGTGCCCGGCGGTCGGAACCGATGTGCATGACACCGCCAATGAGAGCGCGAATGCGCAGCCAACGCAAAGCCAGCGTGTTTGGGGTCGTCGGTGCATCTCCCCGACCATGCTAGGACTCCATCATCTGCCGCACGGGGTACGCGACTCCACACTCCGGGCAACGATCTGCATGGGGGGCGCGCAGATGACCGCAGGATCCACACGAGCCTTGTCTCCACGCCCGCCGCTGGCCGCGCGTGAAGAGCAGCACGGCGCCGGGTCCACAGAGCAGGATCATCGACGCGAACCCCACGCAGAGCGACCAGAACGTGACGAGGCTGCACCAGCAGCTCTCCTTGCGGCGCACGATCACATACAGCGGCACTCCGAGCACCACCTGCAGCGCACTGCCGCGAAAGGCCGCCCGAACCAGCCGACTCACGACATCGGGATTCGATGCCGAGCCCGCCCGCCACAGCACAGTCGACCACGCTGCCGAACTGAGCAGCCAAGTCGCCATCAGAGCCACCACCACCAGCTCGCCGGCAACGGGAGTTGGAATGCTCGAGCCAGTACTGAGCACCACAAGCGCCTCGATCGCAGCAAAGCCGATCATGGTGACCAAGGCACCGGCAACGATGGCTGCCGCCACGACAGACTGCCGCATCGACCTGCCTTCCTGCGCCGCGCGGAACGGCGGGACCGCCGGTGCCGCGAGCATGAGTTGCAGGGTGGCCGCGACGATCGCGATGGCCATCATGATCAGGTGCTCCGGGGGGGAAAGCCCTGAGGAGAAGAACACGACGTCGGTGTAGCTGTTCAGGTAGTTGCCCAAGTTGCCCGAGTCGAACCACTCGTCTGAGATGCCAGCCACGACCATCACGACCAGCGGTGTCAGCAGCCACCATGCGGTAAACGCTGCACACCAGACCAGACCAAGTGCCCGAACCCTCGTCATGGGACTGTTGCCGGCACATCGACCGGCACCTGCGTCGGTTCGCGTCGCTCCGTTTGCGGCTTGGTCGGAGTCGACCCGGGTGGACGAACCACATCGCCGCGGCCGGGGACCCTCGGCTTGGGCGCCTCGCGCGATGGCACCTGCGCCGCGAGCACCTCGGCCATCACTTCGGCAAAGACGCGCGCTTTCGCGGCGATGCGTTCATGCGGTGTCAGGCTGCCGAACTCCACCGTGATCCCCGGGGCCTTGATCGTCTCGGCAGCCCAGCGCTTGAAGGTCCACTGGTCGAGATTGTGCAACGCCGTCGATTCGAGTGTCTCGCGCGGAAAGCGCGCCTGCACGCCATCGAGCCACGCCTGCACGAACCCCGCTGGCTCGACCGCGCTGCCCGGTGCCGGCGTGTAGAGCACATCGCGGTCCGTCGCATGGAAGTCGAGCAAGAGATGGATGCGCGCTCCGGGCTGCGCGGCCAGCGCGTGGATCGCATCACGCACAGCTCGTGTCTCCGGCTGCGAGAACTCATGCCAATCCCGGTTTGGATCGATGCCGCCGAGCGTGCATCGCCACTGCCCTTCGTGTACCCCATCGGGATTCACGAGCGGAATCACCGTGACGCGGAAGCGACGGCCAAAGTCAGCCAGTGCAGCATCAGACTGCTGCAGCCGCTCGATGAACTTCATCAGACCCACGCTGCCCGAGGATTCTGGCGGATGCTGCCGCCCGATCACGACGACATGATCCGGCGGGGCCTGCGGATTCAAGGTGAAGGCCAAGATCGGGCGGCCACCGGTCGTGCGGCCGATCGACTCGACCGCGACGCCGGACTCCATCGCCACGCGCGTCGACCAGGCATCGAGTTCCTCGATGCCGATCATGTGATTGCTCGCGATGAAGATCGGATCAGGAACGATGGAGACCTTGATCGTGCATTCGCGGTCGCCGGGCTGGCCGCTCCACTGCGAGTCAGGTGCCATCGCCCAGCGACGGCCGTCCCGGCTCGCCCACGCGCGCGGCCGGGCCTTCGGCGTGGCGATGGCCAGTCGCAGCGCGACCTCGCAGGGCTTCGACGATCTGATCCGCAGCGCGTACCACGGACTCGGATTGATCGGTTCTCGCTCAGGCGCGACCAGCAGTCTGAACTCCTTCGGGCCGATCTGCTCGCAGCCGTTCAGCCGCGCGCCGCTGAAGAGGTTGTCGATGCAGACGTTGATCCCCGAACCGGCATCGAAGGTCCAGACTCGACGCTCCTGAAGCTCCGCGGCCGGTTCCGACCGAGACGAGATGCTTTGGCGCGCGGCCTGGTCGGGCGCACTCGCCGGGGTCTCCGCTGTGGCCGCAGTCAGGCCCACCGACATGACAAGGACCGATAGCAATGCCCATATGGGCGCGTCATGGCGATTGTTCTGGTGGGGAAGACCGGGTTTCGGCGCCTGCACCGTCACAGCCTACCGACGCACGGAATCGCTTTGCACGGTTCCCGGTACGAGCCCAGGAGCCCGCAGGCCGGCCTCGGAACGCTCGCCTGCGAACCGAGGCACCAAGAACACACTTCGAATTTGGATTCATCCCAATCCGGGCTATATTCTCGCCGGAAGGCGCGGGAAAAGGCACTGGAGGCGGGTCAGAAGGGCGCAGACCACCCCTTTCCCCTTGGAGCCCTTCCCAATGAAGTCCATCGTTTCCCTGACTGCCGGCGCGATCGCTGTGGCCTTGGTTTCGTCCGCCGACGGCGCCATGATTGCCGGTTGGTCGATCACCACCGCGTTCCCCACCGGCACCGGCAACGTGCCTACCGGCAACACGTACTCGGTCGGCGCCGCTGACCAGGGCGACCAGACCGCTGGCAGCTCCCTGAGTTCCTACCACCTGCTCGCTGCGGCGACCTACACCTCGCCAGCGGGCAATGGATCGGCGTACGCCTTCAGCAGCAACAACTGGTCGGCCGGCGATTACTACGAAGCCCGCGTCTCCACCTCCAACTACGCGAACATCAGCGTGTCGTGGGACCAGGCTCGCAGCTCGACTGGCCCCTCGTCGTTCGAACTCATCTTCAGCGTCGACGGCGGCCAGAGCTGGATCAACGCCGCGACCTACACCGTCCTGCAGTCGGGCGGCGGCGGCGCTCCCGGTACGTGGTCGTCGACCGCCTACAACGCGCTCTACTCCAGCAGCCAGGCACTCGCCGGTGCTGAGAACGCGAGCCTTCTCATCGTTCGCTTCCGCTCGCTCGTGACGGCGACATCCAGCGGCTCAAACCGCATCGACAACGTTGTCATCAGCGGCGATCTGGTGCCGGCCCCCGGCGCCGTGGCACTGCTCGCGGTCGCGGGCCTCGTCTCGCGTCGCCGTCGCTGAATCGCAGGCTGCACATCATGATCCCCTCCAGCGGGTGTCGGCTCCGGCCGGCACCCGCTGTGCTTTGATGCACCTTGCTCGAAGTCCGACTCACACGAATCGGTCGCGACGACCGCTGGTTCGCCTTCAGCGCGCCAGCACCACGAGGGACCACGGAGCTACGGTCATCGAGCCCTTGGCCGTTGCCATCGGCGCCGCACCAGCCCGCGTGCCATCGGCAAGAACCGACCACTCCCCCGATGGCAGCGCAAGCGTTGCAGTCACGGGCTCACCATTGAGGGCGATGATCAGCGTGCGCGACGGATCGCGCGACGAGCGACCATCGATTGTCCACGCTAAGAGCGGTGCGGCTCCCAACCACTGGATCGAGTTCCGCACCACGGCGGCATCGGTCATGCGCAGCGCAGGGTGCGCCTTGCGCAAGGCGATCATCCCGGCGATCCAGTCCGTCGTCGATTGCCATGGAACGGCCCGTTCCCAGTCAAAGCGATTCACTCGGTCGCCGCTCACGTAGCTGTTGTGGTCGCCGCCCTTCGTGCGCCCGATCTCACAGCCGCCCTCAAGGAACGGGATGCCCTGCGACAGCAGCACGGTGCCGACCGCCAAACGCAGCATTGCCTCGCGCTCGGCATCGCGCGCGCCCGTTGCCGACCGGGCCAGCTTGTCGACCAAGCACAGGTTGTCGTGCGCACTGATGTAGTTCACGCTTTCCGCGGGTGAAGCCGTGAAGTCATCGATCGATCCTGCCACGCCACGCTTGACCGCATCGCGGTCACCGCCCGGACCATTGGCAAACCCTGTGCGATCGCCGTCAAGGTCGCCGCGAAGCGCATTGCGCAGATGATCGTTGAAGACAGCCATCCCGGTCCCCTTCTGCGCGCCCTTGCCGAAGCGGATCGGGCCGCCGCCGGTCCAAGGCTCACCGTAGAGCGTGGCATCAGGCCGGATCGAGCGCACGCGTTCGACGATGGCACGCACCGTCGCCGGGTCGTGCGTCCCCAACAGATCGAAGCGGAACCCATCGACGTGGTACTGACGCAGCCAATGAGCGAGCGAATCGAGGATGTACTTGCGCACCATGGGGCGCTCATCGGCCACCGAGTTGCCGCATCCGGCGTCATTCGTCAGCGAGCCGTCACGCGTCGTGCGGAAGAACCAGCCCGGCACGGTCGCATCGAAGGGACTGGCTTCGCCGCTGGAACTCGTATGGTTGTAGACGACATCAAGCACCACGCGAATCCCCGCTGCGTGCATGCCAGCAACCGCTTGGCGCAGCTCGCGCACCGGCGCCAGCGGATCGCGACGATCCGCCGCGAAATTCGACTCGGGCACGTTGAAGAGCGCCGTCCAGTAGCCCCAGTTGTACTCATCAGGCTTGGCCGTGAAGTCATGGATCGGCAGCAGGTGCACGCCCGTGATGCCCAGTCGCCGCAGGTGCGCCAGTCCCGTTGGTGCACCCGCCACGCTGCCTTCATGCACCAGCCCCAGGTACGAGCCGCGACGATCCGCCGGGCACGACGCATCGGCCACCGTGAAGTCGCGCACATGGAGTTCGTACAACACCTCATCGGTGGGTTGCGCAAGCGTCGGTCCCCGATCGGCCTGCCAGCCAGTCGGCTCCAGGCGCGACAGGTCGGCAAGGATGCTGAACGAACTGTCTGCACTGGCCGCCACGGCATGGATGTCCGCCGCCGTGCGCCGCCGCCCGTAGTGCGTGAATGCCAGCCGGTACGGCACACCGTGCAGATCGCCCGGAACCGCGATCGACCAGGTGCCCTTCGGTCCGGCGACCAGAGGGAGCGTCCTGCTTGGTGCATCAAGCCCCCTCTCGAAGAGTTCAAGCTCGACCCCGCGTGAGACGGGCGACCAGGTGGTGACCGTGGCGCGATCCTGCGAGCACGTCGGACCGAGCACCGCATCGAGCGCCGCGAAGGCCGAGTCCTCAAGGATGCCACGCGCGATGACGGGCCTCCATGCGCCACCGACCTCGACGGAAAGTCGGCCAATCGCCTCGTCCGCAACAGGCTTGCCCAGCTTGACCGTGAACGTCGGGCGCCCGTCGCCGCCGCGATCCGCCATCACCGACGAGACCGCAGGCGAGCCAACATCGTCGATGCGCACCTTGATCGCCTTGCGCGCCTTGTCGTCGAGCGGTCCCGACATGGCAAGCGTGATCGATTGCCGTCCATCCAAGAACGCCCCGACGAAGGAACTCGATCGATCGATTGCCTTCGCCGAGGCATGGATCGCCACCTGCCCGGCCGCAAGCCAGATTTCAGTCCGGCCGCGCGGCTTGAGATCGATGAATCGGTCCTGCTCGACATCCTTGCGCTCCCAATCGCCCTTGCGCACGATGAAGCCCAGCCGCTCGATGCCGTCATCGGCCTCGAAGCGCGCCACGGCGCCGTCCTTGTCGGCGGCGAACGGCACGCTGCGCCCAGCACCGCCTTGGTTCCACACCCAGAGGTTCCAACCGGCGTAATCGCCGTCCGGACGCCAGTAGTGGACCACCACAGCACGGTCCGCCAACGCAGCGTTTGAGTTTCCAGTCGGTCCCCTTGCGGCAGATGCGGGTTCCACCATGACCCACGACACCAGGCCCAACACCATCGCCATCACCGCTGCCATGCTCGTCATGCCGTGGATCCTAGATCCTTGCGCTCCGTCACTGCTTCATGGTCCATCGTGATTCATGTCACGTGCCACGGCGCACCGATGCACCGACATGCACGATGACGGCCTGCAGGCTCGATTCGACCATCTGGTCCAATGGCTGGACGAACTCCGTTCGATCAGTCTCCACTGGGCCGGGCAACCGCTGCAGGTCGACACCAAGTCCGACGGATCGCCAGTCACACAGGCCGATCGCGCAATCGAGTCGGTTCTGCGAGCGAAAATCCGGATGCACCATCCGTCCGATGCCATCTTGGGCGAAGAGCATGGGGATGAGTCGGGCTCGAGCGGCTGGCGCTGGATCATCGATCCCATCGATGGCACCGCCAGTTTCATCCGCGGGATACCCCTCTGGGGAACGCTCGTTGGACTTGAGCAGCGCACCAGCGGCGGGGAGCCGGTGGTGGTCGCCGGCATCGCCGACTACCCGGCACTGGGCGAACGGATCGAGGCCTCTTCGCCTGATGAAGCGTGGTGGACACGAGCAGATCACCGGCAGCGATGCCGGGTCGCCCCGGGGCGACCACTGCACGCTGCGACCATCTGCACGACCAGCGCCGAGTACTTCCGCAGCTCCAATCGCTTGGACCTGTGGTCGCGCTTGGGGAGAGCCGCGGGCTCACTTCGCGGGTGGAGCGACTGCTCCGCGCTGCTCCTGCTCTGCACAGGTCGCGTGGATGCCGTGGTCGAGCCGGTCATGCACCCCTGGGACATCGGCCCATTTGCGGCCATCCTGCCCGCATGCGGCGCCGTCTGGACGTCGTTGACAGGAGAATTGACCCACCTGGGGGGTTCCGTTGTTGCGGCGGCGTCGGACGAGCTTCACTCGCAGCTCTTGAGGCTCGATGAACTGAGGCCAACTGATAGGTTATAAGACTCCACCGCCCCCGCGGGGTCAACTCCGCTGGTTCGACCGTGCTCACGAAAAGACTTTGAATAAATGCTTTGCGCGCTTGCCAGTCCCGATTGACGGGTCACGATCTGACAGTCAGGGATTTCGAAGAGGGTCGCGCCGACGAACTCGGCTGAGTTCCCCTTTCCCAAGAGAGTCCCTCCATGAAGAAGATTGCCCTCGTTGCCGGCCTCGCCGCCGCTGTCGCCGGAACCGCTTCGGCCGACGTCACCTTCACCTTCACCAATCAGACCTGGGCTGGTTTCGGCTTCGCCAACCTGAACGCTGCCTATGGCGGGTTCACCGGCATCCTGACCGGCGTTTCGGTCAACGCGACCCTGAATTCCTCGACCAATTTCACCTACGCCGACGACCTGTGCGTCTATGTCGATGTGCCACCGCTTTCGTTCGGCGGCCTGCTCCAAATCGGCGGCTTCACTGACCTGCAGGCCGCGCAGCGCCTCTCTTGGGCCAACGGCGGCTCGAGCGCTGCCGGCACGACCGTCATCGACAGCAAGTCGGTGAACGCGATCTCGTTCTCGGGCACCTCGGCTGATGCCATCATCTATGTGGGCAACGGCTACGGCGCTTCGGGCACCTCGGGCAACTGGACCGGCTCGATCACCCTCATCGGTGTGAACGCGGTTCCCGCCCCGGGCGCGATCGCCCTCGTCGGCCTCGCCGGCCTCGCTGGCCGTCGTCGTCGCTGAGCACAGCATCTCCGGAGCCCTCGGGCTCTCTTGGAACTCGGCACCGAGCGTCCTCGTGGCGCTCGGTGCTCTTTACTTTTGCGACGCCCAACACCGCCCCCGCGGGGTCAACTCCGCTGGTTCGACCGTGCTCACAAAAAGACCTTGAATTCACGCTCCGCGCGCTTGCTCGTCCCGCTTACCGAGTCATCTTAGGACGGTCAGGGATTTCGAAAAGGGTCGTGCCGACGAACTCGGCTCCCCCTTCCAAGAGATTCCGTCCGTGAAGACAGCACTCCCTTCCCTCGTTGCCGCACTTGCTGTGGCTTCTGCTTCCAACGCAGCCCTCGTGTACGGCGGCGGCACTGAAACGGGCAACCGTTTCAACGCTGGCGCCAATGCCATCGCATACATGAACTGCTTCACCGCCGTGAGCGCAGGCCAGAATCAGCTTGCCTTGGAAAGCGCGATTGTCGGCATCCGACGCATCGCGACGGCGGGAGCGTTGCTTGATGTCGGCATCAACATCTACGCCGCTGAGATGACCTTTGACGGTACCAACTTCGGCCGCGGTGCCAACACCCTGATCTACTCCTCGGCGTCGCTCGGCGGCGGTGCAGCAAGCGTGACCCAACTCGTCAGCACTGGCGCACTGTCTGGTGTCACCCTGAACCTGGAGACCACCTCGAACGCTGGCCTTGGCGGCTGGTGGATCGGCGTTGAATTCACGGGTGCCAACGCTGCGAGCACTGCCAATGGATGGCGCGTCGTGAACGCCCCGACAACTGGTGCGTCCATCAATGGATTCGGGGCGTTCAACTTCAACAACAGCAATGCCTTTCAGGCGTTCTTCGCCTTCGGCACCCCGCCGGGATCGGCTCCGAGCCGCATGATGGTCGACGTGAACGGCTCGCTGGTGCCGGCTCCAGGCGCGATTGCGCTTCTGGGCGTGGCTGGTCTGGTCAGCCGCCGCCGCCGCTGAAGCCAACGGGCTTGGCCCGACCCGGTTGGGCCCTCTCTTGGAACTCGGCACCGAGCGTCCTCGTGGCGCTCGGTGCCCTTGTTTTTGCGCCGCCCCGTACCCATTTCGGCGGCCTGGCCGATTTCATCTTGCCTCGACCGAGGTGGTTGCAATACTTGGATCGACCGTCCACATCAGCACAGAGGAGCCTCGGACCATGCGCACCAGCTTGGCGATCATCCTGACCGTTGCCGCTCCAGCCCTTGCTGACGAGATCGGTTACGAAGAACTGGCGGCTCGACTCGGTTCCGCCGTGCCGACCGGCGCGGGCGTTCCAATCGTGCAGGTCGAGGCCAACGAATCAGCGGGCCTCAGCTACCGCCCGAACGGCTCGGAACCTGACTTCGCAGGGAAGTCGTTCACCCTGATGTCGGGCGCCTCGGCGAACAGCGGCCACGCCACGTTCGTGGGAAAGAACCTTTATGGCCAGTACGGCATCGCCAAGGGCATTACCCAGATCAGCTGCTTCGATGCCAACAACTGGCTGTCAAGCTACCTGCGGCTGGGCCAAGGGCAGTCGGCATTGCCACTCGCACCAACCAACGGCTCAAAGCTCTTCAACTGCAGTTGGATCGGATCAGCGGGGGTCAATACCGACAACGAAATCCTTCGACGCGCGGATTACGCCATGCAGCGCGATGGGACGCTGGTCATCGCAGGCGTGAACAACGGGGCGGGAGGAGCCGTGCCTGCGCTCATGGGCAGTAGTTTCAACGGGATCTCGGTCGGCCTGCTCAACGGCAACCACAGCTACGGCGCACCGCCCGCGGGCATCGACGGCGCTGGCCGGCAGAAGCCTGAACTGGTAGCCCCGGGGGAATTCACGAGTTTCTCCACACCAGTCGTCAGCGCCTGTTCAGCCGTTCTCTACCAATTTGCGAACGAACTCCCGTACAGCTTGAACGTGAATCGCCGCAGCGGCGTGGCCGTCAAGGCCTCACTCCTGGCTGGTGCAACGCATGGCCAAGCATGGTCAAACGGCGCTCCGCAATCAGGTGCATCCCGCGGCGTGGCCACCACGCCCATCGACCCGGTCGTGGGCTTCGGGACCGTCAACGTCGATCGTGCGCACCGGATCCTCTCTGCCGATGAGGCCATCGGCCAAGCCACCGCAAGCGCCGCGATCTCAGGTCCTTCAGTCGGGCTGGCCGCCTGGGAGTACGAGGTGATCTCATCGACCACCTTCGAACGTCACTGGCGCATCGATGTCCCCGGCACCGCCGACGTTCGCGTGGCCTTGACCTGGAACCGCAACCCCGCGTCGAGCCAGTTCACGGGTTCGGCCCCGATCCTGCAGAACAACGACATCAAGCTGCAGCGCATCGTGAACGGACAGCCTGTGTCCATGGTCGGCGATGCCGGCGTAAGCCTTTTCGGCTCCGGAAACGTGGTCAGCCAAAGCGCGGTGGACAACGTGGAGCATCTTTCAATCGATGATCTCGCACCAGGTTCGTACCTGCTGTCCGTGAACCGCGTCACGACCGCCGGCTTTGCAACGATCGCCGCGCTGGCATGGATCGTCGATGTCACGGCTGTGCCTGGCGATCTCAATGGCGACGGCGTCGTCAATGGCGCCGACCTCGGCCTGCTCCTCAGCAATTGGGGTGGCTCCGGCATCGGCGACCTGTCTGGCGATGGTGTAGTCGACGGCGCCGACCTGGGACTTTTGATCAGCGCCTGGTCCTGACCACGAGCGACGACGGTTCCTCGACCGTCACCTGCTCACCCACATGCCGGCGTGCCACTCGGCCGACGGGCCAACGGTCAGTCGTCTCCAACAGGACCCACTCCCGGCGCCACGCGCGGATGCTGTCGTCGCCCGTGCGCATCTGGAGGCCAAGGCCCACCAGCGTGTGATCCTCGGTGTGCACCAAGACGCTGTCGCACACTTGGGTCGAGTTGAGCAGCGAGCACAGCAGGACGGCCTTCGAATCGCAATCGCCGCTGGCGCGGGACAGCGTCGCAGCCGGCAGCATCACGCCCATCTGCTCACGCTCGGGGTCGTCGCTGGCTTCAAGGTTCTCGCGGTAGGCAAGAGCTTGGACGAAGCCCGCCATGATGCACGCTCGGCCGCGGATGCTGGTCGCTCCCGCTCGACGTGCAGCCTCCTCAAGCCGATCGGCCATCGCATGCACGGTGGGCACACCGCGACGGAGCATCCACGGGTAGTCAGGCGAGACGACCTCGTCGTTCAGTCGAACGCCACGCGCATCGAGCAGTCGATCGCGCTGCAGCGCGCCAAGGTCGTACTCCTCCTGCGTGCGGTAGCGGAACGAGATCTCGTCAGGATGGAAGCCGAAGCCGTTGATCGCCTCCTCGACATCCGCCGAATCGATCTCGATCGAGACGCCGATCTCGGGGCCATGCGTGCCGCAGTCACGCACGTCGCCTCGCCATGAGCGGATGCGCTCGGCGTTGGGATCGCGCCAAGTGACCACGGCATCGGGGCAGATCCAGGATCGCTCGGCCGCGGGAGCGTGACGAGGCGGTGTCCATGACGAAGCATCCGCCGGTGCGGGCGACTCAATTCGTGCTCGATCCACACGGATCGCCGCAGAGCCACCTGCGCGCCGCTGGATTCGCGGCATCGACGCCACGCGAACGACAACCCTGTGGTCGTTCGCTGCTGGCGTGCTGGCGTGCTGCCATGCCTCGAGCCCCACGCGCATCCACGCCGCCACGCCGATGGCGAAGGCAGCCGACCCGAGCATGGAACCGAGGGAGCGCATGGTCCTGTTTCGTCGACCGAACACCCCTGGCTCGCCAGTCAACCTGCCGCAATGCCCGTAGGTTTGTTTATGGCCCCCTTGCGGACCGATAGGATCGAGCCATGCATCTCCGAAACCACCAACGCACCGCGCCGACTGCCAGCCTCGCAGGGGCGATCCTGACCGTCATGACGCTCACCGTCGCGGCGGGTTGCATCAGCCACAGGACCTCGCTGCACGAGCCGGCACCGTCGGACCACCAGCGCTGGAACACCTATTCACTGCAGACTCAGGCATCGATCGATGCGATGGCTGCGTGGCCTCGCATGACGGCAGACCAGGTCATGCGCGGTGAAGCTGGGCAGGATGGTGCCATGCAGGTCGTGATCGAGGGCGAACTGTCGAAGGTCTGCCTGACCATGGGATGCTGGGTCGAGATGAAGACTTCAGGCGAACCGCTGCTCGTGATGACGCGCGACCATGAGTTCTTTGTGCCGCGCAACGCCAAGGGCGTTCAAGCTCGAGCCTATGGCCGAGCTGTGGCCCGCGAACAATCGGTCGACACGCTGCGGCACATCGCCGAGGATGCGGGCGCGAGCGCCGAAGACATTGCCCGCATCACCGAGCCTCGTACACGCATGGTGTTCATCGCCGACGCGATTGCCATGCCGCCTGAAGGGCTTGATCGACCCGCTCGATGAGGACCCCTTCGATGCGAGCATCGATGCCGAGGTTGATACGAGCGTCGAATCTGGTTTCGGGACCGATTCCAAAATCGGGTCCGACGCCAGCCTTCTTGACCCGCCGCGATGCAGTGCGGCTCGTTGCCGGATCGACCCTGCTGGTCGGATGCACCACCCAACACCTCACGCCTGGAGCTACCAGAACTTCCGGAGCCATGCCCATGATCGATGCCCCCATCGTGCTCGCGACCTGGAACCACGGAAAGCCCGCCACCGAACGGGCCCTCGCTGAACTTGCCGCAGGACACAGCGCGCTCGATGCTGC
>Ga0194122_10003567_pt1 | contig 15800 bp, 15 predicted proteins | sample TA2MahCa10mmetaG_FD_155487 | JGI IMG/M metagenome (GOLD analysis project Ga0194122, IMG submission 155487) | Freshwater microbial communities from Lake Tanganyika, Tanzania - TA2015021 Mahale Deep Cast 10m | ecosystem: Environmental > Aquatic > Freshwater > Lake | place: Tanzania: Lake... | reverse complement strand
AGGCAGGGCAGGGAAGAAGCGGAACGCCAAGCCCCGCACGGCCTCGCGGAACTCGGGCCGGTTTTCGCCGTACCAGGAGACGATGTCGTCAAAGCCCGCAAGCGTTTCGAGGAGCAACCTAGGCGCGCGTCCGAGTTCGAGCAGATCGATACCTGAGGATGCGAGGCTCCGCACGCGATCGGCGCAGCGCACAAGCGGCGCTACTGCCGATGGTGTCCAGATCTCGGTGTACTCCGCACGCAACGCTTCCAGCGCTGGCAACGATACGATGACGTCGCCGATGGCGCCCGGGCGGAGAATCAGACGGCGGCGAACCACGCTCTTGCTATTGAGCCGGGGCGATGGCGATGTTCACCGAAACCGCGAGGTTTTTGGGCGGATAGCAGGTGGTGTGCGTGCAGGCTTGGTAGCGAAGTTTGCCCGTCAGCGTGCGTGCGCCTTTGGGCGCCGTGGCCGGCATCTTGAAGCGCGTGGTGACGACGAATTCGCCGGAGTACACCGAAAGCGGCTTATCGGAGAACTCGTATTTTTCCATCTTCCCGGCGGGATAGTCGATCGCGGCCACTTCAAGTGGGGCGATGGCCGGCGCATCCCACGTCAGCTTCAACGGAATGAGGTACTCATCCGCAGGCTTGCTGGAATTTGTGTGATAGCCGTTCGCTAACCGGAAGGTGACGGGCACCTCGCCCGTCGAGCCTGCCTTCAGACGCGCGGGCATGAGCGAGGCTTCCACCGTGACGGCGCCCGCGGTTGTGCTAGCGCTGACCTGCGCCGGCAACCTGCACGGCGCCACCAGCAGCAGGAGCAGCAGCGGCGCTAGCGCCAAACAGCGTGTTGATGTCATTTTGATAAGCACTCTTACTCACCAGCCCCACATGGGTCGCGGCGATGCGGCCTTCACGGTCCAGCATGAACGAAGTCGGCAGCGAATCGACGCCGCCATACAACTCCGCCGTCATGTCGTCGCCGATTACCATGCGGTAGTTGATCTTGGTTTTCTCTACGTACGGCTTCACCACATCCCAGCCTTCATCGTCCATGGAAACGCCGAGGACAGCAAAGCCCTTGTCTTTGTACGTTTTCTCAAACTCGATGAACCAGGGAATCTCAATCTTGCAGGGGCCGCACCAGGTGGCCCAGAAGTTGAGCAACACCACCTTGCCCTTATAGTCGGACAGTTTCACCGGACGGCCCATCGAGTCCTTCAGCGTGAAGTTCGGGGCCGGCCTGCGGTCCTTCTCCTTCTTCACGGCTGCACGGACGACCGAGCCGGTGGAACCGCAGGAAAGCGCCATGATGGCGCCAGCCAACAGCGCGGGCAAGAATCGCAACTTCGATGTCACCACAACCTCATGATAGCGCGGGGGGTCAGATTTGCAACTCGCTTCGACGCAGTAGGTCCACAAACCACGCCACGCGCCGCGACCGGTGCCGCCGCGCCAGCGTTGCTTCCGGATGCGGGCGTGCGCCCGTCAACAGCCAGGCGGCCGAATCGCAAAAACTCTCGCACACATACTCGCGCCACCTGCGCGTGCGGGCTGCCTGGGCGCCTGGGGAGAGCTTCAGTTTGCGGAGTTCGGCAGACCAGCCCAACTCGCCGCGCGCACGCCGTTCGAGTTCGTCCACCAACACCGCCTCCCAGGCACGCCGCGCCGGGTTGCCCAGCCGCTGCCAGGCGAAGTGCGCGAGTTCATGCACAACAATCCGGCGGAACTCCCGCCTGTCCGCCAGCAGCGCACGATCGAACAGTATCAGCCGCCGGCGCAAATCGCTGGCTGCGTGCACCTGGTCGCCGTTCTCTGCGTGCAGCCTCAAGCGGAACGCAACGCGGATCGGGGCGGTCCAGTGCAGCACGCCTATTGCTTGGGAACGAGCGTTTTGCCCTGTGCCTTCGCCACCAGCAACCGGAACACCGCCGGGTCGTCGACGGTGATCTTGAAGCCGTTGCGCTGGGAATCGAACCAGGTCTTGAAGCGCTGCTGGCGCAGTTCCTCGTAGATCTGATCCTTCACCTCTTCGTAAGGACGCGTAGTGAGTGCGTCCACCTTGAACAGGTACCAGCCGTTGGCCAGCCTCAGCGGACCCACTACGTCGCCGGCCTGCGCATTGAAGAGAGCCTTCCGGATCGGGTCAGGCACCTGCGGATCAGTGTAGTGGATCGGGCGGATTCTGCCGCCATCGTCGCGCGAGGCCTGGTCTTCTGAGTGCTTCATCACGTAGGCGACGAAGTCGTCTTTCTTTGAACGGTATTCCGTCAGGATGCTGTCGATCTTCTGCTTGGCCTGCTCTTCATTCAGCACCTTGGGCGCGGAGGGATCGGTGGTGGGCGGCGGGGTCAGGCTGTAGGCGACATACAGAAGGCGCGCCTGAGCCACGCGGAAGCGGTTGGTGTCGGCGTCGTAGCCCGCCTTCTGCTCGGCCACGGTGATCACGATGTTGTTCAGGTGATCGTCCACGGCCGCCTGCATCAGGTTCATGTTGCGGTCGTAGACGATCCGGTTCCGGTACGGCTGCTTTTGGTCGAGCCCGAGCGTCTGGGCCTCCCCTACCAACCGCCGCATGAACGCGTAGTCCTGCAGGAAGTCCCTGGGTGCCATGATCGCTTTGGATCGGATCTGCGGCGGCAGCGCTTTGATCATGCTGGTGTAGTCTGCCGCGTTCATCGCCGTCCCGTTGATTTCCGCCAGGAGCGTGGTGGGTGTGATCTCGGCCGTTTGCGGCGAGGCCTGCAGGTTCAGCGCATCGGCGCCGTCCATCACTACTTTCGAGGCGGTGACGTTGAGCGACTGGAAGAACGCCTCATGCAGAATTTTCACCGAGGCCTTTGCCTTCTCGGCGGCCATCCACGCGTTGGCGCGTTCTTCCGCCGTTTTGCCCCGGCTTTCCTGCGCCACTTCGGCCAGGGGCCGCATTTCCACCGAAATTACCTTGAAGAGGTAGAACCCGGCGGGTTGGCTGATCACTGGAGTGACCTCGCCGGCCTTGGCGGTAAAGATGGTGCGGCGGATGGTTTCGTCGATCTTGCTGTTGGCGTCGATCTGCGCAAAGTCGCCGTCGCGCGAAGCCGAGTCTTCGTCCTGCGAGTACTGCTTGACGAGTTGTACGAAATCCGCGCCGTTGCGCGCGTTGTGGGCAATCGCGTCCATGAGCGCTTTGGCGGCTTCTTCTTGCCCAGGGCGGGCGGGGATGAAAATCAACTTCGTCTTGGCCACGCCAACGCGCTGCGGCTGGTCGCGGTAAAGCGCTTCGAGTTCCTTGTCAGCCGGCGTAACTTCGCGATTCTTCTCTTCCAGGCGCGCCATCATCAGCACCTGGTTGCGATTCCATTCGATGCGGTCGATGTACGGGGCTTTCTTGTCGAGCCCCTGTTTTTCGGCCTCTTTGCTCATCTTGTTCATGAGCGCGTTCCAGGTGAGAAACTCCGCCGGATCCTTGTCGGCGCTGCTGAGGGCCAACGTGGGTGCACCGGTGAGCGCCGCCTCCAGTTTGGCGGCGGTGATCACTTCACCGTCCACGCGGGCCACGGCTTGGTCCGGCCGGATCGTCTGGCCAAAAGAAAGGAGCGCGAACGCGCCAAGGCAGAAGACAACACGTTGCATGGGAAATGTTTTCAAGGATGACGCGACACCCTAAGTATATCAACCGGATAGACGGATACGGCCGCGATCGGTGAGCCTACCAGCCCTTGATCACGTTCAGCGCGGGGATGGCTTTCTTCAATCCGTCGATGCCGGCGTCGGTCACCTTGGTCTGCCACACATACAGCGTCTTGAGCGCGGCGAGCCCCTTCAGGTGCTCGAGGCCGGCATCGGTGATGGCGGTGTTGTAGAGGTTCAGGTATTCCAGTTTGGCCAAGCCCGACAAATGTACCAGTGCCTTGCCGGTGACGGCCGTGCCTTCCAGGTGCAATTGCGTGAGATCCGCGAGGCCGCGCAGATGCGCTACGCCCGCGTCGGTGATGCCGGTCTTGCCCAGGTGTACCGAGTACACTTTGGTGAGCGCGGCCACGGGCGCTACGTGTTCGTCCTTCACTGCCGCGCCTTGGAGGTAGAACGAGACCTCCTTGCGGTCGTCATTCTGCGCAAGCGGGCGCACGGTGCCGCCGGCTTTTTCAATCGCGGCCAGGGCTTTGGCTTCTGGCGACGCGGCCGAGGTTGCGCCTGCGGCGGCCGGTTTCGGCTTCGCCGTGGCGGCTTTGGCTTGCAGGGAGATACCGAAGAGTGTCATATCGATAGACAATTATACCGAAGCGCGCGCCGCCATTAGAATGGAGGGAGTATGGCGGTGGCCTCGGTGTGGACGGTGGCGGCTCTGGCGATGGCAGTATTGCCGGGTCTGGAGCCCGAGGCGCGCCTTGGATTCGATCATTTCTACAACCTCGAGTTCGATGAGGCGGTGACGGTTTTTCGCGCTCAGATCGCGCGTGACGCCTCCGCGCCGCACTTGCGCAATCATCTGGCGCAAGCCATTCTTTATCGCGAACTGTTGAAAGCGGGGGCGCTTGAAACCGAACTGGTGACGGGCGGCAACGCATTTCTCCGCCGCGCGCGCATGAACCCGAGCAAGCAGGACGAGGCCGAGTTTGACGGCGCGATTGCCGAGGCGATTCGGCTCGCGCAAGCCAAGCTGACGCAGTCGCCGGGCGACGTGGGGGCGGCGTATGCGTTGGGCGTTTCCTATGGGCTGCGGGGTAACTACAACTTCCTGGTCCGCAAGGCGTGGATAGATGCGCTGCGCGACGCCACGCAGTGCCGCAAGCTGCACAACCGCGTTACCGAAGTGGACGCCTCGCTGGTGGACGCGCGCATGACGCAGGGTGTGCACGACTATATCGCCGGCTCCCTTTCCTGGACGTATCGCATGCTGGGTTTCCTTGTGGGCTTCCATGGCGACCGTGAACAGGGAATTCGCACCGTGGAGCGCGTGTGGCGCGACGGCAATTTGAACAAACCGGACGCGGCCGTGCTGCTGGCCACCGTCTATCGCCGCGAGCGCCGCGCCGCCGACGCCGTGAAGGTGCTGAACTGGCTGATTGCGCAGTATCCGCGCAACTACCTGTTCTGGTTTGAACTCGCGCAGATGCATTCCGATCTTGGCGATAAAGACAGAGCGCTGGCGGCGATTGCCGAAGTGGAGAAGTTGAAGAGGTCCGCGGCGAGTTCCCGAGTGATTGCCGCGCTGCCGGTGGAGAAGGTGCTCTACTTTCGCGCCACCGTGCAATTCTGGTATCGCGACTTCGACGCCGCGGCCGCGAACTTCGAGCGCGTGACGGCGCGCGCCGCCGATCTCGATCCTAACACGGGCGTCACCGCCTGGATGCGGTTGGGGCAAACGTACGATCTGCTGGGCAAACGCGAACAGGCGGTGACGGCGTACCGCCAAGCGGTGGCGTACGCGCCGGGGTCAGACCGCGCGCGTGAGTCGGAAGGATATTTGCGCAAGCCATACCGGAGGGCAAGCAGCGGTGGCTGAGGTATCGATCACGTTGCGAATTGCGGGAGAACCGAAGAGTGTCGCGTTCACCGCACCAGAAGAGCCCGTGACGCCCGCGGAGTTGCTGCCCGTGTTCCGGCAGTTTTCAAACGCCATGGTGGAAGCGGCCGAAGCGAAGTCGCCGGTGTCTTGCCGCGCCGGGTGTGGCACATGCTGCCGGCAACTGGTGCCGATTCGCGAAATGGAAGCGGCTGCGCTGGCGGCATTGGTGGACGCGATGCCGGAACCTCGCCGCGCGGCGGTGCGCGCGCGCTTTGCTGATGCGGTGGAGCGGTCAGCGCTGTTACGCGAACGGTTGGACGCCCGTGGTGCGCTGGATCGCGCAGGGCGCGTGCAATTGAAGCTGGACTTCTTTGCCCTGGGCATCGCCTGCCCGTTCCTGGAAAACGAATCGTGCTCAATTCACCCGGACCGTCCGCTGATTTGCCGTGAACACCTGGTGAACACGCCCGCCGAGTGGTGCGCTGATCCCGCCCATCACCCGATTCGAGCGCTGCCCATCGTGCGCGCTGACACCGCCGTGGCGAATCTGTTTGAAGGCGGCCGGTGGGTGCCGCTGATCGATGCATTGACGTATGCGCCGCACTCCGCTGCTGAGCCTTCCGCCGCGCGCCCGATGGTCGAGTCGTTTGTACGCGCGCTCATCTCGCAAGCCGCCGAATGATCTACCTCGCCGCGGCTACCGCGCGCAGTCCTTGGCCGGGATACACGCCCTCGACCACCGCCCCACCGTCCACTACCAGCGTGCCGTTCACCAGCACATACGGAATGCCCTCGGACGGCAGGTTCGGCTTGTCATAGGTTGCGCGATCGATGACCGTCGCAGGGTCGAACACAGCCAGGTCGGCATCCGCGCCCACCTTGATGCGGCCCTTGTGGCGAAACGCCGGCGCCATCTTCTCCAGACGCTGGGCGGGCATCAGCGACATCTTTCGCACAGCCTCCAGCAGCGTGATTGACTTGCGTTCGCGCACGTATTTGCCGAGCACGCGAGCATACGTGCCGGCCGCGCGCGGATGACCCTTGCCGTTATCCATGATGCCGTCGCTGGCGATCATCACCAGCGGATGCGCCACGTTCTTTTCGATCATCTCCTCCGTGTTGGTGAACGTGGCGACGAGTCCACCTTGCTTGCGGTACTTCTCAAACGTCTCGGCCGTGAGCCGCTCGCCGGTGGCTATCCACAGCATGTCTTTGTAGTCAAGCCCGATGCGCTCGCGGAAACCCGGTGCGAAGATGGCCGTTTCGAGGCGCGTCATGCCGGCGATATAGGGATACGATTCCACCGTGAGGTCCACGCCGCGCTTGCGGGCCGCTTCCACCATGCGAATCGCGAGATCGAAATGTTTGGCGGACGATGCACCGAGATGCACGATATGCACCGCCGCGCCGGTCACCACTGAATAGGCGATCACTTCTTGGATGGACGCGGCGATACCAGGGTCGCCGTTGGAGCCGTAGCGCATGTGGATGAAGGTGGGGCGCCCGTTCCGCGCGGCCAGTTCGAAGACCTCCTGCAACTCTCCCTGCATCGCGCGCGGCGTGTAGTTGAAGCCGAAGCCAATGCCCAGTCCACCCGCGCGCAGATCTTCATCGATGGTGGCGAGAATGGCGCGGCGCTCATCTGCGGTGGCCTTTTTGTCGACGGCGTTGTCGCGCGGCAGCCAATCGCCTGTATCTTTCATCACGCGCATCCGCGCGCCAATATGCCCGGCGCTTGCGCCGAAGTTCACCAGCGCCTTTCCCTCGCGTTGCTGGTACCACGGCGCAATCGGGCTGGTGCCTACTTCGAGTTCCAGTGCCGTGGTGCAGCCGTCGCGCGCTTTGAGACGATAGTTCTCGTCGGTCTGCCCGTGCTGATGCAGATCGATGAAGCCTGGCGACACGGCGTGATTCCGCGCATCGATAGTGCGCTTGGCGCCGCTGATCGGTTTGCGCGAAATGGCCGCGATCTTGCCGCTGCGAATGCCGATATGCCGCACCGCGTCGAGCCCGGATTCAGGGTCGAGCACGCGGCCGTGATTGATGGCGACGTCAAAAGACTGCGCGCGGAGCAGCGCGGGGAGGAGAAACGCAAGAAGATACCGCATGGACCTTCACAGTATAAATTGGTCCTTATCTATGAATCGCTCGATCACGCGCCGCAGTCTGCTGGCATCCGGCCTTGCCACCACACTGACTGCCCAGCCGTCGCGGCCGCCCAACATCGTGCTGGTGCTGATGGACAACCTGGGTTGGGGAGAACTCGGCGTTTATGGCGGTGGTGTGCTGCGGGGCGCGAAGACTCCGCGTATCGACAAGCTCGCGGCCGAAGGGCTCCGCCTGTTGAACTTCAATGTGGAAGCGCAGTGCGTGCCCAGCCGTGCATCGCTGTTGACCGGACGCTATGCGGTGCGCACCGGTAACGGCAGCGTTCCGCTCGACACGCCGCTCTACGGGCTGACGAAGTGGGAGTACACGATGGCGGAAATGCTGTCGGAGGCGGGCTACTCGACGGCTATGTACGGTAAATGGCACCTCGGCCAAACCAAGGGCCGCTACCCGACCGACCATGGCTTCGATGAATGGTACGGCATTCCGAATTCATCGAACGATGCGTTCTGGCCGTCCAACTCGCGCTTCCGTCCCGGCTCGCATCCGTTTGTGCAGTACGCGCACGTGATGGAGTCGCGCCGGGGCGAAGAGCCGAAGCAGGTGAAGGTCTACGATCTGAAAGCGCGCGCGGCGATCGATGGTGAAATCACGGACCGCGCGGTGGCGTATCTTCGCAAACATACGAAGGCCGCCAAGCCGTTCTTTCTCTTCTTGCCGTATACGCAACCGCACATGCCGGTGCTGCCTGCGGACGAGTTCGCGGGCAAGACCGGCAACGGCGAGTTTGCCGACACGCTGGCGCAGATGGATGCCTACACGGGACGGTTGCTCGATGCAGTGGACCGGCTGGGCCTGCGCGACAACACCGTGTTCATCTTCACGTCCGACAACGGCGGCGAAGCGACGGCGCCCTATCACGGCTTCAACGGCCCGTGGCGCGGTACGTACTTCACGGCGTGGGAAGGTTCGCTCCGCGCGCCGTTCCTCGTTCGTTGGCCGGGCCGCGTATCGGCCGGCGCGGTGAGCAACGAGTTAGTGCATGCGATGGATCTGTTTCCCACGCTCGCGCGTGTGGCCGGCGGCAAGGTGCCGAAGGATCGTGTGATCGACGGTGTCGACCAACTCGACTTCTTCCTCGGCAAACAGGAAACGTCGAACCGCGAATCGCTCGTAGTCTATCTGGCCAACGAGATCTGCGGCGTGAAGTGGCGCAACTGGAAGATGATCACGCGCCAGGTGGACCGCGGTTTTGGCGAGCCCGTGAAGCAGTACAGCTTCCCGCTCTGGTATGACTTCACACGGACCCGAAGGAAGAAAACCCGCTCGACCCGCGGTTTGTGGAGAACCTCTGGGTTCGTTGGCCGGCGGGGCAGGTGCTGATCGATCATCAGTCGACGCTGAAGAAGGAGCCGCCGATCAAGCCGGGGACGCCAGATCCGTTGTAGTACGACGATTATGACGTACGACGAAAATATCGTACAATGAAAGCGTCGTACGAGAGCAAATCCCGGTGGATTGATCGCCCCGTCCGACGTCGTTGGCCGTGATCGCCTGATTGCCAACATCTGGCGGATCCTTGACCAGCAGAGCGCTCAACTGATTTCCGAACGCCGGACAGGCAAAACCAGCGTCGTCCGCAAGATGGTGGCGGATGGCCGCCGCGGCTTTGTTTGCACGTTGCGCGACCTGGAGTCGCTCAAAACAATCCCCGAATTCGTGGAAGCCGCGTACGAGGACAGCGCGTTACAACTCAGCAAAAAAGACCGGGTAGCCCTCGGCTTCCGCGACCTCTTCGGCAAATTGTCGGGCGGTGATTTTCAGATCGGCAGCGTCAAGCTCCCCAATCTGGCGATGCACTGGAAGAAACTGCTCACCACCCTGGTTGAGGATATCTGCAAGGACGAAAAGCGCCGCATTGTGTTTTTCTGGGACGAACTTCCGCTGTTCGTGCACAAGTTGAAGCCGGACGAGGCGATGGAGTTCCTCGATGTCCTGCGGGGCCTACGGCAGACTCACGCGAATCTCCGAATGGTGTTCACCGGTTCCGTCGGTCTTCATCTTGTGCTGACGAAACTCCAGCGTCACGGCTATGCCAATGCGCCCGTGAACGATATGCACCGCGTCGGAGTCGATCCGCTGTCGCCATCCGACGGACGCCGGCTGGCAACGGCTCTGCTGGACGGCGATGAGAAGATGCGCCGCGAGGACGTCGGCGCCGCGGCGCGAGTGATCGCGGATGCCGCTGGTTGCGTGCCGTTCTACATCCACCGCATCGTGAATGACCTCGCCATGTTCGGCGAAGACGTCACGGTTCATCGCGTAGAGGAAACCGTACAACGCATCCTGACATCGTCAGATGACCCTGCCGAACTGCGCTATTTTTGGCCGCGCTTTGACACCTACTATGAGCGCGCCGATGCCACACTCGCGCGTAGCCTGCTGACGGCTCTCGCGCGTGCGGACGGCCAGGCGCTCCCGTTTGCGCAATGGACGGCCGGCATAACGGATGCCGAGGTGGTGCACCACATCGTCGACATACTGCAGCAGGATCACTACATCGTCCGCGATGGTGATGGCTACCGGTTTCGTTCGCCGCTTGTGCAGCGTTGGTGGAGGGAGAACGGCGCGCGATGATTCATTCCCGGTTCAGCCCGTCCACGATGTCGCCTGATTTGCTGGAGCAGGTGCTCATCCAGTAACACCATATCGCGAGTGTGCTCGAAGGCCATCCGTGCGCCAGCGCGGAACCCGACGCGTCGCGTCACCATTTGTTGGTGGTGGGGCCGCGCGGCATCGGCAAGTCGCATCTGATCGCGGTCATTGTGAACCGGTTGAAGGCTGATGCGTCGCTGCGCGAGAAGTTGGCGATTGCGTGGTTGCCTGAGGATCCGTGGGCCATTTCAAACTTCGCGGACCTGTTGCGGGAGATTTTGCGAGCCTTGGGCGGGGATGTCACGTGGCTGCACTCGATTGCGCCGAAGGAAATCGAGTCGCGCGCGTGGAACTACATCGTGCAGGAACTCGCAGGGCGGCGACTCTTGGTAGTGGTGGAGAATCTCGACGAGATTCTGCACAACTTCAATTCAGAACACGGGGATCTGGGCCGTTCTCGTGGGAGCGTGTTCACTAACGCTGAACTTCACCGATCATGACGCGCCATTTTATGGCTTCTTTGCCGTGACTCCTTTGACTGCTCTATCGAGCAGCGGGGCCGTCGAGTTCATGGTGAAGATGGCCGAGGCGCAGGGCAACACGGTGATGCTCGCGCAACTGCAGACGGCGGAGGGGCGAGCGAAGGTGCGCTGCGTTTACCATCTAGCTGGCGGCAACCCGCGCGTCTTCGTGACGTTCTTCCAGATGCTGGCCGAGGGGTTGGACGACGATCTGACGACTCCAGCACTGAAGCTGGTCGACGCGATGACGCCGTCCTATCAGTCGCAGATGAAGACGGTGTCGGCTCAGCAGCGCAAGATTCTGGAGGTGCTATGCCGTGCGAGCGCGCCCATGAGCGTCAAGACGATCAGCCAAGAATGCGGCGTGTCGCAGCAAGTGGCCTCGGCGCAGTTGGGGCAATTGGCGGAGCGGCGGTTTGTGAACGTCGCTCGCGACGGCCGCGAGTTGAACTATGATCTCGCCGAACCGCTCATGCGGATCTGTGTGGACGCAAAGCAACGGGGGCCGGGTCCGCTGCGATTTGGCGTGGAGTTCCTTCGCTACTGGTTCACTTACGAGGACCTATTGGAGATGAATGGCGCCGTCCCCTGCGAGCCACATCTCTCGGCGGCGGTCAACGCGTACTCGGAATGGAAGAGCGCGGCAAAGCCGCTTGTCGCCGCGGCCAGGTCGGCCTCCGATCTTCTCGAATTCGGCAATATTGGTCGGCGCGTCCTTGGTCCCTTGCTTCATAGACCCTGGAGGTCTGTTCCCGAGCTAGAAATAAGGCAGATCGCGATTGCCCGGCCAGAGCTAGCGGCGTTGGCATTTCTATCTGATCTGCCGGGGTTCGATCCGGAAGATTAAGCTCCCGCTGATCGTGAACAATTGGGTCAGTTGATCGGCTATGTGAAAAAGCCCACTGCCGCGTCCGCGGTCGCCGCGATGTCCGCTTCCGAGTGAGCCGCGCCGACGAAGCCTGCTTCGAACTGCGATGGCGCGAGATACACGCCGTGTTCCAGCATGTGGTGGAAGAATTCGCCGAAGCGCTTCGCGTCACTTCGCTTCGCCGACTCGTAGTCCGTCACCGGCTGATCGGTGAAGAACCAGGTGAACATCGACCCCACGCGATTCACCGTGATGCCCACCGGCGCTCCCGCGCACAACGCCGCGGTGCGTGCTTCGAGTTGCGCGTATAACGCAGGCCCGCGCGAGGCGATTTCATCGAGCATCGCGATGCCCGCCGATACCGCCAGCGGATTTCCCGACAAGGTCCCCGCCTGATAGATCGGCCCGGACGGCGCCACCTTCGCCATAATGTCCGCGCGCCCGCCGTAAGCCGCAATCGGCAAGCCGCCGCCGACGATCTTGCCGATCGTCGTCAGATCGGGCCTGATGCCGTACAACTCCTGCGCACCGCCGCGTGCGAGGCGGAAGCCCGTCATCACTTCGTCAAAAATCAGTACCGCGGCGCGCTTGGTGCAGAGCGCCCGCATCGCCTCGAGAAACCCGGGCGCGGGCGGTACGCAGCCCATGTTGCCCGCCACAGGCTCGACGATGACCGCGGCGATCCAATCGCCATGTGTCTTGAACACCGCTTCAAGCGCTTCCACCGAGTTATACGGCACGGCGATCGTGGTGTCGGCAAACGCCGCAGGCACGCCCGCTGTATCCGGAATCCCCAGCGTCGCGATGCCGGAGCCTGCCTTCACGAGCAGCGAGTCGACGTGGCCGTGATAGCAGCCTTCGAACTTCACCGTGAGGTCACGGCCCGTGAAGCCCCGCGCCACGCGCAGCGCCGACATCGTCGCCTCGGTGCCCGAGTTTACGAGGCGCACCATCTGCATCGACGGTACGGCTTCGCGAATCTTCTCAGCCAGAATGATTTCGCGCTCCGTAGGCGCGCCGAAACTGGTGCCCACGTCGAGCACGCCGCGGAGCGCCTCCACGACCGGCGGAAACAGATGCCCGAACAGCAACGGTCCCCAGGAACCGACATAGTCGATATAGGAATTGCCGTCCACATCAAACAGCCGCGAGCCCGCGCCGCGCAGAATGTAGGGAGGCGTGCCGCCGACGCTGCGAAACGCGCGCACAGGCGAGTTGACACCGCCGGGCGTGACGCCGCGCGCCCGCTCCAGTAATGCAGCCGCTTTCGGCAGGCTCTTCACCGCTTGGCTCCGCCCTTCGGCATCGGCGGATGGTTCGGCGGCAACACCGCGCCTGCCCCACCCTCGGTGCCTGGCATCACCCCCACGCCATGCGCGCCTGCGCCTGCCTCGCCGGCTGTGCGCAGCTTCACCTTCCACTTCGCCCCGTCGCGCACCAGGTCGTACTTCATCGTCATCGCGGTGGTCTGCGAGCTCTTCGCGCGGAACGACACCGTTGCTTCGGCTTCGTCCGCTTTGAAGCTGGCATCGTCCACCAGCACCTCCATTGCGCTCATGTCGAGATCCAGGCCCTTGCGACCTGACAGGTGGTCGACGACCGCCTGTCGCACAGCGTCTTTACTGGACAGTTGCGTGGAGGTGGATGATCCGCCGCAGGAGGAAAGCAGTGAAAGTCCGGCCAAGACGGAAAGCAGAAATTTTGTTTGCACTCTACTTCTAGGTTAATTCATAAACAGCAGTTCGTTGGCGCTCAGCAGCGCCTGCGCGTAAAGCGGCCAGGCGTCCGCGCCTGCGCTGCCGAGGAACGCGAGGCCCAGTTTCAATTCCTGCGGCGTCGGCGCGCGATGGTAGAGCCGGCGATACGCTGCCTGAATGCGCGCGGCGTCCGTGGTGCCGGCGCCGGCGAGCTTGGCGGCCAGCGCCTGCGAGCGATCCTGCAGGAACGTGCTGTTGATAAAGAACAGCGCCTGCAGCGGCGTTGCGGTTTCGATGCGCTGCTCGCTGGTGGAATTCGGGTTGGGGAAATCGAACAGCGACAGCGTGCCGTCCAGCTTGCGCCGGCTCACGAAGCCGTACACCGTGCGCCGCTTGTTGGCAGCCTCGGTGAGTTTCTCCGCCTTGCCGCCCGCGGTTAGATCGATCTCGCCGGTCACCGCCAGCAACGTGTCGCGGAGCGGTTCCACATAGAGGCGCTTGCGATTGGCGCGCCAGTACAGCCGGTTATCGGGATCGGTTTCGAACGCCTTCGGCTCCGAGGACGCGGCCAACTGAGACACAGCCGAGTTCATGATCTCGCGGTGCAGCGCTTTCAACCAGCCTTGTTCCACGAAGCGGGCCGCCAGATAGTCCAGCAGTTCCGGATGCGACGGCTTTTCGCCCAACTGCCCGAAGTTGCTGGGTGTAGAGGAAAGGCCTGTTCCAAAATGCTGCTTCCACACTCGATTCACGGCCACGCGCGCCGTGAGCGGATTCGCCGGATCTGCAATCGCTTCGGTCAATTCCAGCCGGCCGCTACTTTTGGTGAACGGCTTGGGCTTGGTGTCCGGACTCAGGACGGTGAGGAACGATCGCACGGCTTCGTCGCCGAGATTATCCGCACTGCCACGGATGCGGATCTTCACGTTGTGCGGCTTCTCCACGTCCGCAATGGTGTGAATAAACGGGTACGGTTCGGGCAACTCCTTCTTGCGCTGCGCCACTTCGGCGCGCAGGAAATCGAGATGCTGCTTGAACTGCCCGGCCAGGAACCGGTCGAGCTTTTCGTCTTTGTAGCAAAGGATGCCGCCCGGCGAATTGAACAGATCGCGCCACAGCAGATACTCATCGCGCGGCAGCGCCAGCAGGTCGGCCGATGCGAGATCGCCGCGCTTCTGGCTACCGCCCAGCCGGATGAAGTTCGTCTCCTCCACCTTCTTGCGCGCTTTGATCACGTCCAGCACTTTGGCCTGGAACTTCGCTGCCATGCCTGCGCTCCTCCAATCTTTCAGGAACGGATGCGCATGGTCGTTGGCGAGGTACTTCGTCCAGCGCTCGAGTGTCTCGGTGTCGAGCGTGGCATTCTTGACGCCCGCGCGCACGGCGTCCACATAACGCGCGGTCTGCGCCGCGAGGATTTCGGAGAGCCCCAGTGCCTGTTTGTCGAGGTAGTCCGCCAGCTCCTTCTCGGCAACCTCGATGCGCTCCTTGCGCTGCTTGAAATCCTTCACGCGCTCCTCAGGCGCCAGCGGATATTCGCTCAGCGTGGTGCTGGCAAAGACGCCGGTGAGCGCGTAGAGATCACGCGTGGGGATGTGATCGAGATTGTGGTCATGACATTGCGCGCAGGCCACGGTGAGGCCGAGAAACGCGCGCGACGTGGCATCCACCCGGTCGTCCTGGAACTCGGGGCTCAACGCGTAGAAGCCCAAGCCGGCGATCAGCTTTTCGCGCTCGGGGTGCTGCATCTGGTCCGCGGCGATTTGGGCTTTCACGAACAGGTCATACGGCATGTCGCGGTTGAATGCGCCGATCACCCAGTCGCGACAGTAGTAGGCATGTTCGTACGGCGAATCCTGAGTGGAGTTCAACCGGTCATCGGAGTAGCGCGCGGTATCCAGCCAGTAGCGGCCCCACCGCTCGCCATAGTGCTTCGAGGCCAGCAGACGCTCCACCACCGCCGCGAAGGCGCCGGGTGACTTGTCTTTTTCAAACGCCTCCACCTCGTCGGCCGTGGGCGGCAGTCCGGTGAGATCGTAGTAGGCGCGGCGCCGGCGTCACGGGACGCAGGCCCTTGGCTTCGAGTTTGTTTAAGACAAATTCATCGACCTCCGTGCGCGGCCACGACGTGAGTTTCACGGGCGGCGCGGCGGCTTTGCGCACCGGTTGAAACGCCCACCAGGCGCGCTGCTCCGGCGTGATACGCCAGGCGGCCGATCCGGCGGCCGCGGCGGGCGCTTTGCTCTCCGGCCACACCGCACCGCCTTTGATCCACGCCGTGAGGTCGGCAATCTCGGCGTCGCTCAACTTGCCAGACGGCGGCATCTTCAGCGCCGGGTCCGCGTAGCGCACCGCGCGCAGGAGCGTGCCGGCTTCACCCAGCGCTGTGCCGCGCCCACCGCCTTTTTCCAAGCCTGCGCGCGAGGTCGCTTCGAGCCCGCCCATTTTGCTGGCAGCGTGGCACGAGTAGCACTG
>Ga0194122_10003558_pt1 | contig 15826 bp, 10 predicted proteins | sample TA2MahCa10mmetaG_FD_155487 | JGI IMG/M metagenome (GOLD analysis project Ga0194122, IMG submission 155487) | Freshwater microbial communities from Lake Tanganyika, Tanzania - TA2015021 Mahale Deep Cast 10m | ecosystem: Environmental > Aquatic > Freshwater > Lake | place: Tanzania: Lake... | reverse complement strand
CGTCCATCAGGATTCTCCTTTCGTGTGCTTGGCGGCTCACGTTTGGAGTTTCTCTGATGGACTCCCGGAAATGTCAAACTGCTACTGCCACCCCGGCACAGCCGGGGGGCCTCTTACGTTAGGCTAGGGATCGTCGGCATCGCCCAGGAACGGCCAGCCCAAACGCCGGAGGCGGCCAAACCGGCAACCACGGCCGAACTGCCGCCAGCCGGATCGCCTGCCCTGCCAGTGGACCCGAGCGCGTACAAGATCGGGCCTGAGGACGCGCTGTTTGTGCGCGTGTGGCGCGACTCGGAACTCACGCAGGGGTATATAGTGCGCCCCGACGGTAAAATCACCATGCCGCTGATCGGCGAGATGAAGGTCCAGGACATGACTCCAATGGAGGTCCAGACCAAAGTCATCGAGCTGTACTCGAAATTCCTCAACCGGCCGGAGATTACCGTCTCGCTGACGCGAGTGGGCAGCAAGAAATACTTTTTGGTGGGCCAGGTGCAGCGCACCGGCATGTTCCCGTTGGTCGTGCCGACCACCGTGCTCGAGGCGATCAACGGCGCGGGAGGCTTCCAGGAGTTCGCGAAGAAGAAAAATGTTGTGATCCTGCGCGGAACACAGCGGATCAAGTTTAACTACGAAGATGTGATTAAGGGCAAGAAGTCCGAACAAAACATCCTTGTTGAAAACGGCGATCACATCGTCGTTCCGTAGAAGGCATATTCGATGCAAGCAACCGATTCATTCAGCGTCGCCCGGCGGGCACCCGATTTCGAAGATTTCGTCGATATCGCAAGACGGCACCGGACTTGGATTTTTGGTCCGCTGTGGGCCGGGATCGTCATTTCCACCGTCGTCGCCTTTCTGTGGCCGGACACCTATGTCTCCTCGGCGCTGATCCGAATTTCGGCCTCCCAGGTGCCGGACCGGTTCGTTTCCTCGAACATAAATCAAGTCCTGGCCGAGCGGCTGAACAGCATCACGCAAGAGGTGCTGAGCCGCAGCACGCTGACCAACGTGATCCAGACCCACGACCTGTATCCCAAGGAGCGCCGCCGCCTGCCCATGGACGACGTGATCGAAAACATGCGGACCAAGATCAAGATCGGCCGCATCGACATTCAGCCTGGTACAGGTCAGAGCCGGGTGGGCGCGTTTCCTATTACGTTCTCCTACGAGAACCGGTACGTGGCGCAAAAGGTTGTGGCAGACATTGTCAGCAAGGTGATGAACGAGAACGAGCGGACGACGATTACGATCAGCCAGACGACCACGGATTTTCTCACCGCCGAAGTGAACCAGGCTAAGCTCAAGCTCGACGAGATTGAAGCGAAGATGAGCGACTTCCGAAGCCGCAACATGACGGCGCTGCCGGATACGCAGATGGCGAATTTATCGGCGTTGACAAGTCTGGACCAGAGGCTGAGCCAGTTGAACTCCACCGCGAGCCGGATCAACCAGGACCGGCTTTTGATGGAATCGAACCTCCGGATTCAGCGCGAGCAGTTAGCCAAGGGATTGGAGGCTGCGAGCGTACTGAGCGATCCCGTCCGGCAGCATCAAAGGAGCGAGGATCTGGTCCGCAAGGAGCGGGAGATCGCCGCCGCCGAACAGCAGTTGACGCAATTGCGGCAGCTTTGGACCCGGGAGCATCCGGAGATAAAGCGCGCCGAGAGTCTGTTGGATGCCGCCAAGAAGCAACGCGACGAATTAGAGCGCCAGGACGAAGCGACGAGAAAGGCGCTGCAGACCGACATGGCCAAGGCGCCGCGGCGAATCGTCTACACAAAGGAATTGCAGGCGATGGAGGCCAACGTCAAGCAGCTGGAGTCCATGATCCAGGCCAAGGCCCTGGAAGCCCAGGAAATCGCAGCCGAACTGGGCCGCACCAATTCGCAGATTCAAGGCGTACAGGCGCGAATCATGTCGTCGCCGGCAGCGCAACACCAGTTCACGCAGCTAAGCCGCGACCTGGAAAACGCCCGGCTCTCGTACAACGCGTTGCAGCAGAAGCAGCAGGAATCGGATCGCGGCACAAAGATTATTCGCAACAAGCAAGGCGAATCACTCGACCTGCTCGATCCGGCTTCTCTACCTGTGACCCCGGCCGAACCGAAACGGCCGGTCATCATCGGCGCAGGGGCGATTATCGGCCTCATTCTGGGAGCGGTTTTAGTCGGCGTTCGGGAGATGAAGGACACGACACTGAAGAACTTGAAAGATGTCCGGGCCTACACGCAACTGACCGTTCTGGGCAGCATTCCACTGATCGAGGACGATATTGTCGTCAAGCGGCGGAAGCGGCTGGGGCTGCTTGGATGGTTAACTGCGCTTGTTGTCGGCGTCCTGGTCATGGGCGGCTCGATTGTCTACTACGTTGTCACGACCAGTTAACGGAGGCTTGGTTCATGAGTAAAGTCCACGAAGCGCTGCGGCGCGCCGAGCAGGCCGGGTACATCCCATCGGCGGTTCAACCGCCTCCGGCTTCGCCTTCGGGCCGGAGCCGGGGCGGCTACCAGGCGCCGGCGGCTCCGCTGGGATCCCAGACGCAGCAGTCGATGCAGGAGGTCCTTGCATTGGTAAAAGAGGTGCCGTTCCGCCCTCTGGCGGATGCTCACCTTTTGGATCCAGCCCGGCCGAGCGCCGCGCCTAACGAAGAGTTTCGCTCTCTCCGGACGCGCCTAAACCATTTGCAGAGCCTGAGCCCGATTCACAACGTTGTAGTGACGTCCCCCTCGCCGGCCGAAGGCAAGTCTTTCACGGCCGTCAACCTTGCGCTCGCCGAGGCGCAGCTTACGAATAACCTCACACTTCTGGCCGATTTCGATTTTCGCCGGCCGATCGTGCATTCGATGTTCCAGGTGGATCGCGGCCCCGGCATCACCGACTATCTGCTCGGCAAGGCCGAACTGCACGAGATCATCAAGAAAATCGCTGGTTCAAATCTCTACATTATGCCCGCGGGCGAGGCGGTGCTGAATCCTCTGGAGCTTTTGAATCTATCCGAAGTAAAGGTTTTGTTTGACCGGCTCCCGGCGGTTTTCAACTGGGTGATTCTGGACACGCCTCCACTGCTGTTCGCCGCCGACGCGAACCTGCTTTCGACGATGTGTCACGGCACCGTTCTGGTGGTCCGTATCGGCACAACGACCATCGATTCGGTGACACGCGCCATGCAATCGCTGTGCGAGAACAACGTCCTAGGCATCGCGGTCAATGGAGCGCGGCGCGGAGAGCTGTACAGCAAGTACACCTACTACCACACGTATTACTACGCCGCCGAAAACGCGAAGGCAGCCGAAGACGCGGCGTCCGCAGAAGGGGCCGAAGCGCCGCCGAAAGAGTAAGCCCTACTCCGGGCGCCGGATGGTTAGTGCGGCATTCTTGCTGCCGAAGGCGATGCAGTTCTGCACGGCGTATTCGAACTCCAGCGAGCGGGCTTTGGACGGCACATAGTCCAGGTCGCAGTTGGGATCCGGCACCTCAAGATTAATGGTGGGATGGATGCGGTCATCCCGCATCGCCAAGAGGATCGCCGCGACGGCGGCGGCGCCGCAGGCGCCTTGCGGATGACCAATCAAGCTTTTCAGAGCACTTCCGGGCAGGTTTGAAGCATGGGCTCCGAATGCCAGCCGCATCGCCTGGGTTTCAATCCGGTCGTTCAGCTCCGTGGACGTGCCGTGGTATTGCACGTAACCGACGGCCTCGGGCGGAATCCCCGCCTCGTCGAGCGACATGCGGATGGCGCGGGCCGGCTCCTCTCCGCATTCTTCTAGACGGACACGGTGATAAGCCTCGCAGGTGGAGCCGTACCCTACGAGTTCTCCGTAGATATGGGCTCCGCGGGCCAGGGCGCGTTCCCGATCCTCGACGACAAAGAACCACGCGCCTTCGGCGATGACGAAGCCGTCGCGATCCTTTGAGAACGGCCGGGAGGCCCGCTCCGGGGAGTCATTCCATCGCTGTGTCATGATGCGCATCAACTGGAAACCGCGGAGGATGAGAGGGGCGAGCGGGGCGTCGGCACCGCCAACTACCAGACAATCGATCATTCCGCATTGGATCTGCCTCATAGCGTAGCCGAGGGCGTCCGTCGATGATGTGCAGCCGGTGGAAACAATGTGCGAGAGACCGCGAAAACCGAAGTGCATGGAGACTTCGCTCGCCAGCGTTCCGATCGTGGATGTCGGGATGACATAGACGCTGCACTGTTTGGTTTGTCCCGAGTAGTAGAGCCTGTACTGGTCTTCGGTAAACGCCAGGCTGCCGCCCCCGGAGCCGACAATGACGCCGATCTCGCGTAGTTGTTCGCGGGACATCTTGGAGGGCTCGATTCCCGCATCGGCGATCGCCTCGGCGGCTGCGGCGCGAGCCAGGGGCGTGACGCGCCCGACGTGAGGGCGTTCCTTGGCGTCTATCCAGTCCATCTCGCGAAAAGTCCCGTTCACCGTGCCGGCGATGCGGACGGTGTGGGTGCTGGCGTCGAACTGGTCGATCGGTTTTACGCCGGAGACCGCGCCTAGTGTGTTGGCCCAAAACTCTTCCCGGCTATTGCCATTCGGGCTCATGACACCAATCCCGGTCACAACGACGCGACGCTTGGCCGGCGAAGAGGTGTTTCTAGGCACTAGTGTGTTAGTATAAGCGTTTTTCGGGCCGCGCCCCTTTATGGACCCAGAGATCGCAAGCGCCGAGACGCCCGAACCGCCGCCGTTCGTTGTTGCCTCACCGGTAACACCGCCTGCCCCAGCCCCATTGCACATGGCGCTCGCCGGACTTGAGAGCGGAATTCTGGGAGGTCTGATCATGACGGCGTGGTTCGCGCTGGACTCGATTCTGGAGCGCCAATACTGGTGGGCGATCCTGAACCTCTGGGGCGCCGCTGTGTTTCACAACCGCGTTTTTACGATGGGGTTCGGGCTGGCGACTTTGACCGGGGGGGCCACGCTTTTCTTCCTGCACGGAATTGGGGGCATCGTGTGGGCGTTGATCGGGGCGCGGCTGCGAAATCCGTGGCTGCATTTAGTGTTGTCGTTTGCGGCGGCCGCAGTCTGGTATCTCGTTTTGTTGCATGGGTTTTGGCAGGCGGCAGCGCCCGTCGTCACCCGGATGAGTCCGATGCCGGCGACGATCTTGGCTTATGTTCTCTACGGCGCCGCGCTAAGCCGAAACGCCTTTCGGGCCAGGCAATTGGGCCTGGTCTGGAAAACGTAACACGTTGCACTTGGACGGGGCCCGCCAATCAGGTAAACTATGTAGTTTGCGTGTCCATCGAATTCCGTCTCAATGCTGGAGTGTGTAAACCTCGAGCGCCGCGTGGAAACCGGTCTGAGAAAGGGCGCGTCTGGAAGAGAGTCGCAGAGTGGAAAGGACTAATTGCTGAATGAAGCATGCCAGGCTCGGACGCCTGCTCCTGTGGACAGTCGTGTGCGCAAGTCTAGGAGCAAGTTGCCTTTACAGCCAGCAGCCACCCGCGGCACCTCCGAAACCGGAGCCGGCGAAACCGGCGAATCCGTTTGAGGCAATCCCACAGGCCGCTGATCCCGCAAAGCCCACGCCACAGCCAGCCAAGCCCGCGAATCCGTTCGAAACGGTGCCGCAGGCCGCCGAACCCGCCAAACCGGTCCCCGGTGTGGCCAAACCCAGCGTCGACCCCGCAAAGCTTGAGGACGTCGTCGAGTTGATCGAGTTCCGCGGCGCCCGCCGGGTGCCGCAAGACACTCTGCGAGCCATGATTACGACGAAGCGCGGTGACAAGATCGATCAAGATTCCCTGAACCGGGACTTTATGTCGCTCTGGAACACGGGCAGGTTCGATGACATTTCGCTCGAAAAGGAGGCAGGAAAGACCGGTTGGATTCTTCGCTTCGTTGTGGTGGAGCGCCGGATGGTCCGGTCAATCAAGTACGAAGGCGCGAAATCGGTGACAGTGTCGGAAATTCTCGACCGGTTCAAGGAACGCCGCGTCGGCCTCTCGGTGGAATCGCAGTACGACCCGAACAAGGTACAGCGCGCCGCTATCGTTCTAAAGGAATACTTAGCAGAGCGTGGCCGCCAGTACGCGACCGTGGAGCCGGAGCTTCGCCAGATTCCGCCGTCCTCCATGGAAGTCGTCTTCCGGGTGAACGAGGGCCCGAAGGTGAAGATGGGCTCCATCAACATCGAGGGGAACAAGATCTTCTCCGACCGTGTCGTGCGGCGCGCGATGAAGAATCTTCGCCCTGTCGGAATCCCTCACTCCATTCTGTTCGAGAGCCTGTTCGCGAAAACCTACGATTCGTCGAAACTCGAAGAGGACAAGCAACGGGTGCAGGTGTTCTACCAGGAAAAAGGGTACTTTACCACGCGCGCGGGCGAGCACAAACTGGAGATCCGCGATACCGGCGGAAAAGGTTTCAAGATTCCGGTGTTCAAACCGAACAAGCCCGGCAAGCGCGCCGACCTGACACTGAACATCGAAGAGAGCCGGCAGTACAGGCTGCAGAACATCAACGCCGTTGGAATGAAGCTCTTCCGCACGCCGGAGACGATTCTGTCCAACGTCTTCCAGATGCGCCAGGGCGAGGTCTTCTCCACCGCGAAACTGCGCAAGGGGCTCGAGTCGATCCGCAAGCTGTACGGCGAGTTCGGCTACATCGACATGGTGCCCGAACCGGACATCAATCCGACGCTCGGCACCGACAAGATCGATTTCACGCTAAACGTCGACGAGGGCAAACAGTTCTTCGTCCGGCGCATCAATTTCTCCGGAAACACGACGACGCGCGATAAGGTTATTCGCCGCGAGTTGCTGGTGGACGAAGGCGACATGTTCTCGACGCGCCTTTGGGAGCTTTCGATCCTCCGTCTGAATCAACTTGGATACTTCGAAGCGCTGAAGGAGCAGGAAGCGGCCGAGATCACGCGCGATACCAAGGCGAACACCGTAGATATTACCCTGAAGGTGAAAGAGCGCGGCAAGAACTCAGTACAGCTCTCGGGCGGCGTCTCGGGTATTGCCGGTAGCTTTGTTTCGTTCGGCTATTCGACCAACAACTTCCTGGGGCTGGGCGAAACACTCGGCATCAGTTCCCAGTTGGGCGACCGCATCCGGGACGTGACGTTCTCGTTCACCGAACCCTATCTGCTCGACCGGCCGATTCAAGCCGGTTTTACGATCTACATGCAGCGGTTCAATTTCGACCAGGCGCGTGAGGTTTCGCTGCTGTCCGGCCGCAATCTGATTCCGGTGTTTGAACAACTCGGCACCGGAAATTTGCTGAACTACGTCTCCAACGGGCGCGGCTTCACGATCTTCGCCTCCGGTCAGTATCGCCGCACGTTCGCCCGCTGGACCTTGAGCTACGGCTACGACGTCTCGCGGATCAATACACTCACCAGCTCCAGCCGCCAGTACTTCGAATTCATCAACTTCCAGGGCCTGGGCGGCCCGAACCAGTTGGACGGTATCCGGACCAGCAAGATCATTCCGGCATTCACCTACAACACGATCGACCACCCCATTACACCGAGCCGCGGCAAGAGCTTTTACGCCGCAACGACGTTTGCCGGCAGCTTCATGCGCGGGAACGTCAACCTGATCGAACCGACGGTCTCCACCACGTGGTTCCGCTCGGGCTTCAAGAAGGGTCACGTGATCGGCTGGCGTGCCATGGGGAGGCTGGTTGCCGGGTACGGCGGCAGAGCGGCCCCGCCGTTTAACCGCGTCTATATGGGCGGCGAAAACGACGTGCGCGGATTCGATATCTGGGGAGTTAGCCCGATGGCGTTCATCCCGTCGGAGGCGCAGGTGCCCGTTTTGAACGACGACGGTTCCGCCCGCCAGCAGCGCGTGGCGAACAGCGACGGATCGCTGTCGTTCCAACCCGTTTTCCAAAACGTGCCGTCCTACCAATTGATTTTCCCAGGCGGCGACACTCAACTGATTGGAAACTTTGAGTACCGGATTCCGATCTTTGGTCCAGTGACACTCGCTGCATTTTTCGACGCTGGCTTGAATAAAATCATGCTCAAGAACCAGCTGAAAATGCGGCAGGATCGCATCGACCTGTTGAACACCAACAACCCTTCGGCCGGCTTCGACAACCGCGTTCTGGTGGCTCCGGGCACCGAGAAACTGAGGACGTCAACCGGTCTGGAGATGCAGATCATGATGCCGGTGGTCAACGCGCCTTTCCGCTTCTATTGGGCGTATAATCCAACAATCGTGCAGAACTTCCTCCAGCCGCCGGTTGTGCTGGATCGCTCCGCCTTTCCCAATCAGGCGACATTCATCAATTCGGTGGCCACCTGGGGCCGCGCGACGCCGTTCTTCGAACAGCGACGAACTTTCCGTTTCACCATTAGCCGGACCTTCTAACGGTTCGTAACCTGAGGAGTTTCAACACCGTGATCACCAAGATGCCGGGGCTTGCCGTAACGTTCGTGGCCGCCTCTCTCGCTGTCAGCGCGCAGCCGAATAAGATCGGCGTAATCAACCTGCAAGGCGCGATTGTCCAGACCAAGGATGGCCAGAAGGCCGCCAAGGAATTGGAAGCCCGCTTTCTGCCGAAGCGCCAGGAATTGGAAAAACGCCAAGGCGAGATCGCGGCCCTGCAGAATCAGCTTCGCGCCAGCTCCAACACCGCCAGCGAAGAGGCGAAGAACAGGCTGATCCGCGATATCGATGCAAAGCAAAAGGCGCTGCAGCGCGATGGCGAGGACGCCTCGGGCGAGTTGGATCAAGAACAGCAGAAGCTGTTCCAGGAGATCGGCGGAAAGCTGATGGCCGTTCTCGACAAGTACGCCAGCGATAATGGCTACGCAGTCGTAATCGACGTCAGCAGCCAGCAGAGCCCGATTCTCTTTGCCGCCAGCGCCGTGGAAATTACCCGCCAAATCATCGACATCTACGACAAGAGCGCACCGGCTATGGCACCCGCCGCAACGCCGCCCGCGCCGGCCAAGCCGAAGCCCGCCGGCGTGAAGTAACCGTTACTTCTTGGGAAATCCGGAAGCCGCCATCACTTCCTTCATTTGAAGGAGGTGACGCTCGGAGTGGGCGCTAATCACGAAGATCATTTCGTATAGGTCCGCCTCCGAGGGGCCCATTTTGAAAAACTTTCCGCGAAGATCTTCCGGTGTGGATTCGACCCAGCGGATTGTCTCGTCGCGGCGCTGCTTGAAGGCCGTCACGACGGCGTCTTTCGAAGCGAACCGGCCCTTGGGCTGAATCTCGCCCGGCGCGGAAGCGCGTTGGGACCGGTCCGTCATCTGCTTTTGCATCTTTTCCAGATTCGCGGCGTTCGCGGCTTTCCGGGCCTCGCGCTTGGCATCGTCGGCCTTGGCGGAGGCGGCAACTTTTTGAATCAGGCCGCGCAGCATCAGTTCGGTCTCGGTTATGTGCTCGGCGCACTCCAGGATGCTCCAACGCTCCGGTGCGGTCTTGTATTTCAACTGTTCGTCCGAAAGTGGCGCCATCAGGTCCAGGACCTGTTTGCGGGTGGCGTGCAGGTGGCTCATGGCCTGATCGCGCTCTCCCTTGGTCAGTTCGGCGGCGAAAACGGGGACCATCAGAACCAGGAAACTCAACAACGGTCGCATCTAAATAGTTTCTCTCCTAGTGCCGATAGTAGCAGAGGAGCAAGCAGTGGAAATTTCCGCGAACGTGATCACCGAACCGGAGCGATCTCTTATCGGAGCGGTTCCCACGGCGCTTTCGAACGTACCGTGGCTGGAAAGTGGCGCAACCGGGCGATTACTGCTGATTGACGCGCAGGAGATTAATCGCCGCCTCCTGAAGAGCATCCTTCGCGCCGCCGGGCAGTACGAGTTCTTCGAGGCCGCAAGCGGCGCGGCAGCGTTGGAAATCCTCGACCGCAATTCGATCGATCTGGTCATTCTGGACCTTGTGATGCCAGACATGAGCGGCGCCGATATCTGCAGGCGCATCAAGGGGAACCGGCGCACCAGCCTTTTACCAACGCTGATCATAACGAACACGCAGAGCGCCGAGCAGGAAGTCCTGGGGATTGAGGCCGGCGCCGACGAATACCTGACCAAACCGCTCCATCCCAGCGTGATCCGCGCCCGGGTGCGGGCGCTGCTTCGGAACAAAGCCGCGATCGACTCCCTGGACGAAGCCGAGACGATTCTGTTCGCGCTAGCGCAGGCCGTGGAGGCGCGCGACTCCTACACGGCCGAGCACTGTCAACGGCTGGCCACCTATGGCGTGGCGCTGGGAGTAGCGCTGGGGCTGCCGCGATCGGAGCTGATCGCACTGTACCGGGGCGGTTATCTGCATGACATCGGCAAGGTGGGTATTCCGGATTCGATTCTGCACGGGCAAAACCGGCTGACCGACGCTGAGTGGGCGGTCATGAAACAACACACAGTTCGCGGCGAGGAGATCTGCAAACCGATGAAGAGCCTTCGGCCGGTGCTCCCGATCATCCGCCACCACCATGAACGATGGGACGGCAGCGGATATCCGGATGGACTGGCGGGCGAACAGATTCCCCTTCTGGCGCGTATGCTCCAGCTGGTCGACATCTTCGACGCGCTTATCACGGAGCGAACCTACAAGCGGGCGTTCTCGATCGAAGAGGCGGTGGCGGTGCTGGAGGCGGAAGCGGCCAAGGGCTGGCGCGATCCGGAACTGGTATCGCTTTTCATCAGCCTCCTGAACCGCAATATGCTGGAGACAACGGCCTCGTTGATCGACACCGACTGGCCGGAGCTGTCCAGCATGTTGCGCTCCCTGCAAAACATGCATTCGGGCATTCAAGGAGTCTGTTGATGCGATTCGCCGCGTTCGCTCTTACGATGGCTGCCCTGGTGGCCCAGCCGCACACCCCGCCCGTCGATCAATCGGAGAGGACGCGCTGGTTCCGGGACGCCAAGTTCGGGATCTTCATTCACTGGGGACCCTATTCGGTGATCGGCCGCCACGAATGGGCGCGCCATAGGCTGCGGATTCCGCAACCGGAGTACGACCGCTACGCGCGGCAGTTCAATCCCGTGAAGTTCAATGCGGTCGAGTGGGCCGAACTGATCCGGTCGGCTGGCGCCAAATATGCCGTCATCACGTCGAAACACCACGACGGTTTTTCGATCTACCGCAGCAAGGCCTCCTCCTACGACATGGAGATCACGCCGTATCCGGGCGATCCGCTGAAGGACCTGGCGGAAGCCACGCGGCGCCTCGGGTTGCGCCTCGGATTTTATCACTCGATCATGGACTGGCATCATCCCGCCTACACGCCCCGGCGGGATTGGGAGCCGGCCACGTCACCCGGAGACCTGCCACGCTATATCGAATACATGAAGTCCCAGCTTCGAGAACTGCTGACTGGCTACGGCGATGTCGCTACAATCTGGTTCGACGGCGAGTGGGAGCATAAGCCGGCTGGAATCGGCGCGGATTCCATTCGGGAGATGATCCAGTCGCTGCAGCCCAACACGCTGATCAACGACAGGCTCTACAACCGCCAGCCAGGAAACCCTGCGGATTTCGGAACCCCCGAGCAATATGTACCCGCCACGGGAACTGGAGGGCTTTGGGAATCGTGCGTAACCATCAATACCGATAGCTGGGGCTACAACAAATACGAGACGGAGTTCAAGACGAGCCGGGATCTCATCCGGATGCTGATTGAAGTGGCCTCCAAGGGAGGGAACCTGCTGCTGAACATAGGGCCTAGACCGGATGGGACCATCCAACCCGAGTTTGTCGACCGCCTGCAGGCGATCGGGCGTTGGATGGATGTCAACAACGAAGCGATCTACGAGACCACGGCTTCGCCGTTTGCCAGGCTTCCCTTCTTCGGCCGGGCGACGGTGAAGGGTTCGACTCTGTATTTGCATCTCTTCGACTGGCCCCGTGACGGGCGGGTGCGGGTGCCGGGACTGCGGAACATCGTCCATCGCGCCACGTTGCTGGCTAGCTCCACCACGGTCCTGCGCACGGAGCGGGACGGCGAAGATATCGTGGTTCACTTGCCGGCAGAGGCTCCAGATGAGACGGCCTCGGTCATCGCGCTCCAATTGGACGGAGCACCGAACGTGCTGCCGTACGTCGAACGGGCCGCCGAAGACGGAACGCTCACTCTGCGCGCCGCGGCCGCCGAGATCGAGACGCGGTTCGAGCAGCGCGCGAAAAAGGAGAATCTGCTTGGCCGGGTGTATTTGACCAATTGGACCCGGCCGGACGACGTTCCGGCCTGGAGAATCCAGGTTCCAAAGGCCGGCCGGTACCGTGTGACCATTCGCTACGCGGCCGGGCGCGCCTCGAGCGGGCTTCCATACAAGATTCAGGCCGGCGGCCAGTGGGTTACCGGAAATACCGAACCAACATCGGGCAACGAAGTTTTTGAGGAATTCACGGCCGGACACCTGCAACTGAAGGCCGGCGAGCAGTCCGTGCAAGTAGTCTCAATGGCGCCGGCCGGCGTCACGGCGATGAACTTGGAATCGGTGACTCTGCGCCCGGTCCGTTAGAACTCGAAGCGGCCGACCACGATGTGGTGGAAGCGCGACGAGCCGATATCGGAAAAGCTCCCGCGGCCGATGCCGCCAAAGGTCCCGAACGCGCCGCGATTCACTAGGTTGAACTGGGCATTGGGATCGCCAAATTGAGGTTCTTTGGTCAGATTGTTGATATCCCAGCGGAAGGTGAATTTCATCTTCTCGCCAATGGGGAAGTCCTTCGACAAGGAAACCTGCGTCCAGCGCAGGCCGGGCGCCTCTACCGTGTTTCGTCCGAGGGTTCCCGGCGTGAAGGCTGCGGGGTAGGCGAATGCGTCGAAGTTGAAGTACCGGTTCTGTGCTCCCAGCGGGAACCGGTTTGCGCCGATATCCCAATCCTTGATCACGGCGTCCTGCCGCACCTGATTTGGCCGCGACATACCGGGCAAATAGCGGTTTGGCGAGCCCGCGAAGGTCACGGTCACGGGCGGGCCGGTCTGATAAGTCTGCGTCCAGGCTCCGTCCCACCCTCCCATGACCCAGTTCCTCAAGCCGCCGCTGTTCATGAACTTGCGGCCCTTTCCAAAGGGCAGTTCGTAGGTCATGACGCTCACAATACGATGGCGGATATCGTAGCTGGCGCGGGCCTTTTCGAGATTCCGGTTATAGAAGGTAATTCCGCTGCGGCCGCCATCGTCGTCGCCGTCGTTCAGCGTTTTCGACAGTTGATAGAAGCTGTTCAGCGTGAGGCCCGAGCCATAACGCTTTTCAAAGCGAAGCGTTCCGCCGTGATGGGTGTTGTGCCCGTAGTTGGAGTAGTGCTGAATGGAGCCGAACTGCCGGAAAGGCTTGAAATTCTGAGTGGCCTGGAAGACCTGCGTCAGCACGGCAGGATCACGCGAGATGTCGAGAGGGACGACATTCATGTCCCAGTTATTAAGCAGGCCAACGCCGGCCGAACCCTGGTAGATCAGTTCGAGCAGCCATGTACCGGATAACTGATGCTGGAAACCACCCGACCACATATAGGTGTAGGGCAGTCGCATGTTGGGATCGAACCAAGACGCGTTCCGGTTGGTGAAATTCGTCCCAACAAACGGGACGCTGCCATCGGCCGCCTGCGGGAACCGGACGGGTCCGGGACCCTGCGAGAGAAGAAACGCGTGTCGCGGATCGCCGACCGGAGGTTGCACGGCGGCAGTGGCGATGTATTCCTCAAAGTTCTGGTTGAGACCGTTCGTCATCAGGTCGACGGCATAGGCGCCAAACGATCCGCGAAACACGGTTCGGGGCCGGAAGTTCCAGGCAACGCCGATGCGGGGCTGAAAATTATTCAGATCGCGTTTGGCGAGGTTGCCTTTGCCGTGAATGATGGCGCCGCGCAACCCGGTGAGGGGGTCGGTCGCGTTCGGATCGAACTGTGACTGTTGGCCGTATTTGGTCGAGAAAGGGGACTCATACGACCAACGCACTCCCAGCTCAAGCGTTAGGTTCTTCGCCGGGCGCCAGGAGTCCTGAACATAAAAAGAGTGCTGCCACCAGCGCGGAAGCCAGGTGGCCACGGTCTGAGTGAAGGTACCCTGGACGACCGTGCCGAGCAGTAGCGAAGCGAATGCGTTCCCGGTGTTGGGAACGAACGGACGTTCGGTGCCGCCCATGCGGTATTCGCCGGAAGGCAGCGCGGCGGGCAGCGCGTTGTAGCGAGTACGAATGGTCTCCCAGCCGGTCTTGACAGTATGGCGGCCAAGAACCTTGGTGAAATTCTCTTGCACGGTGAAATCTTCGGCGATCTCCACCGAGCGCCCGCCGGGATTCAGGTTGTAGAACAGGGCGCCGCCTGAGTTGGCGAAGCGCGGAAAGGTCTCCTTCGAAACGCCTGGGATGCCGATCTTACCCGCGAAGTCCTGATTAAAGCTCTCCGGCGTAGCCGAGAAGGCGCGGCGATTCCAGCCAAGCCGAAACTCGTTGATCGTCGTCGGATTGATGGTGATTGTGTCCGAGATGACGACATTGCGGTTGTCGGCCGGCTGCACGTAGGTGCTGCTGTAAATCAAATCGGTGACCTCGCGAATCGGCCTGCCTAGATTTCTGTGCTGGACTTGCGAGTAGCGCCCGAAGATCTTGTGGCTGGTGGAGAACTGATGGTCGACCTTCGCGTCATAGCGGCGGAAATCGAAACCGCCGAGACCGATGACCGTCAGGTTGTTGACCGGGCCCGTGGGTTGAATGTCGCCGGGATCGGTTTGCTCCTTCCAAGGTTTCAGATCTATCAACTTGCGCGCGGCCGGATCGATCATCGATGCTGGAACGCGGTTTCCGGGGAACGGATCCCGGTCCCAGGTTGTACCGGTCAGGCGCGTGGAGAAGGGATTGAAAATCGGCAGGCCCCGGCCGTTGAACGAGAAGTCGCCGGCGTACATCTGCGGGCTTGGGACGGAGCCGATGAAGGTCTCGGAAACTTTCTCGTAGTGCTGCTGAAAACCGCCGAAGAAGAAGGTCTTGTTCCGCTTAATGGGCCCGGAAGCGTTGGCGCCCCACTCGTGATAGTCGAACGCGCCAGTGCGTGGAAGTTGTTCGAGATAGGCGCGATGGATCAGTTTGCCGTTGGTGTAGCGGTCTTCGATGGAGCCGTGAAAATCGTTGGACCCGGATTTGAACACGACGCTCAGTTGGCCACCAGCGCCGTGACCGACTTCAGCGGGCGCGCCGGTAGTCCACATCTTGAACTCCTGAATAGAATCGAGCGACGCGATCATCGACCGGGTAAAATCGCCGACCTGCCCGACCACGGGCTCCTTTCCGTTGACACCGTCCATCGAATAGCCGATCGCGCGCTGGCGCTGCCCCACGGCGTGCTGGCCGTTGATATTGGTCATGCCCGGCATGTAGAGCAACACGCGGTGGACGAATTTTTGCATCACGGGAAGCTTCGTCACCATCTTCGACTCCAGAATCTGGCCGCTGGCTGCCGTCTCGGTTTCCAACAGAGGGGCGGCGGCATCAACCTGGATCGATTCGTTCACAGAGCCCAACTGGAGGGCGATATCGATACGCGGCTGCTCGTTAATGCGCAAGGTGATTCCGCTTTGCACGTACTTCTTGAACCCCTGCGCTTCGACCGTCAACTCATAATTCCCAGATGGCAGGTTCGGGATAAAGTAGGCGCCGGCGGCGTTCGTCGGATTTTCATAGACGAACTGTGTAGCCGTGTTGCGGGCCACCACTTTTGCGTTCGGCAACACGGCCCCGGAGGCGTCCGTAACGGTACCGACGAGCGTCGCGCTGCCGGTGGACTGCGCGAGAGCCGCAACGGCGGAAAGAAGGAAAATTGAGACTCGTTTCATGGCGTAACTTGAAAAGAGTATATAACCCACATTTCCGTTTTGAG
>Ga0194122_10003556_pt1 | contig 15827 bp, 14 predicted proteins | sample TA2MahCa10mmetaG_FD_155487 | JGI IMG/M metagenome (GOLD analysis project Ga0194122, IMG submission 155487) | Freshwater microbial communities from Lake Tanganyika, Tanzania - TA2015021 Mahale Deep Cast 10m | ecosystem: Environmental > Aquatic > Freshwater > Lake | place: Tanzania: Lake... | reverse complement strand
TTAACCTCATTAGCAGTGAGGCGCACTAGACCGGGCTATGCGACGTCTCCAACTGTGCAAGATTACCGCTGTTTACTCATCTCTAGCCAATTTAAGCCTCTTAGGTAGGCTTATCAAATGAATTCAGATAGTAGCAACAATAATGAAAAGGGTGTTGAAGTGAGAACCCATGACATTCCAGTAGCTGATGCAATGAGTGAGTTTATGAAGCAAGGTTGGGCAGAATCCCCACTTACTGGTATCACACCACACCCATCAATTCCATACACAAAACTACGCAGAGATAAGTTGTCTAAACAATATGTGGGCAAGAGATTAATTTTTCCATCAGGTTCATTAAAGGTAAGAAGCAATGATTCTGATTACCAATTCAGAGCTCACTCTGCCTTTAGTTGGTTTACTGGCATTATTGCATCAGATTGTGTTCCAGACTCTTTATTTGTAATGGAGCCAACTAACTCAGGCCATGCAGCGTTGTTGTTTATTCACCCAAGGTCACCCCGAAATGACAATGAGTTTTATAAGAACACAAGATATGGCGAGTTTTGGGTTGGTAGAAGAATGACGCTGGAGGAGACTGAAACTAAGTATGGAATCACGGTAAGACAAATTGAATCTATTGAAGAGTTTTTAAAGGACAAAAAAGAGAGCTTACTTGTCCGTGGTGAAGATTCTGCAATTGATAAGTTGGTTGAAGAAAATACTGAGGGTGAAAAAGAGTTCTTAAATTACATCTCAGTTATGAGAGCTGTTAAAGATAAGTATGAGATTGATGAGATGCAAAAGGCAGTTGATGCAACAGTTCGTGGTTTTGCCGATATGGTCCGTGTTTTTCCAGCAGCAACATCGGTGGCAAGAGGTGAGCGAGTAATTGAGGCAGCCTTTTATGGCAGAGCAAGGTTAGAAGGAAATGACAATGGGTATCCAAGCATTGTCGCATCTGGCGCGCATGCATGTGTGCTGCATTGGATTAAAAATGATGGTGATGTGTTACCAGGAGATTTAATTTTAATTGATGCCGGTGTTGAGGTTGAATCTCACTACACAGCAGATATAACTAGAACCTTTCCAGTAAATGGAAAATTCACCGAAGCACAACGAAAGATTTACATGATTGTTTATAGAGCCCAACAAGCAGGAATTGCGGCTGTGAAACCTGGGGCGAGATTTAAAGATTTTCACGCTGCCTGCATGGTTGAGATTGCAAAGGGGGCGGAGGAGCTTGGCGTGCTGCCAATGAGTGCTGAGGAATCTTTGCATGAGGAAAATGGCTTACATAGAAGATGGCAGTTTCATGGCTCAGGACACCACTTAGGTATTGATGTTCATGATTGCGCTCATGCTAGAAAAGAGCAGTACGCAGATGCGGTATTAGAGGCGGGCATGATTTTAACTGTTGAGCCTGGTTTTTATATTCAACCTGATGACACATTATTCCCTGAAGAATTTCGTGGAATCGGTATTCGAATTGAGGACGATATTTTAGTTACAGAATCAGGAGCCAAGATATTAAGTAACGCACTTCCTCGTCACCCAGATGAGGTTGAGGCTTATATGGCAAAACTACTTAAGTAACAATTAGTTACTGCTTGTAGTTTTAACCTCCACAATCTCCCAAGGCGCACCATCACAGCAATTAGTCTTCATATGGCAATTAGGGCATAGCCATCTTGTTGCTATTGGATCATAAGGAATACTGCAGAAATCACAAGGCATTTGGTTATTAGCACCCATTTGTAATTAACTCTTTTTGCTCTTAAATGCCCGATTTATTATTGTGGTAACAATTGAGATTATCAAAGATGCAAAGAGTGCTGATTTAAAATCCACAACAGCTAATCGCTCACTCCACCTAGCAGTTAACATCAACATTGCAGCATTTACTACAAAGGTAAAAAGACCTAAAGATAATAAAATAGCGGGTAGTGTTAGTAACTTAACTAATGAGCCAATAACCCCATTTATGAGACCAAATAGAAGTGCCACCCATAGATAACTCCAAGCACCACCATTAACAGTTATGCCATCAAGGAGAGAGGTTGCTGCCCAAAAGGCTAGTGCGCCAGCGATAAGGCGAACAATTAAATTCACGCATTAAAGGATACCCTCACGCTTGCGAATCTTTGATCCAAGCCATCTAACTGGGTCATACTTAACATCAACTACCCGCTCCTTCATCGGGATAATTGCGTTATCGGTAATCTTTATATGCTCAGGGCAAACCTCAGTACAACATTTAGTGATGTTACACATCCCAAGGCCATGCTCAGCTTGTGCCTTTTGCTTACGATTTTTTAAGATATCAAGTGGGTGCATATCAAGCTCAGCTAGCCTGATGAAAAATCTTGGACCCGCAAATGATTTCTTATTCTCTTCGTGGTCTCGAATAACATGGCAGGTGTCTTGGCATAAGAAGCACTCAATACATTTTCTAAATTCTTGGCTCCTTTCAACATCAACCTGTGCCATTCGAACCTCACCCGCTTTTAAGCCAACAGGTGGGGTAAAGGAGTCAACCTCCATCGCCTTCTTATAATTAAATGAAACATCAGTTACTAAATCTTTAATTACTGGAAATGCCCTAAGTGGGGTAACGGTGATGGTTTCACCCTCTTCAAAGTTTGCTACCTGTGTCATACAAGCAAGACGTGGCTTTCCATTAATCTCCATTGAACATGAGCCACACTTACCTGCTTTGCAATTCCAACGAACCGCTAAGTCCCCAATCTGAGTTGCCTGCACTCGGTGAATTACATCAAGGACTACTTCACCCTCATTAGCCTCAACCTCAACATCTTTTAACGCACCATCCTTTGCATCCCCGCGCCAGATCCTAAGTTTTATTTTTTTACTCATGATCTAACCCCCACATTGTTTGGTAATTCCTCTTTACTTAAATACTTCTCAAGCTCATGGATATCAAAGAGATCAAATAATTCATTTGGCATCTTTGGAAGTTTTTGTTGTTTAACAACCACCTCTTTGCCATTAAAGGAGGCAATGTTGTTACGAGATCTCCACTTTGGATCCATCGCTGGGAAATCATCTCGTGTGTGTCCCCCGCGAGACTCCTCCCTGACAATTGCAGATTTTGCAGTGCTCTCTGCAACCAACAACATGTTGTCTAGATCAAAGGAGAGGTGAAAACCAGGATTAAATAGACGATCCCCACTTACGCTCACCTCTTCAATACGTTTTCTAATTGCAGTAATCTTTTCGATGGCATCTTGTAGTTCACTTCTTGTTCTAATAATTCCAACTAGGTTCTGAGTGATCTCCTGTAACTCTTGATGAAGGGTGTATGGATTCTCTCCACCTGTACGCTTAAAGGGAGCTGCAATTCTCATCGCAGCATCTTTAATTAAAGCATCCGATACCTTCACAGCTTGCGCACTCTTCACATACTCAGCAGCACCTGCGCCAGCACGACGGCCAAAAACTAAAAGATCAGAAAGAGAATTACCACCTAATCGATTTGAACCATGCATCCCACCTGCAACCTCACCTGCTGCAAACAAACCAGCAACTCCAACAGCAGCAGCTGTATCAGGATCTACCTCAACTCCGCCCATTACGTAGTGACAGGTTGGTCCAACCTCCATTGGCTCCTTTGTAATATCAACTCCTGCTAACTCATAAAATTGATGCCACATCGATGGCAATCGCTTTTTGATTACATCTGCTGGAATTCGCTTTGATACATCTAAGAAAACACCACCATGTGGAGATCCTCGTCCAGCTTTAACTTCGGCATTAATAGCTCTTGCAACCTCATCCCGTGGAAGTAACTCAGGAGGGCGGCGATTATTATCTTGATCTAAGTACCAACGATCTGCCTCTGCCTCATTATCTGCGTACTTATCCTTAAACACATCTGGAATATATTTGAACATAAATCGCTCACCTTTTGTGTTGGTTAAAACACCACCCTCGCCGCGAACAGACTCGGTTACTAAAATGCCACGAACAGATGGAGGCCAAACCATTCCAGTTGGATGAAATTGTAAAAACTCCATATCAACTAGGTTGCCACCAGCCTTTAAAGCGAGCGCGTGCCCATCTCCTGTGCCCTCCCAGGAGTTTGAGGTGATCTTAAAGGTCTTTCCAACCCCACCTGTTGCCAGAATTACTGCAGGAGATTCAAACAAGAGCTCATTGCCATTCTCTCGTTTGTAACCATAGGCACCAACAACCTTGCCATTTTCCTTTAACACTTCTGTAATTGTTACTTCCGCAAATACCTTTAGGTAACTCTCTGCATCCCCATGATCTTTTTTATCCTGTTGTTGCATGGAAACGATTTTTTGTTGCATCGTTCTAATTAACTCAAGGCCGGTTCGATCTCCAACATGTGCAAGACGTGGATACTCATGTCCGCCAAAGTTACGTTGGGAAATCTTTCCTTCACCTGTTCGATCAAATAAAGCACCCCATAACTCAAGCTCCCAAACGCGATCAGGAGACTCTTTGGCATGAAGCTCTGCCATTCGGTAATGGTTTAAGAATTTTCCACCCCGCATCGTGTCTCTAAAATGAACCTTCCAGCCATCTTTGTCGTTGACATTTCCCATTGAGGCAGCAATTCCACCCTCTGCCATAACTGTGTGTGCTTTGCCAAATAATGATTTACAAATAATTGCTACCCGAAGCCCTGCCTCACGTGCTTCAACTGCAGCACGAAGACCTGCACCACCTGCGCCAATTACCAAAACATCATAATTGTGCCGCTCCATAGGGATCTTCTCACTCATTGTTATTTCACCATCTCTTTAAAAGAAGTAGAAATTGGTAATGGCCCCACTTGCAACCTGGCGGACATAAAAGTCAGTTAGGGCAACACCAAAGAGTGAGACCCAAGCAAAATTTGGATGGTAGTGATTTAACTTTGAAACTGTCGTCCAAGCTTTATATCTAATTGGATGTTTTGAAAATGTTTTTAGCCTGCCACCCAATGTGTGACGGCAGGTATGGCAGGAGGCGGAGTAGAGCCAGAGCAGAGTGGCGTTAGCAAGAAGAACTAATGTGCCAACGCTCATATGTCCCCATTCACCCTCCTCATTTTTAAAGGCGATGATTACGTCGTAGGTCAAAATCACATTTAGTACTAAGCCGGCGTAGAAAAACCAACGATGGCCATTTTGTAATATTAAAGGAGCTCTAGTTTCCCCTGTGTACCTCTTATGAGGCTCAGCAACTGCACATGCAGGTGGTGACATCCAAAAGGAGCGGTAGTAAGCCTTGCGGTAGTAGTAGCAGGTCATTCTAAAACCAAGTGGGAAGATCAAAATAAATAAAGCTGGTGAGATTAAAAGACCAAATAATGTTATGGAGCCAATTGGGGTGCCAAAGTGGGCAGCACCTTCAACACAAACTGTTGATAAACATGGTGAGTAAAAGGGTGAAATTAAAGGTTCGGCAAAGTAATTCTTATTTTCAAAAGCCCTAAAGGTTGCATAGATAACAAAAAGAATTAATACTGAAAATGTCATCAATGGCTGTAGCCACCAACGATCGGTCCGTAATGTTTTATCAGTTAATATGGCCCGTCCTGCTGAAAATACGCCAGTCTTTTCAACTTTTGAATCCAGTAAGGCCATGGGCTTAGTTTGCACTTGCTCAATAACAAGCGCTAGGTGAGAGTGCGCTGAATGGATATGAAATCAACCACAAATAAATAATTAATGGCGGAGGGCGTGGGATTTGAACCCACGAAGGTTTCCCTTGCCGGTTTTCAAGACCGGTGCACTCGGCCGCTATGCGAGCCCTCCGTGGGCAAACTTACCTGCAAGAGCGGTAGTGCCAAAATTTTGCCGGTTTTATTCGGGCAGGGATAACAACTGCTCAATCACCTTTGCCACACCATCTTCTTGATGTGCATCGGTTTGAAACTTTGCATACTTCATTAAATCAGGATGTCCATCTGCCATCGCCCATGATCGACTTGCCCAGGTGAGCATTGAAAAATCATTTGGATTGTCACCAAATGTCACACAATCATCTGCGGTTAAACCATGTCTACTTGCCATCTTTGCCAAGGTTGCACCCTTGCTAACACCATTTGCTGATATCTCAAGCAGTGATTCAGTTGAGTTGGAGTGAGTAACGGTTGCAATACCAGATAACTCCTTTGAGGCAATTTCCATCATCTCATCAGATGAAAACTCACCATTTTGACATCTTGCTAATATTTTTAAAGCAGGGGCGGTAATTGCCTCTTCAATCTTTTCTACACCTACGTTATCTGCGCCAACATCCCACCTTGGCACATAAGCTTTTTCTCGATGAAACTGTTGGTTAACCTCAACTGCAAATGTAACTGGTGGTATTACTTTGCGTAATCTTTTCACTGTTTCAAGTTGTGCCTCAACTGAGAACAACCACTCCTCTAAGATTTGTTGATTAATAAAGTCATACAACATCGCACCATTTCCACAAATACCTAAACCAAAGTTAAAGTTCTCTTTAATCTCAACCATCCACCTAATAGGCCGGCCTGTCACAAAGTAGATATGAATACCAGCAGCATGAGCGGCAGCGAATGCTATTTTGGTGCGCTCTGAGATAAAGCCGTAATTGGCAACAATGGTGCCATCTAAATCGGTGCCGATTAACTTAGGACGCTTGCCAGTGACGGTTTTTAAAACACTCACGTGGCAACCAAAGTATCCATTCCAAGAAATGGAATTAAGGCCTTTGGCACTTTAACTGAGCCATCTTTTTGTTGATAATTTTCCAAGATTGCAACAATTGTTCTAGGAACTGCCACCAATGTGCCATTTAAGGTGGCAACTGGTTTTGTCCCCTTCTCATCCTTGTATCTAATATTTAACCGGCGTGCTTGATACTGGGTGCAGTTTGAGGTGCTGGTCACCTCACGGTATGCCCCTTGGGTTGGAATCCATGCTTCAATATCAAATTTTCTAACCGCACTAGCTCCTAAATCGCCACTTGCCACATCAATTACCCGATATGGAATCTCAAGTGAATCCATAAACTCTCTCTCCCATGCAAGTAATTTTTTGTGTTCATCTTGTGCATCCTCTGGTTTACAAAATGTAAACATCTCAACCTTTTCAAATTGGTGAACACGAATAATGCCGCGGGTATCTTTGCCGTAACTGCCCGCCTCTCTTCTAAAGCATGGTGAGTACCCTGCGTATCTAATTGGTAGCGTCTCTAAGATCTCATCCATATGAAATGCAGCAAGTGGCACCTCAGCGGTACCAACTAAATAAAGCTCATCCTCTTTTAGGTGGTAAACATTCTCAGCAGCTTGACCTAAAAATCCTGTTCCCTCCATTGCTGCTGGCTTTACCAACACCGGTGGAATCATTGGGATAAATCCTGCCCTTACCGCTAATGAGATTGCGTAATTAACCAGCGCCAACTCAAGGAGTGCGCCAGCTCCTGTTAAATAATAAGAGCGAGCCCCTGCAACCTTTGCACCACGTTCGGTATCAATTGCCTTAATAATCTTGCCGATCTCAACATGATCCTTTGGCTCAAAGCCTTCTTTTTTGAAATCACGAGGGGTTCCAATAGTTTCAATCACCTTAAAATCTGCCTCACCACCAACTGGCGCTGCTGGATCAACCAAATTTGCAATCAATAGCGCAATTTTATTTGCTCGCTCCTCAACCTCTGCCCGCTTACTATCTGCTGCCTTTACCGCTGCGGCAAGTTGTTTAGCGTTTTCAAGGAGAGAGTTTTTTTCATCCCCTTTAGCAATTCCCACCGCCTTAGATAATGTGTTTTGCTCTGCTCGTAATGATTCAAACTCAGCAATAGCAGCTCTTCGCTCATCATCTGCTTTTAGTAAATGATCAACTACAGATGGATCTTCCCCCCGTACTTTTTGAGAGTTTCTAAAAAGATCTGGGTTATCTCGTAATGCCTTTAAATCGATCATATGTAAGAAGCCTACCGATTACTTTGCTTGGGGATAGGAACCTAGAAAACGAATATCCTCACAAATTTGTTTTAAGCCAGCTAATGCTGCGCTAATTGGCTTATCTTCAATATGGCCTTCAGCATCAATTATGAAGTGGTAGTGGCCAAGTTGGGATCCAGTTGGCCTGCTTTGAATAAAGGTGAGGTTGACCTGATATTTTGCAAACTCATTTAATATCTCCAGGAGTGCTCCGGCATGATCAATTGCAATAAATACAGCCAACGAGGTGCGATCCTTTCCAGTTGCGCTAATTTGTCTTCCTGGCTTTTCCACCACCACAAATCTTGTAACTGCACCAGAGTTGTCACCAATATCTTCACTTACAATCTTCAAGTTGTAATTATTTGCAGCATTTACCCCAGCGATCGCTGCCTCATAATCACCATGAGTTAATCCTTTTGCAGCAGCTGCAGTTGATGAGGTTTCAATAATCTGCGCAGTTGGATAATTCTTGGCAATAAATGATCGGCACTGTGACTCTGCGTGAGGATGAGTAGCAATTGATTTGATACCTTTTGGATCGGTTGCTGGTAAGGTGAGTAAGGCAAAGGAAACAGGAAGAGTTACCTCTTGGGTAATTACTAAGGGCTCACCTATTGCTAACTCATCTAAGGTTCTTGCCACAACACCCTCTACTGAGTTTTCAATTGGCACTAGGGTTTTTTGGCAATCTCCCTTTCTTACCGCATCTAATGCTGCTGTCACATTGGCGTAGGCAATTAATTGATCACCACTTGAAGCAATTTTTTGTAAGGCAGCTTCGGTAAATGTGCCGGCAGGTCCTAGGTAGCCATACTTAATTGACATGGGTTAAGGGTAGCCGAGGATCTTTCTTGCTCGCGCCGGATAATCTGTAATTACCGCATCTACTCCCAAATCTTGGCAAAGTTTTAAATCATCCTCATTATTTACCGTCCAGACTATTACTTTTTTCCCCCTTCTAATTTGATTTAAGGCAAATAAGTGATCTGCCTTGATTATGCCAATATTTGTTGCAACTAAAGTGGTTGGGTTAAATCTAGCCAAATACTCTTTACTAATTAATAAGCCACTTTGGTATGGGTTTCTCTTATTTCGAAGTGTCGCAAGAAGTGAGAATGAAATAAGAAGCACCTGTATCCCACTTTGCTCAATCTCTTTGAATTTGTTTTTAAGTAATTTATGAACCGCTCTTTCAATCTCACCTCCAGTTGGCACAGGGTGCTTTGATTCAATTACTAAATCTTTTTTACTTTTTATTGCTAGATCTAGCAGCTGCTCTAATTTGAGTGGATTTATAGCTTTCTTTAATTGCTCATAATTTGTATCGGCAATCTTTAAATCTAGATTTGATAACCGCTTTGCATCTTTGTCGTGATAGCAAACAATCTGTTTATCCTTAGTTAATCGCACATCACACTCAAAACCATCTGCGCCTTGTTCAATTGCTGCCAGATAGGCAGCCTGTGAGCCTTCAGGAAATTCACCAGATGCACCACGGTGGGCATAGATTCGCATAAATTGCCCGCCCTTTCTTTTTCAAATCAATTATGTGGTGAGATTGGCTCTATGAAATGGCAGTTTAACTCCTTTGCACAAACAGATCTTGGTTTGGTGCGCGAGGGCAATGAGGATTCGGCGTTAAGTTGTGCCAATCTAATTGCAGTTGCAGATGGCATGGGCGGCCATGCTGGTGGTGAGGTGGCATCTGCTATTGCGATCAACTGCCTAGCAAAGTTACTACCACTACTTACCAATGAAGATATTGATCTAGATTCAAAAGAGGATCTGTTTCTAAATATCACCCATGAGATAGACCAAAAAATATTAGATAAGAGTAAGGCTGAGCCAGAGTTATCTGGAATGGGGACTACCTTAACTGCGCTTATTATTTTAGATAACAAGATTGAGTTACTTCATATTGGAGATTCAAGATGCTATCGCTACCGTGATAGCAAACTAGAACAATTAAGTTATGACCACACCGTTATGCAGGAGTTGCTAGATCAAGGTCGTCTTACCCCACAGGAGGTCTTTGATCATCCACAGCGATCATTACTTACCCAAGCATTGATGGGAGATTCAGGTCTTGATCCAATTCTGCTCACCTTTGAAATTAAGAAGGATGATCAATTTTTATTGTGTAGTGATGGTTTAACTAATGTTTTATCTGATTATGAGATAAGTAAGATCATTGAGGCAAATGATTTCGAGATAATCCCACAAGCTTTCATTAATGAGGTTAGATCAAAAGGTGCACCAGATAACATCACAGTAATTTGGAGTCAGGTGACTACTGAAAAACAATCTGATGAGGTTAAAAAACTAGGGGCAGCTAATGAATAGCCCTATTAATAAGTTATCAAATGGCAGATACACCGTAGGCCAAATGATTGGCACTGGCGGCATGGCAGATGTTTATCTTGGCGTAGACACCAGATTAAACCGTGAGGTTGCAATAAAGGTTTTAAGAAGAGATTTAGCAAAGGATCCTGCATTTGTTGCTCGATTTAAAAAAGAGGCACTTGCTGCCGGTGGATTAAACCATCCTGGAATTGTTGCTGTTTATGACTCAGGGGAAGAAAATGATTGCCCATATATTGTGATGGAGTTAATCTCTGGAATCACTTTGCGACAGTTAATGCAAAATGGTGGGATATCACAAAGTAAATCACTTGAAATCATTAAAGGAATTTTGCAAGCACTTGATTACTCGCACAGTAAGGGAATTGTGCACCGGGATGTTAAGCCTGGAAATATCATGATTGCCGACTCGGGGGATATCAAGGTAATGGATTTTGGTATTGCCAGAGCTACCGATGATATTGGTGCAACTATGACTAGTACCTGGAATGTGGTTGGAACTGCGCAGTACCTATCTCCTGAGCAAGCAACTGGTGAGGTTGCAGATGGCAGGAGCGATCTCTACTCATTGGGTTGCGTGATGTATGAATTACTAACTGGCAGGCCGCCCTTTACAGGGGACACACCAGTTTCAGTTGCCTATCAACATGTATCTGCGCCAATTACACCAGCCTCACAAATTAAGCCAGCGCTAGATTCCAATATTGATCGAATGCTTGAGGTTGTTCTTGCAAAGGATCCATCAAATAGATATCAAGATGCTAAAGCTATGTTGGCAGATATTGAGCATGTAATAAAGGGTGAACCAGTTACCACCAAGATTAAAAGAGTAATTCCCCGCCGAAAGTTAATAACCACAATCACCTTAATCGCTACATTAATTGCAGTAGTTACAGCCGGTTACTTTATCTCCTTACCAGAGAGTGCGACATTAAAGGTGCCAAATGTAGTTGGCTTAACTGAGGATGAAGCAAGGGCGTTATTAAAAAGCTTTAATGTAAATATTGAACGAGCACCAGATGCAAAAATTCCTGTCAATAGAGTTGCATCCCAGCTGCCACTTGCAACCGCAGATGCTGCAGCAGGAAGTAGCGTCACCCTTACTATTTCAGAGGGGCCAGGAAATACCACCGTTCCAGTTGGCTTAATTGGCCTTTCTCTTGAAGAGGCTAGATCTAGATTAACTTCTGCCGGCTTACTTATCTCACAAACTATTGCAGTTGATTCAGATCAAGCGCCTGGGGTTGTAATAAGTATTAATCCACAACCTGGCACCACGATTACTGCAGGCAGTGGTGTAGTTCTTGAGGTTGCAAGTGGAAATGTGCAAGTGCCTTCATTAGTTGGTTTAAATGAGATTGGTGCAAAAACAGTACTTACCCAAGCGGGGTTTTTAATTCGAGAGATAACCGCATTTGATCCAAGCAAACCAATCGGTGAGATTTTAGCTCAAGCACCAGAGGCAGGTGCTACAAAAACTATTGGTAGCGTTGTCACAATTACAATTAACAAAAATTAAGCTTTTATAACAACTGGAGATAATCCTTCAGATCTTGTGCGAGCGCCCTTATCACCACAAATTTCTAACCAATTACCAATCATTTGGTAACCATGCTCTGTAAGCACAGACTCTGGGTGAAACTGCACACCACAGATGGGTAGTGTTTTATGTTGGAGCGCCATCACAACACCAGACTCTGTTGCACCTGTTACCTCAAGTAACTCTGGCAAGGTATCTCGTTCAACAGCTAATGAGTGATAGCGAGTTGCGGTAAATGGGGATGGGATATTTTGTAAAACTGATTTTCCTTGATGGGCAACAACTGAAGTCTTGCCATGCAGTAACTCAGGTGCACGAGATACCGTTGCACCATATGCAACAGCGATCGCTTGATGTCCAAGGCATACGCCAAGTAGTGGAATCTGTTTATCTGCGCAGTACTTAACCAACTCAACACTTACCCCAGCTGACTCAGGTGTACCAGGTCCTGGTGAGATTAAAACACCATCATATTTATCTGCCTCATTCACCTTGATGGCATCATTTCTTACCACTGTGCACTCTGCCCCTAACTGCTGCAGATACTGAACAAGGTTAAATACAAATGAGTCGTAATTATCGATCACTAGTATTTTGCAGGCAGTGGTGCTCATAGGCCAATTGTGTAGTAATCTGCTGCCATGCCGAAGTCAAAGGTGCGCGATAAGGTACGCCAAAAGAAGAAGGTTGCTCCGATTATTGAGCAGATGGCGGCCGAGGATGAGAAGTTAGAGTCCCCAAGCTGGCTTGCCCCGGTAATGGTGGCTAACTTCATCTTTGGGCTGATCTGGATCGTTGTTTTCTATATAAGTGGAACTACCTACCCAATTCCTGGCATTGGAGCCTGGAATATGTTGGTTGGTTTTGGCTTTGTGGGCATTGGTTTCTCACTAGCCACCCGTTGGTACTAATTACACCACTGTAATTCTCCACACGGTGGATAAGTGTTGTGGATAACTTTTGAGGCAAATAAGCCAGCCCCTCACCTACCCTTAACCCGTGCTCGCACTTATCGCTTATCTATTAACAGTTGTAGCTGTGGGGATTTTTACCTTTGGCTCTTACAAATTGTATAAAAAAATTTCATCAGGCCAAAGTGATCCATCTCGTTTTCACGATAAGGGCAAACGATTTCTAAATATGTCAAAAGAGGCCATCACCCATACCAAGATGTTAAATCTAACTGCAACTGGTGTGACGCACTGGTTCATTATGATTGGATTTTTTACCTTACTTGGCTCTCTAATTGGAGCGTATGGTCAAATAATAAATCCGGAGTTCACACTTCCTATTATCGGACATTTTATTGGATATGAATTGATGGTCGAGTTAACCGCCTGGCTTACCGGGATCGGAATTATCACCTTGATTGGTATTCGATTGGTTAGTTTGATGCAACGACCAAAACGTAACTCTAGATTTTTTGGTTCTGGTAATAAGAAAGCTTACTACGTCGAGGCTACCATTGTATTAATTGTTTTTTGTGTGATTTCTCTTCGAGGTTTAGAGGGTGCATTATCTGGTGTAAATAGTTGGAATTGGCATTATGCCCTTTCATATCCAGCAGTACTCTTTTTTAGCTCACTGGAGAAAACTCAAATAGAAAATTTGATTCAGGTTGTAGCCTTCATCAAAATTATAGTTTCTATGGTTTGGTTTATAACTATCGGTTTAAATTTAACCATGGGGGTGGCTTGGCATCGATTCTTAGCTTTCTTTAATTTGTACTACAAGCGAAACCCCACCTCAGAAAATGCACTAGGGCCACTGCCGGTAATGCTCTCCCATGGCAAAGAGATTAATTTTGAAGATCCTAAAGAGGATGATGTTTTTGGTATTGGAACTGCAGCTGATATATCTTGGAAAGGTCTTCTTGATATGTCTACCTGCACTGAGTGCGGCAGATGCCAATCTCAATGCCCGGCCTGGCACACGCAAAAACCACTATCGCCAAAGCTTTTGATTATGGCGATGCGAGATCATGCCTTGGCAAAGGTTGGAACAGAGGCAGCAGCTGCTACCAAGATTGTTGGTAATGCAGATGAGAATGCAATCTCATTAGATGTCTTATGGTCCTGCACAACCTGTGGCGCATGTGTTGAGGAGTGCCCAGTTGATATTGAACATGTTGATCACATTGTTAATATGCGAAGATTTCAAGTTTTAGTTGAATCTGAGTTTCCTACTGAGCTTGGAAATACATTCCGTAATTTAGAAAAAGCAGGCAATCCATGGGGTGCTAATAGAACTGATCGTGATGCATGGATTAAAGAGGTTGATTTTCCAATAACCGTGATTGATTCAGTTATTCCAGAAAATATTGAGTACCTATTTTGGGTTGGCTGTGCCGGAGCTTATGAGGAGCGAGCAAAGAAAACCACCAAGGCGGTTGCTGAGTTGTTATATATCTCAGGAGTTACCTTTGGTGTTTTAGGAAAGCGTGAGACCTGCACTGGAGATCCAGCAAGGCGAAGTGGTAATGAATTTTTGTATCAGATTTTATCTAGAGAAAATATTGAAACTTTGCAGGAGAGCTTTGGAACTCGTGGCGTAAAAAAAGTAGTTGTTACCTGCCCACATTGCTTTACAACAATTGGTAGAGATTACAAACAACAAGGTTTTGAATTACAGATGGTTCACCACACACAATTGTTAAATCAATTGGTTAAAGAGGGAAGATTAAAACCAATTGCACCTGCTGCGGCAGATGCAAAAAAACTTACCTACCATGATCCTTGTTATCTTGGCCGTCACAATCAAATATATGAACCACCGCGTGAGTTATTAGCCTCAGCTGGTGTTGAGGTAACTGAGATGCCGCGAAATAAAGAGCGATCCTTTTGTTGTGGCGCAGGTGGTGGTCGAATGTGGATGGAGGAAAAAATTGGTGAGCGGATCAACTTAAATCGAGTTGATGAAGCAATTGCTACTGGGGCAGAGGAGGTAGCGGTTGGCTGTCCGTTTTGCCGGGTAATGGTCTCTGATGGCATGGTGGCTCAAAACAGCTCAGTTGAGGTGCTTGATGTGGCTCAGGTGATGCTTAGAAATGTTAAAAGATCGGGTTAAACCACACTCGATTCTCAGTAAATCCTCAGGATAGTAGATAATCATCTGTCGAGAGGTGATGCCCAATGACAACTCTTAAAGAAAGAGTAAGTAGTACCGGTGAGGTAAATCAGAGCACGCAGAGAATTCTCGTTGTAGATGATGAGAACAGCATCAGCGAACTGATTGCCACCAGCTTAAAGTTTGTTGGCTTTGATGTAAGAACTGCCGCATCTGGATCTGCTGCATTACAGATTGCAGAAGAGTTCAAACCTCATGCATTAATACTTGATGTGATGTTGCCTGATCAAAATGGTTTTGAGGTTTGCCGTCAATTACGAAGTGAAGGACATAATGTTGGAGTTTTGTTTCTAACTGCCAAAGATTCTGTTGAGGACAAGATTGCTGGATTAACAATTGGTGGCGATGATTATGTCACTAAGCCATTTTCTCTTGAAGAGTTAGTGGCACGTCTTCGCGCACTACTTCGCCGAACTGGTGCTACTGAGGTGTTAGAAGATGATGAGAAGATTAGATTTGCCGATCTTGAATTAGATGAGGCAACCCATGAGGTTAGACGAGCTGGCAATTTAATTGATCTATCCCCAACTGAGTTTTTACTACTTCGCTATCTAATGATTAATGCTGATCGAGTAGTGAGTAAATCGCAGATATTAGATCATGTCTGGCAGTATGACTTTAGGGGAGATATGGGAATTGTTGAAACATATGTCTCATATCTGCGTAAGAAGATTGATATTTATGAGCCGCCACTAATTCACACTGTGCGCGGCGTTGGATACCGATTGAGGTTGCCAGCGGGTAAGTAATTGATCACAATTAGCAGATGAATTCACCGCTAAGTCGGGTGCGCACTCCGCTCTCACTGTGGAGTTTGCGCAACCGGCTTATCTTGGCCTCAGTTGTGTTAGCAAGTCTTGCGATTAT
>Ga0194122_10003549_pt1 | contig 15848 bp, 14 predicted proteins | sample TA2MahCa10mmetaG_FD_155487 | JGI IMG/M metagenome (GOLD analysis project Ga0194122, IMG submission 155487) | Freshwater microbial communities from Lake Tanganyika, Tanzania - TA2015021 Mahale Deep Cast 10m | ecosystem: Environmental > Aquatic > Freshwater > Lake | place: Tanzania: Lake... | reverse complement strand
GCGGCCGCTCGAAGCGCAGCCGCCTGCCGCTGCGCGGATGCTCGAAGCCAAGCACGACGGCGTCGAGGGCCTGGCGCGGGAAGGCCGCGACGGCGGCCTCGGCGTCGGGCGGGAGCCGCCGACGGCGGCCAGAGCTGCGGCCATAGACCGGGTCGCCGACCAGGGGATGCCCGATGCTGGCGAGGTGGACGCGGATCTGGTGGGTTCGCCCCGTCGCGAGGCGGCAGGCGATGCGCGCGAAGGCGCCGCCGCCGATCGACTGCACCACCTTGTAGCGCGTGAGCGCCTCCTTGCCGCCGCTGCGCAGGACGGCCATGCGCTTGCGGTCGCCGCGCGAGCGGCCGATGTTGCCGGCGATCTCGCCCTCGAGCGGCGAGGGCAGGCCCCAGGCGATGGCCTCGTATACTCGCTCGACGCTGTGCGCCGCGAATTGCCGCGACAGGCCGAGCAGGGCGATCTCCGTCTTCGCCGCGACCATGAGGCCGCTCGTGTCCTTGTCGAGGCGATGGACGATTCCCGGCCGTCCCGTGCCGCCGACCGCGCGCAGCGACTCGCCGCAATGCGCGAGCAGCGCGTTGACCAGCGTGCGGTCCGGGTTGCCCGCCGCGGGATGGACGACGAGGCCGGGCGGCTTGTCGACGACCAGGAGGTCCTCGTCCTCGTGGAGGATGTCGAGGTCCATCGCCTGCGCCTCGACCGCGCCGCTCGACGGCGCCGGCAGGTCGAGCGCGAAGGCCTGGCCCTGTTTGACCCTCCGGGACGGCTCCGTTACCGTCTCTCCATCGAGGCGGACGAGCCGGTCCTCGATCATCGACTTGAGGCGCGAGCGCGTCAGGGCCGGATGCGCTGGCGCCAGTTCGGCAGCCAGCGCGCGGTCGAGCCGCTCCCCCTCGGCGGGGGCGGCGAAGACGCCCTCGACGAGCCGCGCCGCGGTCATCGCCGAGGGTCCCGCATGCGCGCCTTGAAGGTCATCGTCGTCGTCCTCGGCATAGCCGTGCTGGCCGCCTTCGCGACCCTCGTAGCCGTGATCGTCAACCGCGCCGGCCGGGGCGGCGACGAAGCGGCCGGCGCGGGCGCGCGCCCGCCCATCCACGCCTCCTGGGGGCGGGTCATGCTCGACCAGCCCGCGGGGACCCGGATCCAGTCGGTGACGGCGAGCGGCAACCTCATCGTGCTCCAGCTTTACACCCTCTCGCCCGGGCAGGACGAGCGCCTGGTGGTCCTCGATCCCGCCACGGGCGCCGTGAACGGGATCTTCGTGCCCGGGCAACGCTGACGCAGGACGCATCCATGAACTTCGCTTCCGACAACACGACCGGCGTCCACCCGCGCATCATGGCCGCGATGGCAGCCGCCGCGGGCGGCCGGGCCATGCCCTATGGCGCCGACGACATCTCGCGGCGCGTGGAGCGCCTCTTCGTCGAGGTGTTCGAGCGCGAATGCGCGGTCTTCCTCGTCGCCACGGGCGCGGCGGCCAATTCCCTGGCGCTGGCCTCGATGTCGCCGCCCTGGGGCGCGATCTACTGCCATCCCGGCGGCCACGTGAACGCCGACGAATGCGGCGCGCCGGAGTTCTACACCGGCGGCGCGAAGCTGGTCGCGATCCCGGGCGCGCACGGCAAGGTCGCGGCGGCGGACATCGACCGCGCCTGGCGCCATTCCGGCGTCGGCAGCGTGCACGTCACCCAGCCCGCGGCGGTCAGCCTCACGCAGCTGACCGAGGCCGGCACGATCTACGCGCCTGCCGAACTCGGCGCGATCGGCGAGGTCTGCCGCGCGCGCGGCCTTGGCTTCCATGTCGACGGCGCGCGCTTCGCCAACGCGGTCGCGGGCTCCGGCAGCTCGCCCGCCGACCTCACCTGGCGCGCCGGCGTCGACGCGCTCTCCTTCGGCGCGACCAAGAACGGCGCGATGGCCGCGGAGGCCGTCGTGTTCTTCGACACGGCGCGGGCGGCGACGATGGGCTGGCGGCGCAAGCGCGCCGGCCAGCTCTGGTCCAAGCATCGCTTCCTCGCCGCGCAGATGGATGCCTATCTCTCCGGCGGGCTCTGGCTCGACTGCGCACGCCATTCCAACGCGATGGCCGCGCGCCTCGCGACCGGCCTCGCGGCGCTGCCGCAGGCTTCTTTCCTGCACCCCGTCGAGGGCAACGAGATCTTCGTGCGCCTGCCGCCGCCGGTGCTCGACGGGCTGCAGGCCGATGGCTTCGCCTTCTATCGCTGGCCCGGCGAGGACACGTGGCTCGTGCGCCTCGTGGCCGGCTACGACACGACGCAGACCGACGTCGACGCTTTCCTGGCCCGCGCGCGCCACCACGCCGCGGTCGCGGCGCGGCCGGCCTGACGCGAGGGGATGCACGCAATGACGCAGGACAGGATCGCCGCGCTGCGCGCGGCCCTCGCCGGGACGCTCGACGCCGCCGGCTTCATCGGCCCGGAGGACATCGGCGACCGCCACCGCGTCGACTGGAAGGGCATGCGCGGCGAGCCGCTGGCGGTGCTGCGTCCGGCCACGCCGGAGGCCGTCGCCGCGACGATGCGCGTGCTGCACGCGCTGCGCCAGCCCGTCGTCGTTCAGGGCGGCATGACCGGCCTCGTGCATGGTGGCGTGCCGCTGCAGGGCGAGGTGGTGCTGTCGCTCGAGCGCCTCAACCGGATCGAGGCGGTCGATCCAGTCAGCTCCACCGCGACGGTGCAGGCCGGCGTCCCGCTCGAGACCCTTCAGGCCGCGGCGCAGGCCCACGGCATGTTCTTCCCGGTCGACATCGGCAGCCGTGGCTCCTGCCTCGTCGGCGGCATCGTCTCGACCAATGCCGGCGGCAATCGCGTGCTGCGCTACGGCATGACGCGCAGCTCCGTGCTGGGCCTCGAGGTCGTGCTGCCCGACGGCACGGTCGTGTCGCGCCTCGGCAGGATGATCAAGGACAACGCGGGTTACGACCTCAAGCACCTCTTCGTCGGCAGCGAGGGCACGCTCGGCATCGTCACGCGCGCCGTCCTCGTGCTGCAGCCCGCGCCGGCGACGCGCGACACCGCGCTGGTCGCGCTGCCCGGCTTTCCCGCGGCGATCGACCTGCTGAAGGCCTGCCGGCGCCGCCTGGGCGCGCGCCTCACGAGCTTCGAGGCGATGTGGTCCGACTATTTCGGCTTCGTGTCCGGCCCGATGGGCATCGGCCGGGATCCCTTCGCGGCCCCGCACCCGCTCTACATCCTCGTCGAGACGATGGGGATGGAGGCCGAGCGCGACCGCGAGGTGCTCACGGAGGCGCTCGCGGAATTCGTCGAGGCGCATCCCGGGGCGGACGCGGTGCTGGCGAGCTCGCTCGCGGAGGCCGGGGAGCTCTGGCGCATCCGCGATTCCTCCGGCGAGGCCGTGCGCGCGATCGCGCCCTCCGCCGGCTTCGACGTCAGCCTGCCGATCGAGGCGATGGAGGGCTGGGTCGCCTCGATCCACGCGGCGCTGCGCGGCATCGGCCTCTCGGTCTTCCAGACCTACGGTCACGTGGCCGACGGCAACCTGCACCTCGTCGTCGGCTACCCGGCCGACCAGCCCGGGCAGAAGACGCGGATCAACGACCTCGTCTATCGCTCGATCGGGGAACTGGGCGGGTCGGTCTCCGCCGAGCATGGCGTCGGGCTGGAGAAGAAGCCCTACCTGGCGCTCAGCCGCTCGCCCGCGGAGATCGCGCTGATGCGCAGCCTCAAGGCCGCGATCGACCCGCATGGCCTGCTGAACCCCGGGCGGATCTTCGACGCCTGAGCGCCGTCAGGCACCGGTGGCCTCGGCGGCCTTGTGCTCGCGCGCGCGCACCCGCTCGCGCCACATGACGTAGAGGCCGCTCGCGATCAGGATCGACGCGCCGATCCAGACATTGAGCGCCGGGAACTCGTCCCAGACGACCCAGCCGATCAGCGTCGCCCAGACGATGCCCGTGTACTGGAATGGCGCGACGACGCCGACCGGCGCCATGCGGAAGGCGCGCAGCATCAGCCACTGGCCGACGACGAGCGTCACCGCAAGCACGCAGATGAAGCCCACCTGGCCGAGGGTCACGGGCTGCCAGACGAAGGGCGCGCCGGCCGCGCCGATCAGGAGCAGCGAGGTGTTGATGTAGGCGAGCAGCGTTGCGTCGGATTCCGTCGCGCTCATCTTGCGCACGATGACCATGCTGGTCGCCCAGAGGCAGGTCGAGCACATGGCCACCAGCGCCATCAGCTGGATGCCGTCTGCGCCCGGCCGGATGATCACCAGCGCGCCCACGAAGCCGACGAGGATCGCCGCCCAGCGATGGATGCCGACCTTCTCGCCGAGGATCGGCACGGAGATCGCCGTCATGAAGAGCGGGCCGACGAAGCCGATCGCGAAGAGCGTCGCGAGCTCGAGGTTGCGCAGCGCGACGAAGAACACGACGAGCGAGACGCCGTTCAGCGCGCAGCGCGCGAGATGGAGGTGCAGGCACTGCGTCCTGAAGACATGGATGCCGCCCGAGCGCGCGAAGATCGGCACCAGCAGCACCAGCACGGCGACGCTGCGCAGCAGCAGGAATTGCGGGATCGGAAGGGCGGTGACGAGGATCTTCGCCAGCGCGTCGCCGATGCCCACGGTCACGAAGGCCGCGACCATGAAGCCGATGCCGGCCAGCGGCCGGTCCTGCAGCTTTCCCTTTTCCATGGGGATCGCCCCGGCGGGCGCGCGTCCCGCCGGGGCGCCTCGCTCAGCCCTTCTTGGCGCCGTACTGGCCGCCGCCCTGGATGGCGCGGATCTCGGCGGCGCTGCGCGCCTTGCGCAGCGCGGCGAGCTTCACCGCCTCGTCGTCGAGCATGGCGCGCGCATTCCGGAGCACGGCCTCGGCGTGCTGCGCGGGGAACTTCACCGCCCCGTTCTCGTCCATGTGGATGAGCTCGCCGGGCGCGACGTCCATGCCGCCGACCGAGACCGGCGCGTTGACGGACTGCACCGCCATCTCGCCATGGCCGGCGGTGACGCCGCCCAGGAGCATCTGGAACTTCATGCGGCGGATCGCGTCGACGTCTCGCGACGGGCCGTTGGAGAGCAGGCCGACGCAGCCCACGGCCTGCATCGAGGTCGTCATGATCTCGCCCGCGAGGCCGGCCTTCGCCATCAGCTCGGGCGGCCACTTTTGCTGGATGACGAGGATCGTCGGCTTCTTCATCGCGTCCATGGCGTCGATGACGTCCAGGAAGCTGAGGCGCCCGGAATAGTTGGGGTCCGGGAGGCCGAAGACGCAGGTCACCGCGTAGCCGATCACCGCGCCGTGCTCCGGGTAGATGCAGCGGATCGAGGTGTCGGTGTACCAGTTCTCGGTCCACGGGTTGTAGAGGCCGAGGCAGAGCGGGCTCTTGGGATAGGTGGCGACAACGTTGGTGATCGTCGGCGTGTCGATCTTGCGCAGTTCCGCGAACAGCGCGTCGTCGGTCATCTGGGACATGGCTTTGCGTTCCTCGTCTCGTTTCTGGCGCTTCAGGACAGTCCGAGCTCGGCCTCGGTGACCGGGCTTGCGACGTTGTAGAGGAGATCGCCGCGGCGCACGAGGGCCGGGACCCGGCGCGACACCACGACCCCGCGCGTCGCGAAGCGCGCGCGCAGCGCCGGCCGCGCGATCTCGCCGACGGGGTAGACCAGGCCCGCGTCGTCGCCGGGCGAGACCTCGTCCCCGAGGTCGCGCGACGGCTCGAAGATGCCGTCGGCCTCGGCCATCGGGCTTCCCTCGCGGCCCTGGAGCAGGAGGAGCCGCGTCGGCAGCGGGGCAGGGGCGGCCTGGCCGCGCAGGATGCCCCAGTGCGCGAGCGCGCGGCGCACCCCTTCGCGGCCGATCGCCAGCATGCGCCGGTCGATGGTGCCGCCGCCGCCGAGCTCGGTCGACACCATCACGATGCCGCGGCGGTCGCATTCGGCCGTCATCGAGCCGGGATTCGCCGTGCCGGCGGAGACCACGATACCCGGCGCCCCGAAGGCGCGCGCGCCGTCGAGCTTGGCGCGCCGGTGCCCGGCGTCTCCGCCCCAGTGCAGGTAGGTGCAGGGCAGGTAGCACGAACTCCTGCCGCCGCTGTGGAGGTCCATCGCGTAGCGCACACGCGGCATCACCTCGCGCGCGACGATCGCCGCCAGCGCATGGGTCGGGCCCAGCCTGGCCTCGCCCGGGAAGACGCGGTTGAGGTTGCCGCCATCCAGCGGCGAGCAGCGCGCCTCGGCCAGCACCGCTGGGTAGTTCAGCGCCGGCAGGATGTAGAGGCGCCCCGCGACGTCCGCGGGCTCGATCTCGCGCAGCAGGGCCTGCATCACCGCCTGGCCCTCGTACTCGTCGCCATGCGTGCCGGCGCTGAGCATGACGCCCGGGCCATCGCCGCCGACGATCGCCGCGATCGGCACGGGGATGCGGGAGAAGGCGTGGCGGTCGTCGGAGTGGACGAGCCCGATCGTCCCGAGCCGCTTGCCCGGGAGGTCGAGGTCGATGTCGATCTCGCTTCGTGTCGCCGCGCCCATGCCCGCATTCCCCCTCGAGGTCCCGCGCATTGCCAAACCCCGCCGCCGCGGCCACTCTAGCGTGAAGCTCCGACCCGGGGGATGGATATGAAGTCGATCGCACGGCTCGCCGCCGCGCTCGTGGCCGTCGTGGCGCTGCAGGCCGCGGCGCCGGCGCAGGTGCTTCGCATCGGGATCTCGTCCGATACGACGTCGATCGACCCGCACTTCGCCGAGATCGGCACCAACATCGTCGTCCGGCAGCATGTCTTCGACTCGCTGGTCGATGTCGGGCCGGCGATGGAACTCCAGCCTGGCCTCGCCACGTCGTGGCGCCCGACCTCCGACCCGCTCGCGTGGGAGATCGAGCTGCGCCGCGGCGTCAGGTTCCACGACGGCAGCCCGTTCACCGCGCGCGACGCCGTGCACTCGCTGCGCCGCGCGCCCGACGTGCCGAACGCGCCGTCGAGCTACCGACGCCACCTCGAGGACATCGCGTCGGTCGAGGCGCTCGACGACCACCGGCTCCTCGTGCGCACGAAGCTGCCGCTGCCGACCCTGCCGAACAGCCTGGCTCCGATCGCCATCGTCAGCCATCGCATCGGCGAGCGCGCCGAGCCCGCGGCCTTCAACTCCGGCCAGCATGCCATCGGCACCGGTCCCTACCGCTTCGTCGAGTGGGTGCCGGGCAGCCATGTGCGCCTCGCCGCGGATCCCGGCCACTGGCGCGGCAAGCCGGCCTGGGGCGAGGTCGTCCTCCGGCCGATCACCAATCCCGGCGCGCGCGTCGCGGCGCTCCTCGCAGGCGACGTCGACGCGATCAACGACGTGCCGCCCGTCGACGTGCCGCGCCTGTCCCGCGACCCGAAGCTCTCCCTCGCGCGCGGCCTGTCCTCGCGCGTCATCTTCTGGATGATGGATGTCCATCGCGAGGCCAGCCCACATGTCCTCGCGAAGGATGGCGGCCCGATCGCCAATCCGATGCGCGACCCGCGCGTGCGCCGTGCCATCGCGCTGGCGGTGGACCGCAATGCGATCGTGCAGCAGGTGATGGACGGGCTCGCCGTGCCGGCGATGCAGGTGGTCCCGCCCGGGCTGCCGGGCCACGATCCCGCGCTGCGCATGCCGTCCGCCGACCTCGCCGCGGCGCGCCGCCTGATTGCCGAGGCGGGGCACGCGGACGGGTTCCGGCTCACGATACACGTCACCGCGAACCGCTATCCAAACGACGTCAAGCAGGCACAGGCCGTGGCGCAGATGCTCGCGCGCATCGGCATCGAGGTGAAGGTCGCCAGCCTGCCGCTCGCCGTCTACTTCAACGAGGCGCGCCGGTTCGAGTTCTCCTTCGCGCTGGTCGGCTGGGGCTTCAACACCGGCGATCCCTACGTGATCCTGCGCGAGACGTTCCAGGCCGGCGCGACCAACAACTACGGGCGCTGGTCCAGCCCCGCGGCGGATTCGCTGCTGGCCGCGATCCGCGTGGAGATGGACAAGCCCCGTCGCGATCGTGCGATCGCCGAGCTCCAGCGCGTCGCGATGGACGACGTCGCGGTGATCCCGACGCATTTCCAGGAGAACGTGTGGGCGGCGCGCAGGGGCCTGGTCCTGTCGCCGCGCATGGACGAGGCGACGCTGGCGGAGGCCATCCGGCGCGAGTGACGGCTTGGCCGCAGGAAGGGAACGGGACATGGCTACGACGGAACTGGAAGCGAAGGGCGGCCTCGTGCTGCGGCGGCTCTCTCCTGCGCTCGGCGCGGAGGTGGAGGGGCTGGACCTCTCGCGCCCCGTGACGGCGGCGGTGTTCGAGGCGCTGCGCGCGGCGCTGCAGGAGCACCATGTCGTCTGCGTGCGCGGCCAGGCCCTGACCGAGGCGCAGCAGATCGCCTTCTCCGAGCTGTTCGGCCCGCTCGAGGCCTTTCCCGAGAAGGACAAGACCAAGTCGCAGTCGGCGATCTACAACGTCGCCAACGTCTCGCCCGAGGGGCGGCACCTGCCGGTCGACGACCATCGCGTGATCGCGCAGAAGGTCAACGCGCGCTGGCACACCGACAGCTCCTACCGCTTCATCCCGTCCTACTGCTCGCTGCTCTACGGGATCGAGGTCCTGCCGCCGGACGCGGTGGGCGGGCAGACCGAGTTCGCCAACCTCTTCCTCGCGCATGACGCGCTGTCGCCGGGGATGCGCCGCCGGCTCGAGCCGCTCTTCATGGTCCACTACTACGAGTTCGGGAGGCGCATCTTCCCGCAGCTGCCGCCTGTCTCGCAGGTCGAGCGCGACTTCGTTCCGCCGACCTGCCACCCGCTCATCCGCGTCCATCCGGATCGGGACGGTCGCCGCAGCCTCTTTTTCACGGTCAACGCGGGCAACGAGGTGTCCGGCATGGAACTGGAGGAGGGGCAGCGCCTGCTGAGGGAACTCGCCGAGCACGCGGGCCGTCCCGAGTTCTGCTACCGGCACCAGTGGCGCGCGGGCGACCTGCTGATCTGGGACAATCGCTGCCTGCTGCATCGCGCGATCGAGTACGACGCGGCGCGCCATCGCCGCGTCATGCGCCGCACCACCGTCGCGGGATCCGGGCCGGTGCTCGGGCCGTTCTCGCGGCCATGACCGGGGAGCTCGCCAAGCCATGCCGCGCGTCCTGATCGTCGCCGCCGCCCAGCTGGGCCCCATCCCGCGCGGCCAGTCGCGCGAGGAGGCCGTGTCGCGCCTCGTGGCCATGATGGAGGAGGCGCGGCGCATGGGAGCCGACCTCGTCGTCTACCCGGAGGCGGCGCTCACCGCCTTCTTCCCGCATTGGTGGATCGACGACGAGGCGGAACTCGATTTCTGGTTCGAGCGCGAGATGCCGAACGCGGCGACCCGGCCGCTCTTCGAGGCGGCGCGCCGCCTGCGCGTCGGCTTCAAGCTCGGCTATTGCGAGCTCGACTTCTCCGCGGGACGCAAGCGCCGCTTCAACACCGCGATCCTCGTCGACCGCGAGGGCCGGATCGTCGGCAAGTACCGCAAGATCCACCTGCCCGGGACCGACCGGCACCGGCCGGAGCATCCGTTCCAGAACCTCGAGAAGCGCTACTTCGAGGTCGGCGACCTCGGCTTCCCGGTATGGGACACGATGGGCGGGCGCATGGGGATGCTGATCTGCAACGACCGCCGCTGGCCGGAGAGCTGGCGCGTGCTCGGCCTTCAGGGCGTCGAGCTCGCGATGCTCGGCTACAACACGCCCGTGCACAACCCGAACACGCCGGAGACCGACGACCTCAACAACTTCCACAACCGCCTCTCGATGCAGGCCGGCGCCTACCAGAACGGCACCTGGGCCGTGGGCGTCGCGAAGGCGGGCGTGGAGGAGGGCGTCGACCAGATCGGGCAGAGCTGCATCGTCGCGCCATCCGGCGAGATCGTGGCGCAGGCGAGCACGCTTGGCGACGAGGTGGTCATCGCGCGCTGCGACCTCGACCGCTGCGCCATCTACAAGAAGCACATCTTCGACTTCGCCCGGCACAGGCGCCCCGAGCACTACGGGCTGATCCTCGAGCGCACCGGCGCCGGCGGCCCGCTCGGGAAGGCGCCAGCCTGACCTCGATGGGCTGGGGCCATGCCGCCGTCGTCTTGGCGGCCTTCGTCTGGGGCACGAACCATGTCGCGACGCGCGCGCTGAGCGAGGAGGTGCCGCTCGTCGCGCTGACCTTCTGGCGCTGGGCGATCGCGGTGGCGTTCATGGTGCCGATCGCCTGGCGCTGGATCCGCCGCGACGCCGCGCTGCTGCGCGCGAACGCGCGGGGCGTCGTCCTGGCGGGCCTCAACGGCATGGGCGTCTTCGGCCTCGCGATCAGCGCCGCGCCGTACTACACGACCGCGGCCAACGTGAGCCTGATCAGCTCGACCACGCCGCTCTGGGTGCTGCTGATCGCGGCGCTGACGCGCATCGAGGCGATCACGACGCGCCAGGCCGCGGGCATCGCGATCGCCTTCGCGGGCACGGCGCATATCGTCTTCGCCGGCGAATGGATGCGCGTCGCCACGATCGAGTTCGCGGCCGGCGACGTGATCGCGGTGGCGGCCGCGATCCTCTGGGCCGTGTTCTCGTTCCAGATGAAGCGCCTGCCGCGCGAGATCCACCCGCTGGCGACGACCGCATGCTGCGCGGCGGTTGGCCTCGTGCTGCTGGGCGCGCTCTACGCGGCCTGGGGCCTCTCCGGCCGTCCCTGGCTGCGCCAGGAGGGCGCCGTGCTGGGCGACGGGGCCGCCGCGCTGCTGGTCGCCTACATCGCGATCGGGCCGTCGCTCGTGGGGAACCTTTCCTTCACCGCGGGCGTCCAGCGCGTGGGCGCCGCGACCGCAGGCGCGCTGCTCTACATCACGCCTGTCGTCGCGACCGTGCTGGCGGTGACGGTGCTGGGCGAGACGCTGAAGCCATTCCACGCCGTCGGCATCGCCGGGATCGCGACCGGCCTCGTCATGGCGACGCGGCGCGGGTGAGCGTCAGATCTTCGAGGGCAGCCAGAGCGCGATCTGGGGGAACACCGTGATCGCCGCGGTGAAGAGGACCATGATCACGAGGTAGGGCAGGGTGTAGCGCGCGATCGCGCCCAGCCCGTCCCCGGTCAGGCCCTGGATGACGAAGAGGTTGAAGCCGACGGGGGGCGTGATCTGCGCCATCTCGACCACGAGCACGATGAACACGCCGAACCAGATCGGGTCGAAGCCCGCGGCCTTAACGATCGGGAGCACGATCGGCAGGGTCATCACGATCATGCTGAAGCCGTCGAGGAAGCAGCCCAGCAGTATGTAGAAGGCCATCAGCGCCATCATCAGCATGAACGGCGAGAGGCCGAGGCCGGTCACGAAGTCGGCGACCGCGCGCGGCACGCCGAGGAAGGCGCTCGCGTTCCCCAGGATCGAGGCTCCGAGCACGATGATGCCGATCATGCTGCAGGTCTGGACCGAGCCGAGGCAGACGTCGCGTATCGTCTCGCGGTCGAGCGCGCCCTGCATCCAGCCGACGAGCACGGCGCCGAGCACGCCCACCGCGGCCGCTTCCGACGGCGTCGCGATGCCGCCATACATCGACCCGAGGACGCAGGCGATGAGGAAGACCGCGGGCCCGAGCTCGCGCAGCGATGCGAGGCGCTCGCCCCAGGACGCGGCGCGCAGCTGCTTCTCCTGTTCCGGGACGAGCGACGGATTGATCCGCGTATGGACCATGATCCAGGCCATGAAGCAGCCGGCGAGCAGGAAGCCCGGGATGAAGCCGGCGGTGAAGAGCTTGAGGATCGAGACCTCGCCGAGCACGCCGTAGATGATCATGATGTTCGACGGCGGGATCAGGAAGCCGAGCGTCCCGGCGCCGGCAAGGCTGCCGATCGCGATGCGGCGGTCGTAGCCGCGGCGCATGAGCTCCGTCAGCGAGATCCTGCCGACGACCTGCGTGGTCGCGGCCGACGATCCCGAGATCGCGGCGAAGATCGAGCAGCCGAAGATGTTCACGTGGAGCAGCCGGCCGGGAAGCAGCCCCGCCCAGGGCGCCAGGCCCTGGAACAGCGACCGCGAGAGCCGGGTGCGGAAGAGCAGCTCCCCCATGATGATGAAGAGCGGCAGGGCCAGCAGCTCCGACGTCGTCAGGATGTTCCAGGTGTACTGGGGCAGCAGGCGCTCGAGCGGGATGCTGCGGAAGAAGGCTAGGAGCAGCACGCCGGTCGCCATCAGCGTCAGTCCGACCCAGATGCCCGCGCCGAGCAGGCCGAAGAGGAGGGAGAACGCCGTCGCGACGATGGTGCCCACGTGCCGGTCCTATTCGCTGAGCGCGGAGACCTGGAGGCGCGGGTCCTCCAGCTGGAGCCCGAGGATCGCCTGCGCGAGGCGCGCGGCCATCTGCAGGGCGAGCATCGTCGCCCCCGCGACGAGCAGGCTCTGCGGGATCCAGAGCGCGGTGTCGCTCGCTGGCGAGGTCTGCCCCCGCTCGAAGGCGCGGACGGTGAACCAGAAGAGGGAATTGGCGAGGAAGGCGGTCAGCACGGTCCCGGCGGCCGCACTGGCGATCTCGAGCGCGCGGCGTCCCGCCGGCCCGACGTTCGAGAGCAGCAGCGCCACGCGGATATGGCCGCCCGCGCGCAGCGTGACTGCGGCGCCGAACATGAAGCCGGCGCCCATCAGGTAGGAGCTGTATTCCCAGGCGACGCGGATGTCGCGCCCGAGGACGCTGCGCGACGCGATCTCGGCGAGGATCAGGAGGGTGAGGCCGAAGAGGCAGGCCGCCCCCAGGTACCCGCCGAGGCGCGAGAGCGCGTCGATGCCGCGGAAGAGCGCGGCGAGCGCCGCGGGTGCGCCGCGGTAGATGTCGTCTTGCGATGCGGGCATCGGGACCACGGCCGGGACCGGGGCGACGGCCCCGGTCCCGCTCCTTGCTGCGTCAGTTGGTCTTCCTGGTCTCGGCCTGGTAGGCGCGGACCGCGGCCTCGCCCTGCGGCACGCGCTTGAGATAAGCGTCCACGAGCGGCGCCGTGCGGGCGCGGAACTCCGCCATCATCGCCGGCGGCAGGTTCACGACCTCCATGCCGCCCTGCTTGAGGCGCTCGAGGCTGTCGGTGTCGTTCTTGAGCGACACGGCCCAGAACTCAGGCTCGAGGCGCTTGGCGACGTCCTCGAGCGCCTTCTGGTGCTCGGGCCTGAGCTTCTTCCAGGCGTCGAGGTTGATCGTCACCAATTGCGAGGACCAGGTGTGGTTGGTCGGGTAGACGAACTTGAGGAACTCCCAGAACTTGCCGTCGACGCCCGAGCTGGACGAGGTCGAGACGCCGGCGACGGCGCCGGAGGCGAGGGCGGGGATGGTCTCGCCCCAGGGGATCAGGATGCCGGCCATGCCGGCGGCGTTGAGCATGTCGGCGGCGTTGCGGTCGGGCACGCGCACCTTGATGCCCTTGAGGCCGTCCAGCGTGTCGGCCTTGGCCTTCATGTGCAGGTACTGCGTGGGCCACGGCACGATGTAGAGGATCTTCTGGTTGTTGCGCGCGGCGACCTGCTCGTAGATCGGGCGCGTGTGCTTCTGGAGCGCGCGCATGTCGTTCTGGTTGCCGACCAGGAACGGCAGCGACTCCAGGCCGAAGAGCGGCTCGTCGCCGATCTGCTGGTTGTTGAGGATGTCTGCCATCGGCACGAGGCCGTCGCGCACGGCGCGCAGGTGCTCGGGCCCCTTGAAGCCGAGCGACCCGCCGGAATGCACGGTGATCTGCACCTGCCCGCCCGTCGCCTTCGCGACCTCCTCGGCGTAGCGCTTCACGTTGGCCGTGTGGAAGTTGCTGTCCGGCCATACGGTCGAGAGGTCGAGCTTGGTCTGCGCCTGCGCGATCGTGGCGGCGCAGAGCGCGATGGCGCCCGTGGCCGCGGCGGCCGCGAGCCCGAAGGCGCGGCGGTTGGGGGTACGTGTCGTCATGTGGTTCTTGCTCCCTGTCGTTGACGGTTGGATCCGCTTCACTCCGCGGCGCTGCCGCGCCGCCCGTATTGCTCGTTCGCAGCCTCCGGCGTCACGAGCTGGTCACGCAAGTCGCGTGCCAGCGCGTCGCGTGGCCGTTCCTCCGCGGGGCCGATGCCGGCGCCGCCGGGCGTGCGCACGACGAGGCGGTCGCCGGGCGGCACCATCTGGAAGCCCTTGCCCTTGAGCCTGGGGCCCGAGGCGAGGCCGAGATAGCCGTTGGCGCCGTCCTTGCCGCCGTCGCGCCCGCGCGGCGGGTGGTCGATGCGGTCGAAGGCGGCGAGCAACTCGAAGGGCAGGCCGGCTGCGCTCTCGATCTCGATGTCCTGGCCGAGCCCGCCACGCGTGCGGCCCGCGCCACCGCTGTCGGCGCGCAGTTCCTTGCGCCAGAAGATCACGGGAAGCATCGACTCCGCGATCTCGACCGGCGTGCCGCGCACGCCCGACGGATAGGCCGTGGCGGAGAGCCCGTCCTTGTCCGGGCGCGCGCCCGTGCCGCCATTCGACGTGACGACCATCGAGAAGCCGTACTTGCCGGTGCCGCCGGGCACGGGGCCGCGGACGTTCAGGTTCCAGAGGCAGGACGTGCCCTCGGCCGGCACGCGCTCCGGGATCGCCTGGCGCAGGCAGCCGAAGACGACGTCGGGAAGCATCTGCCCGATCACGTGGCGCGACAGCACCGGCGCGGGCGGCTGCGCGTTCAGGATGCAGTCGGGTGGCGCGCTGACGGTCAGCGGGCCCAGCGAACCGGCATTGTTCGGGATGCGCGCCGCCACGATGCAGCCGAGGCCGAAGACCGTGTAGGCGGTCGTGTAGGCGAGCGGGACGTTGATGCCCTTTCCGCTGACCGGCGAGGTCCCCGCGTAGTCGACATGGATGCCGTCGTCGGAGACGGTCAGCCGCGCCACGAGCTCGATCGGGGCGTCGTAGCCGTCGGTCGTCATGCGGTTGGTCCAGCTGCCCTTCGGCAGCCTGGCGATCTCCGCCAGCACGGCGCGGCGCGAGGAGTCGCAGATGAAGTCGGCGAGCGCGTCGAGCGCCTCGATGCCGAACTCGTCCATCATCTCCAGCAGCCGCTTCGCGCCGACGTCGTTGCAGGCGGCGAGGCTGTAGACGTCGCCGACCGTGTCGACGGGCAGGCGCGTGTTGGCGCGGATCATCGCCATCAGCGTCTCGTTCATCCGCCCGCGCTCGGCGAGCTTTAGCATGGGGATGAACAGCCCCTCCATGTAGACGTCGGTGGCGTCGGGCCCGAAGCCGATGCCGCCGATGTCCATAAGGTGGCTGGTGCAGCTGAACAGCGCGACCAGGCGCCCCTCGCGGAAGACCGGCGTGGTGACGACGAAGTCGTTTGTATGGCCGGTGCCCTTCCACGGGTCGTTGGTGATGTAGATGTCGCCGTCCTCCATCGTCGAGGGCGGGAAGGCGGCGATGAAGTGCTTCACAGACTCGGCCATCGAGTTGACGTGGCCGGGCGTGCCGGTGACGGCCTGGGCGAGCATGCGGCCGGAGAGGTCGAAGACGCCGGCCGAGAGGTCGCCCGCCTCGCGCACGATCGGCGAGAAGGCGGTGCGCATCAGGGTCTGGGCCTGCTCCTCGACCACCGCGATGAGGCGGTTCCACATGATCTGCATGCGGATCTGGTCGAGGCCCGAGCTGGACGGCGTGGTCATCTGGCTGCTCTGCGGGGAGGCTGGGTCAGGCGGCGGGCTTGCGCAGCAGGACGATACTGCACGCGCCGTCGATCGTCGCGTCGAATCTGGCGGTGACGAAGGTCGTGGTCTCGTCCTCGGCGACGAGGGCAGGACCGGGGACGCGCGCGCCCGGCGCCATGTCGGGGCGCCAGTAGACCGGTACCGCGATGGCGCGGCCGAGCCCCGGCTCGAAGACCTGGCG
>Ga0194122_10003541_pt1 | contig 15880 bp, 11 predicted proteins | sample TA2MahCa10mmetaG_FD_155487 | JGI IMG/M metagenome (GOLD analysis project Ga0194122, IMG submission 155487) | Freshwater microbial communities from Lake Tanganyika, Tanzania - TA2015021 Mahale Deep Cast 10m | ecosystem: Environmental > Aquatic > Freshwater > Lake | place: Tanzania: Lake... | reverse complement strand
GCCTAGGTTTTGGGGATTCGCGGTTCTGCTGCAGGGGCAACGGCATGAATGCGTCCGACCAGGTCCGATCCGTGGAACTGGCGCAGCGCGTGGCTTCCGTTGCCGTGTTGTTCCGCCAGCACTTCCCGGATGCCCGCGCCAACCTCACCCCCTGGCGCGACGACCCCCAGACCCGCGCTTACGCGGAGCAGGACAGCCTCGATCTCTCCTTTCATCTGCCGGGCTGGAGCCCCCGCAGCCAGTGCCGCTCCTTTCTGGTGCAGCTGCGGCTCGAGCAGCCACCTGCGGGTGAGTCTGCCCGGCCGCGCTTGCTGGGGGTGACGATCCGCGGCCTCACCTATGAGTCGGAGCGTTGGCGTTTAGCCAGCGTGGGCAGTTGGCAACCCACTGGCACGCATCTGCCCCAGCCGGCTGTGGTGGAGGCGCTGCAGGGATTTGTGCGGGACGTGTTTGAGCTGTTCAGCCCCGGAGCTTCGGCGCACGCCGCCTGAGGCGTGGCCGGCCCGGCGTAACCCTTCGCAACCTTGGCGGCGTTGCCCTGGAGGGCGCCAGTACGTTTGGCGATCTGCCCGTGAGCTCAACGCCGGACGCCGTTATGTCTGTCGCCCTTGCTGCCCAACTGCGTGAAGGGACCAAAAAGTCCCACACCATGGCCGAGAACACCGGCTTTGTGAGCTGCTTCCTCAAGGGTGTGGTGGACAAGGCCAGCTACCGCAAGCTGGTGGCCGACCTCTACTTCGTGTACGGCGCGATGGAAGACGAGATCGCGCGCCTCAAGGACCACCCGGTTCTGGCACCGATCGCCTTCTCCCAGCTGAACCGCCGCGAAGCGCTCGAGCAGGACCTCGCCTACTACTTCGGCGCTGACTGGAAGAGCCAGATTCAGCCCTCACCCTCGGCTGCCGCCTACGTGGCCCGGATTCACCAGGTGGCCCAGGAGTCGCCCGAGCTGCTGGTGGGCCACCACTACACCCGCTACCTCGGTGATCTCTCCGGTGGCCAGATCCTCAAGAACATCGCCCAGAAGGCGATGAACCTGGGCGACAACGACGGCCTGAACTTCTACGAGTTCCCCTCCATCGACGACGAGAAGGCCTTCAAGGGCACCTATCGCGCCGCCATGGACACCCTTCCCATCGATCAGCCCACCGCCGATCGCATCGTGGAGGAGGCCAATGAGGCCTTCCACCTGAACATGAACATGTTCAAGGAGCTGGAGGGCAACCTCGTGGCTGCCATCGGCAAGGTGCTGTTTGGCTTCCTCACCCGCCGGCAGCGCGCCGGCAGCACCGAGGCCGTGGCGGCTTGAGCCAGAGTTGGCGTTCAGGCCAACGTCCTTTGCGCAGCGTTCGCGTTCTTGTGCCCGGCACCACCGGCAGGTTTCGCTGTGGCGGCCTGCTGGTGGAACTGCAAACAGCCCGCCTGCTGGAACGCTGGGCCCGTGTGCAGCTGGTGACCTACCGGCAACGGGAGTCTGATCATCCCTTCCTCCCCGATCTGCTGCGGCTCGAGCCACCAGCCTGTGGGCCTGATGATCCTCTCTGGATCGTGAGTTGGGGCTTTGATGTGCCGCAGTTGCTGCGGCGTCTGCGGGGGCGGGCGACGGCCTATCACGCCCATAGCAGTGGTTATGGCTTTGATCTGCCCGCAGGGGTGCCCGTGTTGGCCGTGAGCCGCAACACCCTCGGCTACTGGGGTGATCGCGCGCCACGCAATCCCTTGTATCTGGTGCCCAACGCCCTCGAGCCGATGTGGCTGGAGCGCGGTGGGCGCAGCGCTGTCGCTGCCCGACCCATCGATGTGCTGGTGCAACAGCGCAAGAGCAGCTCTTACGTGCTGGACACCTTGGTGCCGGCCCTGCGGGCCAGAGGGCTGCGGGTGGAGGTGCAGAGCGGCTGGGTGGACGATCTCGTGGATCTGTTCAACAGCGCCAAGGTGTATCTCTACGACTCGGCTCCCTACTGGTGTGGCCGAGGGGTGAGCGAGGGCTTCGGGTTGCCCCCGATCGAGGCGCTCGCCTGCGGCTGTGTGGTGTTCAGCAGCCTCAACCATGCCCTCGCGGACAACCTGGAACCCGGCGTGTTGGCGCATCAATTGGGGGCAGGCACCCTGGCGGCGGACCTCGATCGGATCAGCGCTGCGGTGCGGGAACCGCAGGCTTGGCGGCCTCAACCTGAGGCCTTGGAGAGCCTGCTCCAAGCCTGCTCCGAGCAGGCGCTCGCTCAGTGTTGGAGCGAGGCCCTGGCGCAACTCAATGGGCACTGGGATCGCATCGCCGCTGGTGAGCCACCGCTGGCGGCCTCATCGCCAGCGAGTTTTGGCTTGCGGCGGTTGCGGCAAGGCCTGGCCAATCGGATGGCTGGCCTGGCGTTGGCCTGGCAGCTGCGCCAGTGAAGCGCGAACCGATAATTTCCTTGCATGCGTAGTCAGACCCTGGATCAGCTGCGGCAGCTCTTTCGCCTGCTGCCGCCGCAGCGCCTCAGGGCTCTGCGGGTGCTGATGCCGTTGTCGTTGCTGCCGGGTGCCCTTGATCTGGTGTGCGTCTGGTTGATTGCCAGGCTCACCGGCTCCCTGGTGAGCAATGGCTTTTCCGCGTTGATGCCGGCGCCCGGGATGGCCGCTCAGGAGCCGTATCAACAGAGCATCACAATGATTGCTCTGTTTGTGCTGTTTTGCTGGTTGGCCTCAGCCGCCAAGCTTGGCCTGCGCTTTCGCCAGCAGAGGCTTTCGGCGCGGATCTGGCGCGATCTATCAGATCTGATTTACGCCCGCTTGTTGCAGCAGCCCTGGGCGTTTCATCTGAGTGAGAGTTCCGCTGAGCTGAGCTCGCGGGTGCTGGCCAATCTCAATCATCTGGCCGCCCATGTGATCACGCCCTTGCTGCAGTTGATCAGTGGCGTGGCTTCGATTCTGCTGCTGTCGCTGGGGATTGTCTGGATTGGTCGCTGGCTCTCTGTGGCCCTGGTGATCGGTTTGGTGATCGCGTATTTGATCGTGTCGGTCTCTGTGACGCCACGGTTGCGGGCGGCCAGCAACATGCGTTTAGCGATGGAAGCGCGCTCTTCGCAGCTCCTGCTCGAATCGATGCATGCTGTTCGTGATATTCAGCTCACCAGCAGCGAGTCTTATTTCTCGGCTCAGTTTGGTCGTGCTACTGAACAATCCCGGCAGAGCATCTGGATTGCGGAATGGCTACCCGAGCTTCCGCGTGGATTGATTGAACCCCTGGGGATCACGATGATCTTTGCGGTGGGGGCTCTGCCTGCGCTGCTCAGCAGTGATCCCACCCGCGTGCAGGCAATTCTGCCCTTTCTGGCCACGATCTCGGTTGCTGCCCTGCGGCTCACGCCTCCCCTGCAGGATGCCTTTCGGTCTGTCACCCGGATCCGAGGGTCTTTGCCGCTTCTGGCTGATTCGGTTGCCTTGCTTCAGCTCCCGAATGATCGGCCCACACTGCATTCCCCTGGTGTGCCCTCGCCCGCTGGCGTGACCCCGCGGCATTTCATCCGGCTGCGGGATGTGTGGTACCGCTACCCCAGCTCCCACGATTGGGTGCTGAAAGGAGTCAATCTCACGATCCCAGTGGGTTCGCGTGTTGCCCTCGTGGGCGTCACCGGCAGTGGAAAAAGCACCATCGCCAATCTCCTGCTTGGGCTGCTCACGCCCGGTGCTGGAGCTCTGGAACTTGACGGCATTGCCGTGGATGCCTTGGAGCTGCCGGCATGGCAGGCCAATTGTGCCCAGGTGCCTCAGGCGATTCACCTGCTCAATGGCACCGTGCTCGCCAACGTGGCTTTTGGAGAGGCGCCCGAAGTGGTGAATGAGCACCAGGTGTGGGAAGCGCTGGAGGCTGCCCAGCTGGATGAGCTGATGGCTCAGCTGCCGGAGGGGCTGCAGACCCAGGTGGGTGAAAACGGCCTGCGTTTATCCGGGGGCCAGCGCCAACGGTTGGCCCTGGCCAGGGCCTTTTACCGGCGTTCGGGTTTCCTGGTGCTCGATGAGGCAACCAGTGCGCTCGACAACCGCACTGAATCGGAAGTGATCGACGCTCTGGAGCTGGTGGGGCGCCGCTGCACCACCGTGGTGGTGGCCCATCGCCTCAGCACCGTGCGGCGCTGCGACCGGATCGTGGAACTTGAAAACGGAGTGGTGAAGGCCTATGGCAGCTTTGCCGAGCTGCAGCAGGAGTCTCAAGCCTTTGATGCCATGGCACGCCTCGAGATGGAGGGCGAAGCCTTGCGTCAGGCTTAGGGGCAATCGGTTGGCTGGCTGGCCACGGGGCTCAGTCTTTGGCCTGATTCTCACATAGGTTGAATTCGTTGAAGCATTGATTGTTGAGCTATATGGCGTCGCTTCAGAGCAAGACACTCAACGAGTTGTCTCATCTGATGGGACGCTTGCCGCCCCGTTTGCGGCGCAGCATCTGGCTCATGCTGCCAGTATCCATCGTGCCGGGTTTGCTGGATGCTGTGTCAATCGCGGTCGTGGCTTGGATGGTTTCCACTTTGTTGGGTACCAAGCTGCGATATGGCCAGCCACCGTTTGCTGCCCTGTTTGCTGACCGCTTTGAACTTGCACTCTGGCTGATTGCGCTGTTTGTTGCGTTGTCTTGGCTTCGTTCCTTGACACGTCTCGTGATCACCGCAATGCAGGAGCGCCTGACGGGTCAGTTATGGCTTTGGCTGTCGGAATCGATTTATGCCAGGATCCTCTCCCAGCCGTATGAGTTTCATCTTGATAAGAATGATAAAAGGCTCGCCACGCAGCTCCTTTCCAATGTGAGTCAGCTTTCTAAGGGCGTGATGGTCGCATCTATGCAGTTTCAGATTTCGATTGTCACTGTTGTTTTCCTGTTGTTTGGCTTGTTGTATGTGGGGCGCTGGTATGCGCTTGCCCTGTTCTTTGTTCTGATGACGGCTTATGCCTTCTTTTCTTTGTTTCTGACGCCTTATCTGCGAAGGGCTTCTGCGGAAAAGATCCGGCTCACCTCGGTAATGAAACAGAGGTTCTTTGAGTCTATAAATGTCATTAAAGAGATACATCTCTCTTCGGCGGAGACTTACTTCACGCGCAAGTTTTCCGTGGATGCGCGAAAGGCTAAGCGGGTAGAAGCGTTGAGCCACTTTCTGCCTAATTTGCCAAAGCTCATCATCGAGCCGTTGGGCATTACCTTGATTTTCTCGTTTGGTGCGCTACCGGCTCTATTGGGTGACGGCCGAGTATCTGATATTAAGCAGATTATTCCTTTTCTGGCAACGCTCGCGCTTGCATCGCAGCGGATCACCCCTGCGATGCAGACCATGTTTGCAGCGATTACGAAGATTAGGGCTGCGCTGCCGAACCTTGTCAGCATCCGTCATTTGCTCGAGTTGCCGGAGCCTGTGGGAATGTCTCTTGGCCTCCCGTCTGTTGGGATTAGTCCAGAAGGAATTCGTCCAAGACGATCGATTCGCCTTTGTGATGTTACTTACACCTATCCTGGGCGTGATCAGCCTGTAATTTCAGGCTTAAATCTCACAATTCCTGTGGGATCGCGCATTGCGTTAGTGGGATCTACTGGAAGTGGGAAAAGTACAACGGCTCATTTGCTGCTAGGTCTGCTCAGGCCTCAACAGGGTGCGTTGGAGATTGATGGCTTGGCTGTTGAGCCAGAAGATCTGCGTGCCTGGCAGTCATGTTGTGCCTATGTACCTCAGGTTATCTCTTTTTTGCGTGGTAGCGTACTCGAGAATATTGCGTTTGCGGAGGATCCCCTCAATGTTGATCAAGGTCGAGTCTGGGAAGCCCTGGAGGCGGCTCAACTCCAAGATGTTGTTTCCAGCCTTCCCTATGGTTTGTACACCTCTGTTGGGCGAGACGGTCTGAGTCTTTCAGGCGGGCAGCGCCAACGCTTGGCCTTGGCTCGCGCTTTCTACAGGAAAGCAGAGTTTTTACTGTTGGATGAGGCCACTAGCGCGCTTGACAACCGCACGGAGTCTGAAGTGATTGCGGCGCTTGATATTGTTGCTCGTAGGTGCACAACAGTTGTGATCGCGCATCGATTATCAACGATTCGACGCTGTGACAAGGTTCATGAATTCGAAGACGGTTCTCTGAAAGCTTCAGGTACTTTTGATCAGCTCAGGGAATCTTCCGAGACGTTCCAGGATCTAACTCGGCTGGAATCAAGGTTGTCAATTCGTCCGGAGTGATTGTGAGATGATTTCTGAGCTGGCATCAACCCGGCGAGATATTGTTTTGTTGTCAACAGCTGATTGGGACCACCCTTTCTGGACCAACAAACAACATGTGGCTTCTGCGATGGCTCAGTTGGGTCATCGCGTCCTCTACGTTGAATCTCTTGGATTACGAGCTCCTAGGCTTGAAGCCCAGGATCTTCGCCGCATCTGGCGCCGTCTACGGCGCGCCATCCTTCCTCCAAGACGTGTCGCCGAGAGGGTGTGGGTTTGGTCGCCCCTGCTGATTCCAGCCTCACGCGCAGCATGGCAGCGTGCCTTCAACCGCGTGCTTTTCCGCCGCCTGCTTGCTCTCTGGCGCCGTTGGCTTGGGCTAGATGCTGATCTGCTCTGGACCTATAATCCGCTCACGGGGCAATTTCTCTCACTGCAAGCGATTGGCTATCACCAGCTTGTTTATCACTGCGTTGATGACCTGACAGCGCAGCCCTGCATGCCTTCAGCGTTGATCGCGGCTGAAGAGCAGCGTCTTTGTGAGGCTGCTGATCAGGTTTTCGTGACCTCCCCAGAGCTGCTCCGCACGCGTGGTCAGTTCAATCCACGGACACGATTTGATCCCAATGTTGCTGATATCGATCATTTTTCACAGGCGAGATATCGTGACAAGCCACTTCCCTCAGATCTGCAGTCTTTGCCTCCTGGTCCACGTCTCGGTTTTGTGGGTGCGATCAGCAGCTACAAACTTGACCTTGACTTGCTTGAGCGTTTGGCGATTCATCGCCCCGATGCCCAGCTGGTTCTGATTGGTCGGGTTGGTGAAGGTGATCCGTTCACGAATTTAGACCGCTTACTCGCTCATCCCAATGTTCACCTGATGGGAGCGCGCCCCTATGCCTTGTTGCCTGACTACTTGCGTGGCTTCGATCTTGCCCTGCTGCCAAGCCCGATCAATGCCTATACCCGTTCCATGTTCCCAATGAAGTTCTTTGAGTACGTTGCGGCTGGCGTTCCCATTGTGGCCACAGCGCTTCCCGCGCTGAGCGGACAGGCTCATCTGGCTCGGCTCTGCACTGATGCCCCAGGCTTCCTGGCCAGTGTGGATGAACTTCTGTGCTGTCCGCCTCGAGAAGGTGCGAGACGACCCATTCCGCTCGAGATGCTTCCCAGTTGGTGCAGTTACCGTGGGCGTACAGCCTCGATGCTTGCGGAGCTCTCCCGCCAGCCTTGATTGCGGCCTTTTACGCTTGAGCCACGTGCGATTCCACCATTTTGACGCTGTTCTGGATCGTCTGCTTGACGCGCCGGAAAAAGTTGTGGTGATGGGAATTAAGGCCCAGCGCCGGTTTCGAGCTTTGTCCGCCCGTGGATGGCGTTGGACTCGGCGACGCGGTAGAAGCGGGCGGCTTGGTAAGGCTGTTTTTCAGCCTTCAGTCGGCTTGAATCAAGAGTTTGTGCCTCGCGATCCTAAACGGGGCGAACGGTTTGTGCTGTATCGCATCATTGGTAATGATCTCTATCCACGGCATGATGTGGAGCAGAGTCTGGCTAATCTCCGGTTCATTCTGGAACACGAGCCGCCTCTCGAGGGCTGTGAAAAACGCTGGATTCTGAATCGTATTCGCCAGCCGGATAAGCTTGAGGAACTTGCTTCTCTTCTGCGCCGGTACGGATATTCCTACGATGTTATTCCTTTTGATGCCAAAGCCTTCCACGATGCGCCGTGGGATTGGGGAAATTTGCCTTTTCCGTCGTTCCTTGCGTCCAGCTCTTATCGCAAGCTTCTGAGCCATCAAAGACAGGGATGGGAGATCGCGCTGTATAGAAATAAGAATAATTATCTTATGAACAACAATGGTGCTCGCAATCGAGCGCTTGAGCTGGGAAGGTCCCTTGCAGACTGGATCTTGCCCTGGGATGGCAATTGTTTTGTGACGGCAGCTGGATGGCTCCTTTTGCGGGAAAGGGTTCTTCAGTGTTCCGCGGCCGACTATTTCTACGTGCCCATGCAGCGCATTGCTGATAATGCTGAGCTGCTAGATCCTTGCTTTGAAGCAGATCCTCGGGATGAGCCTCAGCTCATTTTTGCAGCATCTGCAAGCGAGTATTTCAACCATGCCTTTCCCTATGGCCGCCGGCCAAAAGTTGAGTTGTTCTGGCGACTTGGCTTGCGTGGTCCATGGGATGAGTGGCCCGATGAGCCTTGGGATCAACCGCGGCGGCCACCACTGCAAACTTTGCCAGCTTGTCCTCAGGCTGGATGGGTGGCGCGTCTTCATTCTGGCGTTCATGACAGCTCATCCAGTACCGGAGGAGCTGTGCTCAATCAGGCGCGTCGCTTCAGCACACGCAACCTTGCCATCAAGGCAAGCATCAACCAGGCTCTCGTCGCCCCGGCACAGCTGAGCCCGTCGGTTTTCTCAGGCTTTTGGAGCACCCCGGATCGCGAAGCACTGCGCCGGCAGGTTCCGAGTGCAGCCGAGGTCTTGCGTTGCTGGTACAACTGGTGGCTTGGAGCCGAAGCGCCACCGACTCTGCGGCAGGAGCAGTGGATCTCTGTTCTGCTGCATCTGGTTTGGCTCGCTTCCCTCCCGGAGGGTGCGGAGCTTGTGGACTTCGCTTTGATTGAGGCTGTGGGGTCATGTTGGTTCCGAGAGGGACTGCAGGGACTGCAGCCCCGTCTACGTCTTCTGCGACGTCAGCTCAAGCCCGGACGTCTACCAGGAACCGAGCCCAGCCTGGCTGCGGTGGAACAGCTTGCCTTGCTTTCTGATCTGCTCGTCTGGTCTGGGCGTGAGTGGAGTTGGTCGCATCCGTTTCGGGTCTGGCGCGACGCACTGGCTTTGCAGCTGCAGCAGTTGGTGCATCCAGCTTGGCTCGGCTGTGGGAGGGAGGATCTGGCGCGTCTGCAGCTGGTGCAGGTTGTATTGCAGCGACATCGCGGCGGTCCCACCGAATCGGTTGATGCGCTGCTGCGATTGTTATCGGGTCTTCAGCAACCGATTTCTGCTGTCCATGATCCCGGCCAATGGTCGTTGATTCTGGCTTTGGCTAGGCAGTATGGACTGCTCGATGCTGCCCTCGCGGAGCAGCTTGGAGCCACGGCCGTTGGCCAGCCTCTGCCTCCCATCCTCCCTCTGCAGATCACGGTCGTTCGATGACAGCTCTGCTTCTGCATATCGGCTCTCCCAAGGCCGGCTCCTCTGCCATCCAAGCCAGCTTGTTGGAGGCGGCGTCGGATCTGCGTCAAAACCAGGGGGTGATTGTCCTTCCGCCAAATCCCTATCGGCGCCCACTCCCGTCTGGTTTTTTGGCGGCTTGTCATCTTCCGGTTGAGCAGCTGCCTCGTTACCTCGCGGCACGTCAACGCCGGGATCCGGTTCAATTTCAGCAGGATCTGGACGCCTATCGACAGCTCTTAGCCGATCTGCTGCAGCTGGGTCAACCTGCAGATCCTCAGCCTTGGAAGGCCCGCTGGCAACGAATGCGAGCATCTGCTCTCAGGCACTCTTGTCATCCTGCTCTCCTTTCTTCTGAGTATCTGTGGCGCTTGCCTGTGGAGGAGATCTGTCGTCTACGCAAGTTCTTTGCAGACTGTGGTGTGCGCCAGTTCAAAGTTCTTTTCTATGTACGCGAGCCGGTCTCCGCTTATACTTCATTTTTGCAGCAATGGTCTCGGCTCTCGGATGATTTGAGACCATTTAATCCCTTGACCTGGAGGTACCCGTTTAGAGAGTATCTTCAGGCCTGGTCGGCAGTCTTTGATCCTCAAGAGCTCGTCGTCAGGCCCTTTCGTCGTGATCATTTCGAGGAAGGATCTGTTGTCAAGGACTTTTATGTCCAATGCTCATCATTTCTGGGGTCAAAACTGGTTGGTCCAGAGCCTTGTCAGGTGAACGAGTCTTTTAGTATTGAGGCGCTGATATTAGTTCATCAGCTGCTCGCTTCCGTGTCCTTGGAGTGCCGGGATAAGCCTGGCTGGACCTCCAATATGGCCAGATTCCTAAGGCTTTTGAGGAGGGAATCATCGGCATTGAATTGTACACCTGTGCAACTGCAGCCTTGGGTCTCACATGCGGTATGGAAGCAGCATTGTGAAGATCTTGAGTGGCTACATCAGATTTACGGTATTGCGTTTGATCAATCTGATTTCAGCTTTCAGCAAATAGATCCTGTATGCAAGTCTGAATTTTTGACTCTGACTGATCTGATGCTCCCTCCTTCCGATCCGGACATCGTGGAGACTTTGGGGCGACGTCAGCTGGAGGCTGTGGTGCGGGAGGGTTTGTTATGACCACATTGGTGCTACATATCGGATCGCCCAAGGCGGGCTCGTCTGCTATTCAAACCAGTCTTTTGGGCGCCCGCTGGGGTGCTGCTTGGGCCGGGATTCCCCCCAATCCCTATGGCAAGCCTTATCCCAGTGGCTTCATCGCTGGCCTTTATTTGAAGCCGAAGGCGTTGCCGCGCTTTCTGGCACAACGTCAACAGCAGGATTCAGCACGGTTCGAGCGTGATCTAACCCGTTATCGTCATCTCATTCGACGCTGCATTCAGCCACGTTGGCATAAGCCACCGAAGGTCTTGATTCTCTCCTGTGAATATCTCTGGCGCTTGTCCCAATCTTCTGTGGAAGCACTACGTCGTGATTTTGAGGATCTCGGCTGCAATAGATTCCTCGTTGTTGCTTATGTGCGTGAGCCCGGATCGCTCTATGGTTCTGCTCTACAGCAGTGGTCGCGACTCTCGACCAATCTTCAGCGTTTTGATCCGCTTGTTTGGCGTTATGAATTACGTCAACGCTTGCAGACATGGAATTTTGTGTTTGGGGAGAGCCTAGTTGTACGGCCTTTTGAGCGTGGACAGCTCCCAGACGGCTGCGTTGTCCGCGATTTCCAGAATCAGTTCGTTCATGGTTTGGCTGATCTGCCTGGTTGGCCTGATCTCACACAAGTGGCTGACGTGAATCGTTCAGCGACGACCGAAGAGCTTCTCGCCATGCATACGAAGATGGCTCATGACGTGAATCCTGCTCAGCAGTCTTGGGCGCATATCGCCAGTTCGCTTACGCGACACTGGGATGAGCTCAAAACGAGAACTGAGGATAAGAGCGGTACGCGAATTCGTGTACGCGCGGAGGTGTTGCATCTGATTCGGCAGCGTCATTGGGATGATCTCTGCTGGCTGGCTGATCGGTATGGTGTGCAATTTAAGTCACTTTCCGAGAGTTCATGCCAGCATGTTCATCCTCATGATCTCTGGAAAGTTCCGGAAAACCCACTCCAGCTCTTAGATCTCATCGAGGCACCGCTTGATCATGATCTCCTTCAGCGTCTCTGCGATTATCTTTGTGAGACAGGAGACGGCTGATCTCGAGTATGGATTATGCTAGCCTCGTCGGGAGCATCTACATGACTTGCCGAAGCAAACGGCTTAGGAAGCGTCTTCATCGGGATTTAAATCTTTACTATCGAGCCACCTCTCGATTGAGGCCTTTGCCTAACGCTCTGATCATTGGTGCCATGAAATGTGGCACAACAACATTAAACTCTTGGTTGCGTGCGCATCCCGAAGTGGCGTTCTCTGCGATTAAGGAGATCCATTATTTTGATCAAAACTATGACAAGGGCGAGGGCTGGTATCGAAGCTTCTTCCCGATCTGGGAAATGTGGACTGGGGCAAAGTGTGTGATTGAGGCCACACCCGCGTATCTTTTTCGGGCCTCTGTTGTCGCCCCGCGTATGCATAGTTTAGTGCCGTGTGCGCGCCTTATCCTGATGTTGCGTGACCCAGTGAAGCGAGCGATATCCCACTACGGCCATCGCGTGAGAAACGGAGAAGAAAAACGCTCAATGGATGATGCACTATTGGCCAGCCACGGCAGAAGCCCTGATAGTGAAAATACATATAAGACCCGAGGGCTTTATGCTGATCAGATCCGAGAGTTTCTGCGTTTTTATCCTATGGATAATCTGATGATCGTTAAAAGCGAAGACTTCTTTGCTGATCCGGCGCCAATTTATTTTGCTGTTCAGGAGTTTCTTGGCTTGTCCCCAAAAGACCTGCCTGAGGGAAGTGCTCCTCGTAATGTTGGTCAGCAGCCAGCTCAAGTCCCTGAATCTGTGTTGCAACATCTTGCTCAGTATTACCGGACTCCCAACCAGGAGCTTTCTCAGCTGCTGCCTTGGTTCCGCATTTGGTGAAGCGCTTCGCTTGGGCTAGTATGATGAGAAAGGTGAGGGCAGCTTGAAGCGCAATAAGCATCTACGCCAGTATCTGCACCAATTCTTGTACCCCTATTATAGGGCTACAGCGCCTTGGAGGCCTTTGCCTAACACTGTTATTGTTGGTGCGATGAAGTGTGGGACCACCACGCTGAATGCCTGGTTGCGATGCCATCCCCAGGTAGCTTTTTCCGCCGTAAAAGAAGTTCATTTCTTTGACAATAACTATCATCGTGGTTTGGGTTGGTATCGTAGCTACTTTCCAATCTTTGAGAGTCTTTCTGGGGCAAAGTGTGTCCTGGAGGCTACTCCAGCGTATATTCAGAGGGCTCCAAGGGTTGCCGAGCGCATGCATCGGCATATTCCCGAAGCACGTTTGATCCTGATGTTGCGGGATCCCGTTCAACGCGCGATCTCCCACTATGGCCATCGACGTCGCAATGGTCTTGAAGAGCGCTCGATGGAAGAAGCGCTTCTTTCGGATGAGGGGCCGAAGCCCGGTACGCGTAACTTCTACAAGACTCGAGGCCTCTATGCCGAAAAACTTGATGCCTTCCTGCACTATTATGAGCGATCTAGGATCCTTGTGATCAAAAGCGAAGAGTTCTTTGCTGATCCCGCTGAAGTTTATTCCCGTGTTCAGGGTTTTCTAGGGCTTTCTCATTTTTCCCTTCCCGCTGGAATAAAAGCTCACAATGTCGGTGCTAAGCGTGATGTGATTCCTGCTGCTGTGTTGTCACACTTGGCTGATTTCTATCGCGAACCTAACCAGTCCTTGCAGGCTATGCTTCCTGAATTCAGAATCTGGTAGCGGTCAACCGCTGATCTGAGGAGTGTTCCTTGAGCTTTCTTTCTGGTCTGAACGACGCCCAGCGCCGTGCGGTTGATCACCACACCGGTCCTCTGCTGGTGGTTGCAGGCGCAGGTAGCGGCAAAACAAGGGCGCTCACCCATCGCATTGCTCATTTGATTGGGCAACATGGTGTGGATCCGGCCGAATTATTGGCAGTGACCTTCACCAACAAGGCTGCTCGCGAGATGAAGGAGCGGCTGGAGTTGTTGTTGTCCCAGAAGCTCGCTCAGAGCCAGTTCGGTCAGCCCTGGAGAACGTTGCCAGCCGTGGGGCAACGGCAGTTGCGCTCCAGGATTTATCGGGAGGTGATTAAAGACCTCTGGATTGGAACCTTTCATGCCTTATTTGCTCGCCTGCTGCGCTTTGATATTGATAAGTTCCGTGATCCTGAAGGGTTGAGCTGGACCCGGCAGTTTTCGATCTACGACGAGGGGGATACGCAAAGTCTGGTGAAGGAGATTGTGACCCAAGAGCTGGGTCTCGATCCCAAGCGCTTTGAGCCCAAGAAGGTGCGATGGGCGATCAGCAATGCCAAGAATCAGGGCTGGATGCCTGAGCAGCTTGAAGCGGATGTGGGCGGTCAGCGCGGCAAACTCATGGCCGATACTTATCGGCGTTATCGACGTGCGCTAGCTGCCAATAACGCGCTCGACTTTGACGACCTCCTGTTGCTCCCCGTTCAGTTGCTGCGCCAAGACGAGCAGGTGCGCAACTACTGGCATCGCCGCTTTAAGCATGTGTTGGTGGATGAATATCAGGACACCAACCGCACCCAGTACGAACTGATCAAGCTCTTGGTGACCGATGGGCGTGATCCGTCCAGCTTTGATGATTGGCAGGGCCGCTCGGTGTTTGTCGTGGGGGATGCCGATCAGAGTATTTATAGCTTCAGGGCGGCTGATTTCACAATCCTGATGGGTTTTCAGGATGATTTTGGTGATGGTGCGCCTGATGATGCCACGTGCACCATGGTGAAGTTGGAGGAGAATTACCGATCTACGGCCACGATCCTCGAAGCCGCCAATGTGTTGATTGCGAACAATACCGAGCGTATTGATAAGGTGCTGCGTCCCACGCGTGGTGAGGGTGAGTTGATCGCTCTGACCCGTTGCGATGACGAAATCGCTGAGGCTGAAGCGGTCGTCCATCGCATACGCATGCTCGAAGCCGCGAATCCCGATCTGGGCTGGGGCGATATGGCTGTGCTTTATCGCACCAATGCGCAAAGTCGCGCGATGGAGGAGTCGCTGGTGCGTTGGGGCATTCCCTATGTCGTTGTGGGTGGTCTGCGTTTCTACGATCGCCGTGAGATCAAGGATGTGCTCGGCTATCTGAAGCTGTTGGTGAATCCTGCCGATACGGTCAGTCTGCTCAGAGTTCTCAATACACCCAAGCGTGGCATTGGTAAAACCACGATCGAGCGATTAACGGATGCGGCTAATCAGCTCGGTATCCCGCTCTGGGATGTGGTGAGTGATCCAGAAGCTGTGCGCTCCTTAGGTGGTCGCTCCGCCAAGGGCTTGTTGCAGTTCAGTGAATTGATTCGCACGCTCCAGGCCCGTGCGGAATCGGTGCCGCCCTCGGAGCTGGTGCAGCTTGTGATGGAGCAGAGCGGTTATCTCGCTGAACTGATTGCTGCGGGTACAGATGAGGCTGAGGAACGTCGCCGTAACCTCAACGAGCTTGTGAATGCCGCACTGCAGTATCAAGAGGAAAACGAGGAAGGCTCTCTCGACGACTTCTTGGCTTCAGCGGCCCTGGCCAGTGACGCCGACAGCAAGGACACCGAGCAGGACCGTGTCACGCTGATGACGCTGCACGCCAGCAAGGGGCTGGAATTTCCGGTTGTGTTCCTGGTTGGCCTTGAGCAGGGGCTGTTTCCGAGCTACCGCTCCCTGGAAGATCCGGCAGCCATGGAAGAGGAGCGCCGCCTCTGTTATGTGGGTATCACACGAGCGAAAGAGCGTTTGTTCCTCTCGCATGCCAGTGAGCGGCGCCTGTGGGGCGGGATGCGCGAGCCGGCCATTCCTTCCGTGTTTTTGTCCGAGCTGCCGGAAGAGTTGGTGCAGGGTGATCTGCCCCGCAGTGGTGGTGCAGCGCTCCGGCGCGAGAACCGCTTGGAACGGCTTACCCGGATTGATCGGCCCGACGGAGAAAGCGTCTGCTCCGGAGGCGATGCCGCTCAACCAGCCAATGCTGTGCGCCGCCGCACTGGAGCGGCATCCGGCAAGGTTTGGGCCGTTGGCGATTGGCTGCTCCACAGCTCCTTTGGGGAGGGGTGTGTGACCCATCTGTTTGGAAGCGGAGAAAAGATCTCCATCGCCGTGAAATTTGAAGGAATGGGGCCGAAAATCCTCGATCCACGTTTGGCACCGATTCAGCCCTTATGACCACACTGGTGCTGCATATCGGTTCTCCCAAGACCGGATCGTCAGCCGTTCAGGCCTTCACAACCTCTTTGGCCTATTGGGGTCGCCGCTCCCTTCCCCGGGAGTGATCGCGCCATGGAGATTCCCGACGTTCCAGCTGCATTGATCCAGGCCTTGGTGGCGGCGGCTGACGGCCGGCGTCTCGCCTTGGTGGGTGGCGCGGTTCGGGATCTGCTGCTGCATCACCATCACCGCGATCCC
>Ga0194122_10003539_pt1 | contig 15883 bp, 15 predicted proteins | sample TA2MahCa10mmetaG_FD_155487 | JGI IMG/M metagenome (GOLD analysis project Ga0194122, IMG submission 155487) | Freshwater microbial communities from Lake Tanganyika, Tanzania - TA2015021 Mahale Deep Cast 10m | ecosystem: Environmental > Aquatic > Freshwater > Lake | place: Tanzania: Lake... | reverse complement strand
GCGTTATAGCCACCGTTGGCATCGGCATTGATCGTGACGTTGTCTCCGAGCCGCTTCCGCGCCAGTTTTACCATTGTCTCCGTTCTGCCCGGATAGGCATCCACATTCCGGTTCATGCGACCGCCGATCTTGAACTTGCACGCCTTAGTTCCGGTTTCCTGAACGCCGCGGACATAGACCTCCACCTCCTCTTCCGCCGTTGTCTCGCGAATGCCCCCAGAAAGATAGACGGGGATTTCTTCACGAACCGCGCCACCGAGTAAGTCCGCCACCCGTTTCTTTGCCACGCGCCCCAGCATGTCCAGCACACTCTGCTCGGCATAGGCGACAGGGCACCAGAAAGCCAGCCCCGCCAGTTTGTAGTTCTTCTGGAAAATCGCGTCTACCAGCGCCTCGATGTCGCGCGCATCCTTTCCAATCAATTCCGGTGCGACCAGATTCTTGAATATCGGAACGAACTCGGCCATCTGCTTCGTTCGACAAACTCCGACCACCCCATCCGTCGAGGTCGTCCGTACGAAGTAGTTCGTCCCCGCCTTGAGCAACTCCACGGAGGCGATCTTCACGGGCACCGGCACATGCTTTTTCAAATCGAGCACGGGCTCTTCAAACCAGGGAATCACCCGCCGCTCAGGCATAGGCGCTGCCAGCAATCGCGGCGCGCCAGCGGCTGCCATCAAAAAAGCTCTACGTTCCATAAGACTCCTTTCCTACTGCCCAAGTTCATGGCATGCATTGCAGGCCACGCTTGCTTTGTGTTCCTTGTGACAAGCTACGCAGGAGGCCATCGTGGTGGGCCGGACCAGTTCTACCTTAGCCATGGACATCACCTCGCCATGGCAACTTGCGCACCCGGTCTTCGCCTCCGCATGCCTGGCATGACTGAAGAAGACGAAATCCTTCACTTGATACACTCGGCGCGAAGGGATCTCGCGAGTGGCCATATCCGGATGGCAGCTGCGGCACTTCTTCATTTCTGGAAACGTCGCACTCTCTTGCGTCTCCGCCGAGCTGTGGCAGGTTGTGCACTTCATCTTCAGCGGTGCGTGCCTGGCGTGCGAAAAATCCGCAGCAGTGCATCCTATGCCAACCGCGAGGAAAAACAAAAGATACTTCATGGCAAACGAAACGCAATCAGATGGTCAGCGAAGCTATCGTTGTACTTGTTGCCGGCTCCGGCCGCGATGACAACGAATTGCTTCTTGCTCTTCGCACCCTGAAAAGTCATTGGCGTGGCGTGGGCGCTCGCCGGCAAGCGGTAAGTCCAAAGCTCCTTCCCAGTATCCTTATCGAAGGCGCGGAACCGGGAATCATCCGTCGCACCAATAAAAACGAGTCCTCCCGCGGTTACCATCGAACCGCCGATGTTGGAGGTGCCAGTGGGCGGGATTCCCTTTGCGATCAACTCGTCAACTACGCCAAGAGTGACTCGCCAACGGAACTCGCCAGTGTCCAGGTCAATGGCGGTCAAATGCCCCCACGGTGGTACCTGGCAGGGGTAACGCTTCTCGTCCCAAAAGCGCGAGTATTGTGTTGGAGCCCCCGCGGATCGTTAGGGTATTGCGGCCCCGGCTCTGGATTTCACCATGTGTCCAACCTGGCCCACGTCCATGGAGTTCACGTAAAGGGTCCGCGTCGTGGGGTCTACGCTCGCTCCGCCCCAATTCGCGCCGCCATTCGTTCCGGGAAATAGAATCGTCCGCTTCAACCCAAAGGGCGTGTATAAGGGACCGAACGTTACGCCCTCGATCAGCTTTTCACAGAAAGCCCTCGATTCCGGAGTGATGTTGGTCAATTCCTCCTTCTGGAAACTCTGCCTGGCGAAGGGGGCGGGTTTGACCGGAAACGGTTGAGTCGCTGCCGTTGACTCTCCTGGCACCGTGCTTTGCGGCACCGGCTTGTCTTCAATATCGAAGAGAGGCTTGCCGGTCGCTCGGTCGAAGAGAAAAGTGAAGCCCATTTTCGTGACTTGAGCCACCGCGTCCACGCCTCGTCCGCCACGCATTACGGACAGCAGCACAGGCTGCGCCGGCAAGTCGTAATCCCATAGATCGTGGCGGACAATCTGGTAGTGCCAGATGCGCTTACCGGTAGCCGCGTCCAGCGCCACCAATGCGTCGCTGAACAGGTTGTTGCCCTTCCGATCTCCGCCAAAGCGATCTGTCGCTGGCGAGGTCAAAGGCAAATAGACAATACCCCGTTTTTCATCCAAGCTTGCCACCGACCACATATTCGCTCCGCCTCTGCCATCGCCGCTTTTGCCGTCCCAGGTATCGCGCCCGAACTCGCCTTCGCGAGGAATCACATGAAAGGTCCAGCGCAATTCACCAGTGCGCGCATCGTAGGCACGCACGTCCCCGAGCGGGCTCGTTACCTCCGCGTCCGGAACGATCGACCCACAGATCACCAGGTCGCGGTAGACCAAGGGCGGCGATGTCATTCCATATCCACGGCCACTCAAGCCTTGTTCGATGTTCATCACGCCTACCCGCATATCAACATGGCCCTGGGCGCCAAATCCCGTGACCGGCTTACCTGTTTTTGCATCAATGCTGAACAATTGCCCGTCGAGCGTACCGTAGAACAAGCGCTCCTGTTTGCCGTCTGTCCAGTACGCGGCACCCCGATGCGTATACAGCATCTGTGGTCGCTTTCGGTCCAACTTCGGGTCAAAGGCCCAGATCTCTTTGCCACTCTCGGCATCCAGTGCAATCAGTCGTTGCAGTGCCGTTACCACGTACATCCTTTCGCCGATCACCAATGGCGTAGCCTCGAAAGCGCTGCGCACCGTGTCTTCTGGTCCGCTCATGTCGCCCGTTCTATAGGTCCATGCCACTTGAAGTGAGCTCACATTTCCGCGGTGGATCTCCCGCAGCTTCGAATACTTCGTCCCCCCGGGGTCGCCTCCGTAATGACGCCACTCACCCTTCTCTTTGGCGGAATCGCCTGCCCACAGCGTGAGGCTAAACAACAGAATCGTCGCTCTCACCGTTGCGCCTCCAATGCCTGTGCCGCCACTCTCTCAAGATAGTCGCCGAGTTCTGCATCGATGCTATATTCTTGCGCCATCGCGCTGCGCGCCTGTAGAAACTTCGGCAATCGAGCGTGGTAAGCATCCCTTGTACCATTCCGCTCCACTAGCAATGCCGCTTGCTTCTTCTCTTCCGCGCTCAAATTCGGCCACCATCTGTAGATACGCGGCGTATCTTTGACAGACTTTCCCAAAATCGTACTCGCAATCACGGCGACATTCAAGAAATGCCCGATCGTTCCCGGATGCGTCCGATCTGGCAGGTTATGCAACTCCAGTCCGGGCCTTCCTTCGCGCGCCAGCTTCCAGGCGGTGGACACCGGCGCGTAAAGCGAAATCTTGGCGCGCTTGGCAAGTGCGCGCATCCTCGAGCGTCCTTCGTCGTTTAGCGCTTCCAGCCCCCACCCCATTTCATAAATCACTACCTTGCCTCCGGCCTCGTGGATTGCCTTCGCGTATGTTTTCACCGCTTCCTCAAGCTCCTGGCCCTTCTCTCCCATCAGGAAGTGCGTCACTACTTGCAACACCACATAGTCGTAGCGCCCGTCCCGAATCTTGTCGAGGAATGATTGCCCATCCGTTAGGCCGTACTCAGGCTTGAAGCTCCCTGGTTTCAGGTACACCTGGATGCTGTCCCCACTCCTGCCCGCTATCTCTGCTTCGTGTGCTTTGCCGGTGGCTTTGCTGAGGTACCTGGCCACCTGATCTGGCAGGTCGTGATAATAGACGCTGCTCGACCCTGCCCACAACATTCGGACTGGCTCCGCAGCTTGAGCCAAGGCCGCTAGCAAGAGGATTGCCCATCTCATACGGGGTAATTGGTATCACGGGGCCTTGGAATGAGGTATTTCTTCTGTATGCCCCCCACATTCCCCTGCATGCCATTGAAAAAGGGAATGTTATACAGACAGCTTACCCATCTGCCGAACCTCGATTGCTGGACGTATTGCCGCGGATTCAATAGACTGTAGTTCGACCTCCCGGCAATGTCCGCCTCCCATATCAAGCCTCGCTGCTATCGCTTCGGCGTATTTGAAGTCCAAACCGCCACGCAAGAGGTACGCAAACGGGGTCTCCGGATGAAAATTGCCGGTCAGCCCTTTCACATCCTTACGCTTCTCCTCGATAAGCAGGGGGGAATCGTCACCCGTGAAGAGCTCCGCCGCGCCATCTGGCCCGAAGAGTCCTGGGGCGATCACGATCAGCGTCTGAACAAAGCCATGACCAAAGTTCGTGAAGTCCTGAGTGATTCCGCCGATACCCCCCGCTACATTGAGACGATCCCGCGCCTCGGCTACCGCTTTCTGCTCCCCGTGGAGATTCTGGAGATCCCAGATCCAACGCCGCCTATCGCCACACAAATCGATCCCGTTCCGCCAGTCACCAAGCGGACATGGTCCCCGCTTTGGGTGGTCGCTCCTCTATTGTTGATCGGTGTCTCGCTCGTGCTCTATTTCTATGCCAGCCGTCCAATTTCCCCGGCGAATCTTTCGTTGATCGCGCGCCCCCTCACCACCTTCATTGGCGCTGAACACTCCCCTAACTACTCCCCCGATGGCAAGCAGATCGTCTTTGTCTGGACGGGCGAGACCGGCGCCAACGAAGACCTATTCCTCACCGATCCCGTTTCCGGCGGGGCGCGCCGTGTTACCAAGGATCCCTTGCCGGACACCGTGCCCGCATTTTCCCCGCAAGGGAAGCTCATTGCCTTCCGGCGTGCTTCTGGGATCTGGCTCCTGGATCTCACCAGCTCCGCCGAGCGGAACCTGACCGATATCGAATCCAACAGTCCTCCTGGTACTTTGGCCTGGACGCCCGACGGCAATTGGATCGTCTCCGCCAGTCGCACAAATACTGGCAACCTTGCCTTGTTCGCAATCGAGACCGCTACCGGGCAACGCCGACAATTGACGCATCCGCCGGCCGACCAAGCTGGGGATCGAAGCGCGGTTTTCTCTCCCGATGGCCGCCACTTGGCCTTCACGCGCCATACCGCCCCCGAGTGGCGGGAAGTCTTCATTGCGGATTTCGACCCTGCTACCAACACTTGCCGCGGCGAACTTCGCCGCTTGACCCAACAGAAACTGCGCATCGATCAGCTCGCCTTTACACGAGACGGCAAAGAGATCCTGTTCTCCGGTGCCACGCCCTCGGGTGGCTCCAGCTACATCTCCCGGCTGCAAATCTCCAGCGGCCAAGTGCTCGATCTCGCGGGTGTACGCGTGGAAGGCAACAATTTCGCCCTCGCACCCGACGGCAGATCGATTGTTGTCAGCCGCCGCTCCTCAGAGGCAACAAGCCTACGCAAGTTAAATCTCGCCGAACTCAAGGTGGGTCGCCTTCTAAATTCCGAGCCGCTACTGCGATCCACCGCCCCGGATTTTTCTCCCGACATTTCCACGGACGGCAAGCTAGTAGTGATGAGTTCCAGCCGCAGCGGCACCCCCCAACTCTGGGTTTTCCCGATCGATCAGCCGGCGCCGAAGCAGCTAACCTTCCTGGGCAACTCCGGGGCCAGCGTACCCCGTTGGTCCCCCAACGGTCAGTACGTCTGTTTCGAATCCCGTCCTGATGGACAAGCGGATATCTTTACGATCGAAACTGCCAGTGGAAATTTGAATCGCATCACTAATTCCAGCTGGCAGGAGTCCCGCTGCAACTGGTCCCGCGATGGACGGCATCTTTACTATGGCTCAGCCGCGGAGGGACGCATGGAGATCTTTCGGCGGTCCCATGTAGAACCAAACCTCCCTCCTCTACGCATGACCGCCAACGGCGGCAGCTTTGCCGTGGAATCGCCTGACGCCCAATGGCTTTATTACTCCACTCCTGAGCCCAAAGTGGAAATCCGCCGCCGCGCTCTCAATCTTGCGAATGCCCCAGAGGAAATCGTGGCTACGCAAGTCTTGGGCTTGCTGTGGAGAACTGGCGCAACTCTCAAGACTGCCTTGAGCACCACGTAAGGACGGCGGCGCGGTCGAATCCTGAAATGCTGTGTAGGGCCTTGGAAGAAGTGGAGGCCGCATGAGCGTTTACCAACCCAAGTACAAAGACCCAAAGACGGGCGAGATGGTGAAGTCTGCTATCTGGTGGATGGACTTCAATCTGTGCGGGCGGCGCATTAGGGAGAGCACCGGGGTAACCCGCAAGACCCTGGCGGTGGAGGCTCAGAAGCGCCGCAAGCTGGACTTAGAGCGAAGCCTTGCAGGGTTACCCAGCGAGACGAAGGAAGCGCGCATCCGAACCGTTGGCGAGATGGTGGAGGCATACCGCACCCGGTACACCGACGGACACCGAAGGCAGAGCATCAAGCAATTGAACAGTCTCTCAAAGCACTTGATGCGCCACCTATCGGCGATCATGCTTCCTGACCTGAACGAGGACCGAGTGAGGGGCTATGTGAAGGAACGGCAAGCCGAGGAAGCGGGCAACCGGGCAATCAATATCGAAGTGGGCATTCTTGCGCGTTCCATCGGGCGCAAGCGTTCCGACTTGTGGCCGGGGCTGAAGTCATTGAAGGAGCGCAACGACATCGGCAAGGCCCTTACACCCGAACAGGAAGCGCAACTGCTAGCGGCGACGGTGAAGGCTGAGTCTCCTTTAATCGGTCCATTCGTTCGCATCGCCTTGACGACGGGGATGCGCAGCGGAGAGATACTCGGCCTAACATGGGGCCGCGTGAACCTGCTGGAGCGCTTCATCGTTGTTGGTGAATCCAAGACAACGGCAAGCAGCGGGCGGATCATCCCCATGAACGAAGACTTGTACCAAGTCCTCATCGCGTTTGCGGACTGGCACCAACAGGAATGCGGCGGCATCGCACCGGAGCGCTACGTATTCCCGATCCGCAAGGTTAGGGGCCGCTACGAGAACACGCGCCGGATGGTGAGCATACGGGCATCATGGGAGACGGTACGCGAGGAAGCGGGGCTATCTTGCCGCATCCATGATCTTCGCCACTCGGCCTGTACCAAGATGGCCGAGGCGGGAGTTTCAGAGTTTGGGATGATGTCGGTGATGGGCCATGTCTCCCGCTCGATGCTGGAGCGCTATAGCCACGTTCGGATGGAGGCGAAGCGAACGGCGGTGGAGGCGCTATCATTGAAACGGGAGGCCACTGACGGGGCCGATTTAGTTGGCTACGGCAAAGAATCCCCCAAAGTAAGCGCCTTGCCGTCCTGATCGGCGCTTGCAATGGATGATTGAGGTTTTGTAGACTCAATCAGTTAAGCCATATGCGCCCGTAGCTCAGCCCGGATAGAGCGTTTGCCTTCGAAATCTTCGAACACAATGGATTGGCAGTTGACCTGCCACATGCGCAAGGCCATTATCAGCGCCCGGAGATTATTCTCATGATTCTCATGCGGCATGTAGTGGCCGCTATCCAGGCGGATGCGTTTGACGGCGCCGCCCTCAATCAGCATGGTGCCTGAGCACTGCACAGTATCGCTGGCCACGTAGCTGGAGTGATAAAGCCTGGCTTACCCTGGCCGCCGAAGACACGGTGCTTGGCCATGTACAGATCGCGGCTCATAGTGAGAACGAAGAAGCCGTAGTTCTTTGCGTCGATCCGCTTGGTCATGGCGGCGGCATCGTAGGCATGGTAGGAGTCGGCCAATTGGGGCTTGTTGCCGCCGGACGTGTTCCACCACGGCATCTGATAAGCGCGGTCGTTGCGGAACCAGAGGCGGTACTGCGCGGCCTCGGCACGCGTGATGTACTCGGCGCACTGCTTCTTCATGTCCACGTCGACGCCGCACCATCTCAGGCTGCGGCCCCACATCAATTCGAGTTCGCGCGGCAAGCCGTTGATCGTGCAGCTAAACGCCTTGCACAACTGCGCAGCGGCGCATCGGTACAACGGCCACATCGCCTTTTCCCGGCCCTTTTCCATTTCCAGCGAGACCTTGGGGTTGAACTGCTGCATGGCGATCATTTCCAGCCAGTAGTCGGCTGTCATGAAGATGTCGCTGAGGAAAATGAATTTCTTGGCCGCCTCGACGGACTTGTGATACGCCTCGATCAAATGATCGATCCGGTCGAGTACGATGTCCTTCTTGCGCGTGGCCAGGAAGACGCTCGAGTCGCTTTCCCAAGTCGAGCACTTCTGGATCTCGCTGTATTCGTGCATTTCGTGTCTCCCACGGCGGCTATTCTTGGCCGTTCATTCCAGGAGGCGCGAAACTCCGCCGGACTCTGTCACCGGATTCGAAAATTCTTTCAACTTTGCACGATGTGGCTCAGGGGAGCGCCCCGGCGTGTGAGTTCCCTACTAGTTAACCGGCGTCCGGCGGTGATAGCAATGCGGCGATATCGGCCGCTTCCCCCGCCTTCCGAGCGGCGTGGGCGCTTTCGATATTCTTGAGCAGCCCCGCCAGCACGGCCCCTGGTCCCACTTCGAGCCACTGCGTGACGCCTTGCGCAATCAGGTAACGGATGGACTCAATCCAGCGCACCGGGTTCGGCACCTGCTCAATCAAACCTTGCCGCGCCTCGGAGCCGGCGCGTACTTCCCGCGCCTGCCAGTTGTTGACCAGCGGCACGGTGAGGTCTGCAAAAGGGAGCGCCGCGAGGTCTGCGGCCAGACGCCGTTGGGCGGGCTCCATCAGTCCGCAATGGAAGGGTGCGCTAACCGGCAACAACACGGCGCGGCGCGCTCCGGCGGCTTTGGCCAACTCCATGGCGCGGTTCACGGCGGCGGCGTGACCCGCAATCACGGTCTGGTCGGGCGAGTTGAGATTTGCGGCCGAAACGACTTCGCCGTGCGCGGCTTCGGCTAGGATTGCGTCGAGTTTGCCCTCCGGGAGTTTCAACAAGGCGGCCATCGCGCCCACCCCCGCCGGAACGGCCTCCTGCATGTAGCGGCCGCGGTTGCGCACGGTGCGCACAGCGCCGGCAAAGGAGACGGCCCCAGCGGCAACGAGCGCTGAGTACTCGCCGAGGCTGTGGCCCGCTACGTAGTCCGGCTGGACGCCGTGCGCGGCCAGTACGCGATACGCCGCCACCGAGGCGGTAAGGATCGCAGGTTGCGTGTTCTCGGTCAGCTTTAATTGCTCGTCGGGGCCGTTGAAGCACAACTCTGACAAGGCAAAGCCGAGCGCATCGTCGGCTTCGGCGAAGACAGCGCGCGCTCCGGAATGCGCCTCACAAAGACTCTTGCCCATGCCGGCATACTGCGAACCCTGGCCGGGGAATAGAAAAGCGGTTTTACTCATGAAACCTACAGGTTAAAACAAGAGGGCGGCCGGGCTGATTCGCTACACTATCGGGTGCGCATGTTCATTCGGTATACCGCGCTTCCAACCGCGTTTCTCTTCTTTTCTTCCTGCACTGTTTCCACGGCGCCAGCCACGTCCGCTCAGGCCCAGAGTTCGCCGCCTACCTGGAATCTGATTCCCGGCATGCCGGCGTATCCAGATCCGAACGACATTTACTCGGCGGGCCGGCCCGGGCTGCTCAGCCCGGTTGTGAAGGATTTTCCTGCCGACGTGTATGTGCCGCAGAACAGGATGAACCGGGTGAGCGTCATCGATCAGACGACGTTCAAGGTGTTGCATCATTTCCCCACCGAGCGCGAGCCGCAGCACGTCACTCCTTCGTGGGACTTGAAGACGCTCTAGGTGGGGAACGACCAGGGCAACACGCTGAACGCCGTTGACCCGGCGACCGGGAAGAAGATCAAGACGCTGAAAGGTGACGACACCTATAATCTCTACTTCACGCCCGACGGCAAATACGCCATTGTGGTGGCCGAGCGGCTCCGGCGGCTGGATTTCCGCGATCCGCAAACCATGGAAGTGGTAGAGCGCGTGACGGTACCGTGCCGCGGTGTGGACCATATGGATTTTTCCGCCGAAGGGCGCTACCTGATTGCGACGTGCGAGTTTTCCGGCGAGCTGGTGAAGGTGGACACGCTGACGCGCAAGTTCCTCGGCAAGATCACGCTGGAAAAAGGCGGCATGCCGCAGGACATCAAGCTGTCGCCAGACGGATCGCGGTTCTATGTCGCTGACATGGAGAACGACGGCATGCACGTGATCGATGGCGACGCCTTCAATGTGGTTGACTTTATTCCTACCGGCAAAGGGTGCCATGGCCTCTAAGCCTCGCGCGACTCCAAGTACATGTACGTATCCAATCGCAATGAAGGCACTGTGTCTCTGTTCGAATTCGCCACCAAGAAAGTGGTGCAGAAGTGGAAGATCCCGGGCGCGGCCAGTCCGGACATGGGCGGCGTTTCGGCTGACGGCAAGGTGCTGTGGCTGAGCGGGCGCGATCACTCGGAAGTCTACGCGATGGACACCACCGACGGGAAGTTGCTGGCGCGCATTGAAGTGGACCAGGGGCCGCATGGTTTGTGCGTGTATCCGCAACCGGGGCGGTACTCGGTGGGCCATACCGGCATCTTGCGGTAAGAGTGGCGCGGCTTGTTCTACCGTGCGCCTTCAAACAACGCGAACACAAACAGCGTGCCGCCGCTCCGGTAGTTGCGCATCCACGGCGCGCCCGCGCCGGTGAAGCCGCCCACCGCGCCGGACATTCCTGAAGCGATGGCGATGTATTGTTTCCCGTCGAGGCGGAACGACACCGGCGCGGCGCGAATGCCACTTCCGGTTTGGTAAGACCACAGCTTCTCGCCCGTCTCGGCATCGTAAGCCAGCAGGTGGCCTTCGGCATCGCCGGTGAAGACGAGTTGGCCCGCGGTGGCAAGCATGCCGCTGCCCATCGGTGTACGCATGCGCTGCTCCCAGGCGCGCTCGCCGGTGTCGGCCCGGATTGCCATCACTTTGCCGTACGCTTGGCCGGGCAGATAACGGAAGCCGCTGGGGCCGGGCTTCAGTCCCTTGGCTTTGGCCTCCACGCCGTAGTTCGAAAAGATCGCGCAGTTTTCAATCACCGGCACATACACCAATCGTGACAGCGGACTGTAGGCCATCGCGTTCCATTCCTTGCCGCCCGCCGCGCCCGGGCAGACCTCCACGCCTTCGTAGCTGGAGATCTTCGCCGTGTCGATGATGGGGCGGCCTTCGGGCGTGAAGCCTTGGTTCCAGGTGACGCGCACGAATGGTTTGGCGTAGAGGAATTTTCCCGTGCGGCGGTCGAGCGCGTAGAAGTGGCCGTTGCGGTCTGCATGTACCAGAGCGCGCACGCGGCGGCCTTCGTGAAGCAGGTCGTCCACGAAGACGAGTTCGTTCACGCCGTCCCAGTCCCACACGTCGCCGGGCGTGTATTGATAGTGCCAGGCGAGGCGGCCGGTGTTGACGTGGAGCGCGACTACGGAGTCGGTGTAGAGATTGTCGCCTTTGCGCGCGCCGCCATCGAAGACGGGGAACGGATTGCCGGTGCCCCAGTAGACGAGCTTCAGGTCCGGGTCGTAGGAGCCGTTCATCCAGGTGGCGCCGCCGCCGGTTGTCGAGGATTCGCCGCTCCAGAATGCGCCAGCAGTGGTGGTATGGAAGCGCCAGAGGCGGCGGCCGGACGCGGCGTCGTAGGCGTCGATGAAGCCGCGCGCGGGATAGTCACCGCCGGCGATGCCAACGATCACCTTGCCGTCCACGGCGAGCGGCGGCGCGGTGCCGCTGTAGTTTTCGGCGACCGTGCCCATCTCCACGTCCCAACGCACGCGTCCGTCACGCGCGTTGAGCGCCACCAGATGCGCGTCCAGCGTGGCGAGGAAAAGCGTGCCGTTGAGGATCGCGACGCCGCGGTTGACCGGGCCGCAGCAGTAGCGGAGCTTTTCGGGCAGGCGGCGGCGGTAGTGCCACAGCTCTGCGCCGGTGCGCGCGTCGATGGCGAAGACGTGGTTCCACGAAGTGGTGAGGTAGATCACGCCGTCCACCACCAGCGGCGTGGCTTGGAGGCCATTGGCCACGCCGGGCTGGAAGCTCCAAACCGGCACGAGGTTCTTCACGTTGCCGCGATGGATCTGGGTGTGCGGGCTGAAGCGCTGGTTGCCGAAGTCGCGGCCGTATTGCAGCCAGTGGTCGGCGTTGGCGTCAGTGGCGGCGAGGCGTGCGTAAGGCACGTTGACGGCGGGCGGCGGGAGATTGTTGGCCGGCTGAATCGCCGCGGCGGAGAGCGTGCGCAGATGCGCGACGACGGCAGCGGCATCGAGGCGGTCTGCGGCAAACGCGGGCATGGCCGTGCCGGGCACGCCGCGGGTGATGACGGCGCGGAGTTGCTCGTCCGTGATGGAACGCTGCCACGAGACGGACGTGAGATCGGGGCCGGAGCCGCCCTCGCCCGTGGCGCCGTGGCAGGAGGCGCAGTGCGTGGTGTAGAGAAGTTGGCCGGCTTGCGCGGCGAGAGTGGGCGCAAGCAGCAGCGCGGCGGCAGCGATGCGGGAAAGCATGAACGACAGCGTACGATATCGCGGCCCGCCGTTGGGGCTGGCCGCCGCCGTGCAATTCCGCCGCCGACTTGGATAGACTTGGGCAATGCCGCCTGCTCTTCGCTTCGCCGGACTTCTGTTAGGACTTGCTTGGACGGCTTCCGCCGAACGAGTGGAATGGACCACGTCTCGCCTGCGCGGTTCGCCCGATCCGCCTGCGCCCTACACGCTGGTGCGCGCGTTCCCCACGGTGAAATTCAAATCGCCGATCTTCATTGCGCAGGAACCCGGGCGCGACACGATCTGGCTGGGCGAGTACAAGGGCAAGATCTGGACGTTTGAGCCGCGTGACCCGGCGGGCACCAGGAAGATGGTGCTCGATATCGGCCGCGGCTTGAGCGCGTTTTCCTTCCACCCGCGCTTCCGCGAGAACGGACAGATCTTCACCTTCTCGCACATGGATCGCGGCAAGCCCCGCGAGGGGCAGATGAGCCAGGTGTCGCGCTACACGCTGCGTGCCGGCGCGCCGCCGCAACAGACGGTGATCATCGAGTGGCCGGCGGGCGGGCACAACGGTGGCGAAGCGATCATCGGTCCGGACGGATATCTGTACGTTTCCACGGGCGACGGCACGAGCGGGTCGGACAAGAACGGCACCGGGCAAAGTATGAACGATCTGCTGGCGGCGATGCTGCGCATCGATGTGGAGCATCCCGACGCGGGCCGCAATTACTCGATTCCGAAGGACAACCCGTTTGTGAAGCTCGAGGGCGCGCGGGCGGAGGTGTGGTCCTATGGGTTCCGCAACCCTTGGCGCTTCAGCTTCGATCCGGCGACCAAGCGCCCGTGGGTGGGCGACGTGGGGCAGGATCTGTGGGAGCTGATCGAACTCACCGATAAAGGCGCCAATCACGGCTGGAGCGTGATGGAGGGGACGCATCCGTTTCACCCGAACGCGCAGCGCGGGCCCACGCCGATTGTGCCGCCCGTCGTCGAACATCATCACACCGTGTGCCGTTCAATCACCGGCGGCTACGTGTATGAAGGAAACAAATTCCCTCAATTGCGTGGCGCGTATCTATACGGCGATTACGAGTACGGCAAGATGTGGGGCTTGCGCTACGACGCCAAGGCGAACAAGGTGACATGGCACGAAGAACTCGCCGATACGGCGGTGCGGATTTCGAGCTTTGGGCAAACGCGCGATGGCGGATTTTATGCGCTCGACTACGATGCAGGCGAGATCTACGAACTCGCGCGGCGGCCGCCCGCGCCGGCGAGCGCGACGCCGTTTCCGCGTTTGCTGAGCGAGACCGGGCTGCTGACCTCGGTGCGCGAGTATAAGCATGCCGCGGGCGTGTTGCCGTATGAGATCAACGCGCCGTTCTGGTCTGACGGGGCGATCAAAGAGCGCTACCTCGCGCTGCCGGGCAAAGCGGTTATGGCGGTGAAGGACAAAGGCGCGTGGCAGTTTGACGATGGCTCCGTGGTGGTGAAGACGTTTGCGCTGGAGATGCGCGAGGGCGATGCGGCGTCGCGAAAGCGCATAGAAACGCGCGTGCTGCTGAAGCAGGAGAATCACTGGATCGGCTACAGCTACGAGTGGAAAGACGATCAGTCTGATGCCATGCTGGTGGGAACCGATGGCGCGGACCGCACGTTCAAGATTCGCGAGGCGAGCGGCGAGCGCGAGCAAGTGTGGCACTACCCGAGCCGCAACGAGTGCATGTTTTGCCATTCGCGCGCGGCGGGTTTTGTGCTGGGCGTGAACACAGCGCAGATGAATCACCGCGGGCAGATCGCCAAGCTGAATGAAGCGGGTTTGTTGAAAGCTCCGCCGAAAAAGCGGGCGGCGGGGTTGCCCGCGCTGGTGAATCCGTTCGATGCAAGCGCGCCGCTTGAAAGCCGGGTGAAGGCATACCTGCAGGTGAACTGCGCGATGTGCCATGTGTCGGACGGCGGCGGCAATGCGTCGATTGAAGTGGGCTCCGAAACGCCGCTCACGAAGGCGGGGCTGATCGGCGAGAAGCCGATGCACGGGACGATGGAGATTCCGGATGCGCTGCTGGTTGCGCCCGGCGCGCCGGAGCGCTCCGTGCTGCTGGGGCGGATCAAGGCGCGGGGCGCATATCAGATGCCGCCGAGCAGTTCGAATCGCGTTGATACGCAGGGCGCACGGCTGGTGGAAGAGTGGATCCGGTCGCTTAAGCCGTAGCCGGTGCTTCGAGAATCATGTAGGTCACCGAAGCGTGCGCGGCCAGTTTGCCGCGTGCATCGAAAATTTCTACGCGCGTCGAAAACAGGCGGCGGCCCGGTTTCAGCACAAAGCAACGCGCGCGGAGAAATGTGCCAGTGGCCGGGCGCAGGTAGTGGATCGTCAGGTTCGTGGTGGTGACTTTGCAGTTGCGGCCGTGGACCTCGACGATGGCATACCAGGCCGCTTCGTCAGCCACCGAGGCGAGGACGCCGCCGTGCACCACGCCGTCGCCGTTCAGGTGACCCTCGTGAAGCGCCAGCCGGCAGGTAACGCCGCCGGCCTGGCGTCGCGTGAGTTTCAATCCGAGTGTGTGTTCAAAGGCCAATCGACGATTCTACCGCTGGTGTTCCGATATAATTCCGGTACCGTTGCAGACAATGGCAGTGATGATTCGGATCGGGCTGTGCGTGGCCCTGGGCGGCGTCGCGTGGGCGCAATCGTCCACCGCCGAGGCGGTGCTGGCGGCGAAGTGTTTGGGTTGCCACGGCGCGGCGCGGATGTCGGACCTTAATCTGCGGGACCGGGCGAGTGCGCTGCGCGGCGGCAAGCGCGGGCCGGCGCTGATTCCCGGCGATGCGGCGCGTAGCTTGCTGGTGCAGGTAACCAACGGCAGCGGCTCCGTGAAGATGTCGCCAGGCAACGCGCGGTTGACGGCGGACGAAATCCAGACGTTGCGCGAGTGGGTGGCGGCGGGCGCGCCGTGGGGCGACGCCGTGACGCCCACGAGCACCTGGTGGTCCTTCCGCAAGCCGGTTCGCCCTGCTTTGCCCCCGGTGAAGAACGCCGCGTGGGTGCAGAATCCGATTGATGCTTTTGTGCTGGCACAGATGGAAGCCGCGGGGCTAGCGCCCGCGCCGGCAGCCTCACGGCTGGCGCTCGTGCGGCGTGCGTACTTCGATCTGCACGGCTTGCCGCCGGCGCCGGAACAGGCCGATGCGTTCGTGCACGACGCCTCGCCCGACGCGTATAAGAAGCTGGTGGACCGGCCGCTGGAATCGCCGCGTTATGGCGAACGCTGGGGCCGCTACTGGCTGGACTTAAGAATCTGTCTAGAAATAAGATATTCAGTGTGATGGATTGCGGGGTTGGATTTCGTAGTTCCAATCGCCGTGAAACTCGTCGCGGCGGATCTTCACCTGGGCCAGTTCTGCATCGGAAACTTTGATGCCGGATGGATAGGTTTCGGTATTCAACTCGGCATGAACTTTGAGACCCGTCTTGGTGGTAGTCGCCGCGATCAGATTGACAATGGTCTGGAAGCTTC
>Ga0194122_10003536_pt1 | contig 15889 bp, 17 predicted proteins | sample TA2MahCa10mmetaG_FD_155487 | JGI IMG/M metagenome (GOLD analysis project Ga0194122, IMG submission 155487) | Freshwater microbial communities from Lake Tanganyika, Tanzania - TA2015021 Mahale Deep Cast 10m | ecosystem: Environmental > Aquatic > Freshwater > Lake | place: Tanzania: Lake... | reverse complement strand
GCTTCGTGAGCGTGATGCTGCAGGACACCGACACCTACCGGCGTTACCGGCGCGTGTTGATGGCCCAATACCCCGACAAACAGGGCATGGGCTGGCCCACCTATCTCGTGGTGAGTGATCCGGAAGGCGAGTTCACCATTCACGGCGAATTGAAGGGTGGGATGCCCAAGGGCGATTTCCGCAGCCGCCTCAGCGGCTTAATTCCCTGATTGCCGCCAGGCATCATTGGGCTGCAGCTTGAACCTTGAAGCTGGTCATTCCGTTTGTCGTGGTCAGCGCTGTCTCGCGTCAAGTCCGTTGGCCGATTCGCGACAACCAAGTTGGCCGGTGACACCCTGCTTGCCCCCCAGTTGTCGCTGGCGACAACTGGGGGGCAAGGCGACGGGATCGGCACCAGGCGTCAATTCGGTTGGCAGCTTCCTCCGCTGGACCTGATGGCGTCGCGCCTGAGCCGGCGGACCCAGAGTCCGCTGGCAGCGCGACGCCTCCCGAGCAGAGGCTCTGCTGATCGGCACCAGGTTGTCGCCTTGCAACAACTGTGTGTGGTTCATCAGCAGGGCGGTTGCGATCGGTTCGGGCTGCGGCGTGCGGCCACAGCGCGGCGATGGCTGTCGCCGTTGATCTCCACGATGTGGCAGTGGTGCACCAGACGATCCACCGCTGCCACCGTCATGGAGCTGCTCGGGAAGATCTCATCCCAGGCGGTGAACGGTTGATTGGCTGTGATCAGTAGCGATCGCCGCTCGTAGCGATGACAGATCAGCTCGAACAACACGCTGCTCTCCTGCTCGTCGCGCCTGACGTAGCCAACGTCGTCGATCAGCAACAACGGGTAGCGATCCAGCTTCTCCAGTGCAGCCGGCAGGCTGTACTCCGAGCGCGCTTTCTGCAGCTCCTGCACCAGCGCTGTGGCCGCATAGAACCGGCAGGGCTGATCCAGGCCGATCTGCGCCAGGGCGATGCCGATCGCGATGTGGGTTTTGCCCACCCCGCTCGGGCCGAACAGCAGCAGGTTCTCACCGCGCTGCAACCACTCGCTCTGACGCGCGAGGCTCTCCAGGCTCTGCCAGCTGGTGGCATTGATCCGTCCCTGGCTGTCGTAGTCGGCCAGGGCCTTGCTCCATGGCAACTGGGCGCCACGGAGCAGGCGCTGTTGCCGGGCTTGTTGGCGTTGCTCCGCCTCCTGCTCACACAGGGCAAAGAGGAACTGGCTGTGGCTCCAGCCCTCCGCCTCAGCCTGCGAGGCGAGGCTCTGCCAGTGGGAGCGGAACCGTGCCAGCCGCAGTTGTCGCAGAAGGATCGGCAGCGCTGCTTCCACAGCTTCTGCGCGCGGAATCGAGGGCAAGGAGGTCGTCATAGCTCTGCAGGGGGTGTTGCTCGATGCGTTGGGCCGGCAGGGGCCGATGCGGGGGGACGCGGAAGCGTTGCTGCAAGGTCTCCAGAGACAGGCGCTGGCGTTGATGACTGCGTTCAAGCCAACGCAGCACCGTCTCGTATTCCGCCAGACGGCAGCCCACATACAGGGCTTCCACCATCAGGCGCGCCGCCGCATCCCGATCTCCGCCATCACGCAGCTGTTGCCACAGCTGCCACCAGCGCTCGTCGGGGAACAGCTCTCGTTGGTAGCGGCAGTGCAGCAGCGCCCGCGGTTTGCGCCGCAGAGCATCGATCAGGTGGTTGAGATCAATGCTCCAGTCACGGCCATGACGTTCACTGTCGCCGTGGAGCCGCACCAGTTCACAGCTGAGTTGCCGGCCCAGCAGCACCTGCAGACGATCATGGAAAATCCGCACCGTCACCCGCTGGCCGATCAGCCTGGGCGGCACTGAATACACGACCCGGCGCACCTCGATCGTGCTGGTGCGCCGCACCCTGAGCTGCTCGATGTCGTAGTCGGCAAAGCGAAACGGGGGCAGTGGCCGTAGCTGCGGTCGCTCCTGCTCCAGACGACACAGCCGTGGCCGGTTGTACTGGCCGTTCACCTCAGCGAGGAAATCCTGGTAGGCCTCACGGCTCTCAAACTCGCAGCTGTCACGCAGCAGCAGGGCCTGCGTGATGCGCTTCTTGAGATGGCCGTGCGGACTTTCCACCCGGCCGTTCTCGTGGGCAACACCACAGTTGTTGCGGCTGTAGGCCAGGCCGTAGTGGCTGCAGAGCGCGTGATATCGCCGGGTGATGTCGGCAGTGAAACTGCCATCACGGTTGCGGCAGGCGGCCGAGAGGCGATCAGTGCGCAGCTCACGCGGGACACCATCGCAGGCAGCCAGGGCGTTCTGCAGCCCTTCTGAGAGGGCCACAAAACTCTCTCCCCCCTGCACCACCTGGACATAGCTCCAGCCACTCCAGGCCAGGCGGTAGTGGAACAGCAAATGGCGGAAAGCGACACCAGCAATCGTCACCGTCACATCCTTGAGATGTGTGAAATCGCAGAAAGCGATCTCAGCCGGCGCGTAGCTCAGCGGGAAGATCACCTCCGGATCAGGGCCGTGCAGCGCCTTCCACTCCCGCACCCGCCGCTGGAGCGTGCGTTGTAGCGGAAGCCAGTCCACATCTGGCTTTTGGCGCTGCAAGTGCTCCAGCAGCGTGATCGGTGTCAGGGCGGGAGATCGTCGTAGTAGCGGCACCAGCTCCTCCTCCCACACCCCCGCCAGTGGGTCGGGTCTGGTGCGGCCACGGGGTTGAGCTGCTCTGGGTTGGATCTGATTGCGATCAATCCGGCGGGCACTACGCACGGAAATGCCCGCCGCTGCCGCAGCAGCCTCCTGGCTGCTGCCGCCTCGTCGTTTGGCCATGTAAAGGCTGCGTTGGTGGCTGGTCAGTGGTGCCGGCATCCCCTGGGCCCTGCGCATCGGCGTCAGGGTCACCAGCACTCACCCAACCGGCCAACGAGGTTGTCGCCGACCGGCCAACTTCATTGTCGGCGGACACAGCGCACTGATCATGCCCCTGAGCGGTTGCTTCATCAGCGAGGAAGAGGCCTATGACCGGTGCATGATGAACGCTTCGGGATTAAGAGGCAGCGCCACCTATCTCCCTGCCATCGAAGCCTGCGCGAAACACTCCTTTGGGGAGCGGTGGAAAGAGATTGTTGAAACAGACAACTATCAACATTGGCTCAAGCACGTCACATCAGAGTTGATCGACAAGTAGGGCGGCGATCCGACAACTGCCGATAGCGGTGTGGGGCGCAGTGCTGGAAGCCCTGGCTCACAAGCCGCTGGACCCGCAGGTGGTGCGACTGGGGTGAACTCGCACGGCGAACATGGGGAGGCCCAAGTCGCACCGTGCATGGAACCCACCTCTGGGTCAGTCAGTGGCCCGCGCTGGTTTGTAGCGGGTGACGTGGATGGCTTCCTGGGGCTTGGACTCGACAACCTGATCCAGATCCTGCTGATCCTCGGGCTGTGCGCCGGGGTTCTCGGCTATCCAAGCGAGCTGCTTCTGGGCACGATCCTGCCTGCCACGGGCATCAGCCTGCTGCTGGGCAACCTGGCCTATGCCTGGCAGGCCTATCAGCTTGCGAAAGCTGAAGGGCGCAGTGATCGCACCGCCTTGCCCTATGGCATCAACACGGTGAGCTTGTTCGCTTATGTGTTCCTGGTGATGCTGCCGGTGAAACTGAGCGCCCTCGCCAGTGGCCTGACTACCGAGGCGGCGGTGCGGCTCTCCTGGCAGGCGGGAATGGTGGCGTGCCTTGGCTCTGGCCTGATCGAGGCAGCGGGCGCGTTCTGCGCGCAGCTGCTGCGTCGATGGTTGCCACGGGGGGCCTTGCTCTCCACCCTTGCGGGCATCGCCCTGGGCTACATCGCGCTGGGATTCCTACTGCGCACCTACGCCCAACCGGTGGTGGGCCTCACGGTGCTGGCCCTGATCCTGGTGACCTACTACGGAAAGCTGCGCCTGCCAATTCCTGGCGGACTGCTCGCCGTGCTGGTGGGCATCGCCCTGGCCTGGGGGCTGGGCTTGATTCGCCTGGATCCGGTGCTCTGGGATCAGCAACTGCGCGAGGTCGGTCTCCGCTCGCCCCATCTGGAGCTCGCGACGCTCTGGCAGGCCCGCGGACAACTCCTGCCCTGGCTGGGAGTGATTGTTCCGATGGGGCTGTTCAATTTGCTGGGCTCCCTGCAAAACATCGAAAGCGCTGAGGCTGCCGGCGATCGCTATCCGGTGCGCAGTTCCCTACTGATCAACGGGATCGGAACCATCGCCGCCGCTGGCCTTGGTGGCTGCTTCCCCACCACCCTCTACATCGGCCACCCGGCCTGGAAAGCCATGGGAGCCCGCATCGGCTACTCCTGGATCAACGGCGTGGTGATGGGCGGGGCTTGCCTGCTTGGGTTGTTCGGGGTGATCGCTCAGCTCGTGCCAATCGAAGCGGGCATGGCGATTGTGCTTTACATCGGCCTGGTGATCGCCGCCCAGGCTTTTCAGGCCACCCCCAGTGCGCATGCACCAGCCGTGGCGCTTGGGCTGCTGCCCGGTCTCGCTGGCTGGGGAGCCATGCTGCTCAAGGCAGGCCTACGAGCAGGGGGTGCCGGGAGCGCCGAGCAGCCGTTTTCCGCCGCCTTGCTCAAGCCGCTACAGCAGGCCGATGTATGGGCGAGCGGTGCCTTTGCCCTGGAACAGGGTCAGATCATTACGGCCATGCTGCTATCAGCGATGGTGGTCTACGTGATCGAACAACGTTTCCTGGCCGCCAGTTTGTGTGCGGCAGTGGCCTCGGGCTGCGCCTGGTTAGGAGTGATTCATGCCTGGCGCTTCACCAGCTCCGACACCGTGCTGCAGCTGGGCTGGGGCGTTGGCAGCAGCTGGGCCTTTGGCTACTTACTGATGGCGGTGGTGTTCGGCTTGGCTCACGTTTGGAGCCCAAGACAGCCATAAAAAATCCCGATGACCAAGGCCACCGGGATCTCATCACCGTGGCGTTGCCGAGCTGATTCGAGCGTGTCGACCCCTCCGTGGCCATCAGTGAAATCACTCACTGACCGGCAAGCTGGCTAGCGGCGCCGCTGCCAAAACAGCCAGAACTTCCGCTCAAGCCGGCGATGCAATGGGGTGACATCAACCAATTGATCACGGGCTGGTGCATCCACGCCGATACCTGAACGTTCTGCTTCCTTGCGCACCTGACGCAGCACTGGGATCAATGCCAGCGCTGTCACCAGGCTCATCAGGAGCAGAAGTGGAAGCACACTGAGCATTAAAGCCACCACCACAAGGGCGCTCAGAAGCTGACCGGCGACGACCAGCCAGCGCCGAGGCGCCGAACCAGGCAGCAACTTCATGTCAATCCCTCACCGCGAAATAAGAGCGCATGGCGCAAACTCGACCCAACAACATCATGCTCTCAACGCATGTGCGCTGAGGCGCTCTATCGCCAAGGCAGCAGAGGGATGGCCCGATCGCAGCGCGGTGGATCGCTCCAATCGCCATTCATCAACCGGAAGAGCCAATCAACCCCTAAAGCGAGGCCACCGGGCCTCAAGAATTAAACCTAGCAAATCAATATCGGCGAGAAAATTCCGATTCACTGATTCCCATTGATGCCCACGCGCGCAATGGTCGACGAACCACTGGCCCAATAGAGACACTTGGGATCCACAATTTTGCAGATTCACAAGAGGCATCCAGCCAAAGACCAAAAAGCACAATTGCCAGTCGCATAACAACACCAATGCCCCAGCGGAAATCAGCAGCGAACAAGAACTGAGTGCCAACGACTTCTCACCCCAAAAACCATGCAGCAACTGGAAGACCCATTGCTGATCTCACTTGACAAAGCACCAGAACCTCATTCCAAATACGCCAGATCAATGGATCACAAATCAAGTGGCGCCAAAACCGCGCAGCATCAATGCATCCAACGAACAATGCAGCCGCAAACCCCAACAGCAAATCCCTCGAGAAGCTGATGCAGCTAAATGTTCTGGCTTCGCCATTGGCTGCCTGACCGACAGTCAACGCAATGCGGCACGTGCGTCAATGCGTGACCCGATAGAAATAACCATCGTTGTGAGCACAACGACAACGATGACGACTGCGATGCCCGGTGCCGGGTTCGAACCAGCGACATCCTGCTTGTAAGGCAGGCGCTCTACCGCTGAGCTAACCGGGCGGCTCAGCCATTCTGCAACGCGACACCTGCCTCAAGCCATGGCCAGCGGCCAGCAGCACGACCGCGCCACTTGGCTGCTTGCCCTGCCCTTTGGACTGCTCTGGGCACCCTGGCTGGGGCTGACCGGCATCGCAGCCGGAGCGCTGGCTTTTCTGATTGGGGGGCTTTGGCTCTCCCCTGATCTCGATACCCGCTCAAACCCCAGCCGCCGTTGGGGACCGCTGCGCCTGCTCTGGTGGCCCTACCGGCGCTTGCTCCGCCATCGCTCCTTGCTCTCGCACTCACCGTTCCTAGGAAGCGCAGGGCGGCTTCTGTATGTGGGAACGCTGATCGCAGGGATGGCCTGGCTGCTTCAGCCCTGGGGCGCGCCGAGCCCACTGGAACTCGGCCGAAGTCTGCAAATGCTCTGGCGGGAGCAACGCGGCCTCAGCCTCGCAGTGCTGATCGGTGTCGAAGCCAGCGCCTGGCTGCACCTGATCCAAGACGGCGACCCCTTGCCAAAACGCCCACGGCTGCTGCGCCGCCCTAAGCAACGCCGCCGCAGACTCCGCTAACCGGATGCACCCGCAGCCCCATGGCCCTGCTCGACTTCGACGGTGACTACGGCCGCACTTACAACGAGCGGATCCGCCATCTCATTCCTGCTTACGACGCCATCTTTGAGCTCGCTGCGGCGGCGGCAGCCACAGAGCAACCCCAAGCTCGCCGAGCACTCGTGGTGGGTGCTGGCACGGGCACGGAACTGCCGTCTTTGCTGCAGGCCATGCCAATGGCCCAGTTCACGCTGGTGGAGCCCAGCGAGCAGATGCGTGGTTTCTGCACGGATCTGCTCGCACGCGTGGGAGCGACTGACCGGGTGCTGTGGGGCCCCAAGAACCTTGACGACCTGGAGGATCCATCTGGCGAGGGCTTCAACCTGGTGATCAGCCACAACGTGCTGCACGTGCTGACTCCTGCCAATCAAGACCAGCTGCTTGGCCAGATGGCGGAGCGAGTGGCGCCTGGAGGATGCCTGCTGTTGAGCAGTTACTGCGAAACCGAGCCACCGGGTGTGGAGCTGGGAATGCACATCGGACTGGCCCGGTTTGCACTCCTCGGCATGGACCAGAGCACCATCGACGCCGTGGCGGCCTCACGGAACAGCAAGGTGTTCTCCATGGACGCAGACCGGCTGGAGCAGCAGCTCACAAAAGCCGGCCTCGAGCCTCCCATTCAGTTGCTGCAAGCCCTCTTCAACCGGCTGTGGCTGAGCCGGCGCACGGCCTAGGAATGCGAGGGTGGCGCCACCGCCTGATCGCCCACCCATGGCTGCCGAGCCTGCTGCCACAGAAGCTCTGAGCGACCTGATCGATGTGGTGGCCAGGCTGCGCAACCCCGAAAGTGGCTGCCCCTGGGATCTGGAGCAGACCCACGCCTCTCTGGTGCCATACGTGCTGGAGGAGGCCCACGAGGTAGCCGATGCAATCCGCCACGGCGATGACGCCCACCTCAAGGAAGAACTGGGCGATCTGCTGCTGCAGGTGGTGCTCCACGCCCAGATCGCCCAAGAGGAGAACCGCTTTGATCTGGCCCAGATCGCAGCCGGGATCAGCGAGAAACTGGTGCGCCGCCACCCGCATGTATTCGCCGACGCCGAGGCGGCCGATAGCGCGGCAGTGAAAGCCAGCTGGGAAGCGATCAAAGCCGCGGAGAAGGCGGCGGATCCAGCGGGCGCCCCCTCCGCCAGCCCCCTCAGCGATCGCCTCGCCGGCAAGGTGCGCGGTCAGCCCGCCCTCGCCGGCGCCATGACCATCTCCAAGAAAGCGGCCGCGGCCGGATTCGAGTGGGACGACATGGCCGGCGTTTGGGAGAAGGTGCATGAAGAGCTCGATGAGCTCAAGGAAGCCGTGGCCAGCGGCAACAAGACGCACGCCCAGGAGGAGCTGGGGGACGTGCTGTTCACCCTGGTGAACGTGGCGCGCTGGTGCGGCATCGATCCCGAAGCCGGCCTGGCCGGCACCAACCGCCGCTTCCTGGATCGCTTCTCCCGGGTGGAGGCCGCCCTGGGCGGTGATCTGCAGGGCCGCAGTATTCGCGAGCTGGAAGGCCTCTGGCAACAGGCCAAAGCGGAGATTCGCGCGGCTCAGTCGTCGGGCAGCTGAGGCCTGCCGCTGCGCTGCTGCTTCACAGCGCTGCGCTGTTTCTTGGCCGCCAGCCGCCGTTGCACCGAACCGCGTGTGGGCTTGGTGGCACGCCTCGGCGGCGGTGGCGGCTTGATTGCCTCCTGCAGCAGATCCACCAGGCGCCGCTGGGCTGCTACGCGGTTCTGCCATTGGGAGCGGTGTTCGCTGGCGGCGATCACCACGCAGCCCTCCAGCAACCGCCCCTCCAGCCACCGCAGTGCCCGAGCCTGCAGATGCGGCGGCAACGAGGGTGTGGCCGCCAGATCAAACAGCAACTCCACCCGCGAATCGGTGGTGTTCACGTTCTGGCCACCAGGCCCGGAGGAGCGCGAGAAACGCCAGCGCAGCTCTGCCGCGGGGATCACCACACCCGGGATCAACTGCAGATCGCCAGGCGCAGCCCCTCCAGCCATCACCAAAGCCTGTCACGGAGCGCACCGGCAGGGCAGGAACCGGCGACCGGTGATGCGCAAATCTGGAAACACGATCCTCACTGCCCATGGCTGAGAACCGCACGACGCCTGACCCCACTCCCGGCTGGCCCCTATCCAGCTCCGGCTGGGTGGACGAGATCTTCGATGGCGTGCGCTATGGCCTAGCCGGGCGGGTGATCGCCGAAGAGCAGTCACCCTTCCAGCGGGTGACGATCATCGAGAGCGAGCGCTACGGCAAGGGTCTGCTGCTCGATGGCTGCTGGATGACCGCCGAGCGCCAGGAGCGGCACTACCACGAATCGATTGTGCATCCGGCCCTCTGCAGCGCCGCTTCGGTGGACCGGGTGCTGGTGATCGGTGGCGGCGATGGGGGCACGGCCCGCGAGTGTCTGCGCCACGGCGGCGTGCAGCACCTCGACATGGTGGAGATCGACGGCCTGGTGGTGGAGTGGAGCCAACAGCACCTGCCCTCGATCGGGGGAGGCTGCTGGAGCGATCCGCGCTTCCAACTCACCGTGGGCGACGGCATTGCCTGGGCCTCCAACGCCGCTGACGCCAGCTACGACGTGGTGATCGTGGACGGCTCAGACCCGGCCGGCCCCGCTGAGGGTCTGTTCAATCGCGCCTTCTTCGAGCAGTGCCGGCGCATCCTCAGGCCGGGTGGTGTGTTCGCCACCCAGAGCGAATCACCCGAGGCCTTCCGCCAGGTGCACATCGACACCGTGAAGGTGATCCGCGAGGTGTTCGGCCACGCCGATCCGCTGTATGGCTGGGTGCCGATGTATCCGAGCGGCTGGTGGAGCTGGACCTTCGCCGCGACCGACGGCCGCCGCTACCTGCAACCCGATCCCAGCCGCGCCGCTGCCGTGGCCGAGGGTTGTGAGATCTGGAGCCCACGCTGGCAGCGCGGCGCCTTCGACGCCATCCCCGCCGCGATCGAGCGGGCCCTCAACGCCTGATGCCCTCCGCCATGCCCGACCTTTCCCTGTTCGACACCGACGGCGCCATCTACATGGGCAGCCAGCGCGATCCGGCAGGCTGCCGGGTGGGGCTGTTCGGCGTGCCCTACGACGGCACGACCTCCTTTCGCCCAGGCACCCGCTTCGGCCCGGCAGCGATCCGGGAGGTGAGTTCGGGGTTGGAGAGCTACTGCCCCCAGCTCGATCGCGACCTGGAGGAGCTCGCCATCGCCGACCTCGGCGCGGTGGAGATCCCCTTCGGCGCCCCCGAGCCGGTGGTAGCCGCGGTGAAGCAGGCCACTGAGGCGGTGCTGGCGCTGGGGCTCAAACCGTTCATGCTCGGCGGCGAGCACTCGATCAGCTCCGGGGCCGTGGCGGCGGTGGCGGAGCAACACCCCGATCTGGTGCTGGTGCAGCTCGATGCCCACGCGGACCTGCGCCACGAATGGCTCGGCGCCCACCACAGCCACGCCTGCGCCATGCGCCGCTGCCTGGAGGTGTTGCCCAGTCAACAGCTGCTGCAGATCGCGATCCGCAGCGGCACCCGCGAGGAATTCTCCGAATTGCGGCAGACGGGCCGGCTGGTGGCGATCGAGCGCATGGCCGAAGCGCTGAAGCCCCTGCGCGGCAAGCCCCTCTATCTCACCGTGGATCTCGACTGGTTCGATCCAGCCGTGATGGCAGGCACCGGCACCCCCGAGCCGGGCGGCTTCCTCTGGAGCGACTTCGCCGCCCTGGTGGATGAGCTGCGCCACCACAACCTGGTGGCCGCCGATGTGGTGGAACTGGCGCCGATGCTCGATCCCACAGGCGTGAGCAGCGTGCTCGCATCCAAAGTGGTGCGCAGCCTGCTCTTCCTATTGGATCGCTGAACGCAGCCGCAATCCTGTTGGAGTCGATTCAGTAGGCGCAGGTGCCGCTGGCCCGCTGCTCACGCAGGCGCTCATGCTGCTGACCGATCAGCAGGATCGCCATCGTTGGGTGGTTGTGCAGCAGGTTCAGAAAACGCAGGCGATCGAGCCGAACCAGCTCCACAGGCGTGCGAGCCACCGCGTCGTTGTGGCGCACGTCTTCATTCCAAACGATGTCCTCGTAGCTGAAAAGCTCACCGGGGCGGTAGCAGAGCTTGTCGCCTTTGGCGTTGATCACTTCCACGATGCCGCGGCGCACGCCGTAGATCGCGTCAGCTGCCTGACCACGACTGAAGATCGCCGCGCCCGTCGGGAACGAGACCGTCTCGCTGTCCACCTGGGTGGCCATTAAGTCGATCGGACTGGCAACAGCGGCAACAGCCATCAACAGTGTCCTCATGAAGCTGCGTGAATCCAGCTTGGCACCGCCAAATAGCCGACACGGCATGCGGCAACACATCACGCCCGCTTTGTCCGCGAATCTTCGGCTTCTCTTCAGCTTTCCAGTACGTCGGCGAGGGCCAGCTGCCGATCGCGGCGCTGGGGCTCGAGCTCCGTGCCGCCATCGCCCATCAGCGGCAGCCGTGGCGGCCGCGCCGTCCAGTGATGGCACCACAGCTCAGATGCCAGCTCCCCATGGATCGGCAACTGGCGCAGCTGACACCATCCCATCGCCACACCGCTGGGCGGGGTGCAGTGACGGCAGCTGCGGCAGCAGGCGCGAGTGCCCATGGCGGAGCTTCAGGGGGCTCAACGTAGGCAGCCGATTCGGCGGCGACCAGTGCAGAACGAGAAGCTGCAGGTTGTCTTCCCCTTGTTGAAGCCAACCGAACCAAGGCGCTCCATAGGATCCGCTCCGACGCCACGCCGCCATGGCTGCCCCCCTGCAGCGCACCCCGTTGTTTGAAGCAGCGCAACACGCCGGGGGGCGCATGGTGCCCTTCGCCGGCTGGGAGATGGCCGTGCAGTTCGCCGGGTTACTGGAGGAGCACAAGGCTGTGCGCGAGCGCTGCGGCCTGTTCGACATCTCCCACATGGGAGTGCTGCGCCTCAGCGGCCCAGGCGCCAAAGATGCGCTGCAGGGGCTGGTGCCCAGCGATCTGTTTCGGATCGGCCCAGGCGAGGCCTGCTACACGGTGCTGCTCAACGAGCAGGGCGGCATCCAAGACGATCTGATCGTGTACGACCGCGGCTGGGACGCTGCCGCCCAGGCCCATGAGCTGCTGCTGGTGATCAATGCAGCCTGCGCTGAGGCCGACACCGCCTGGATCCGCAGCCACCTCGAGCCGGCCGGGATCCAGGTGAGCGATCACAAAGGAGATGGCGTACTCGTGGCGCTGCAAGGGCCTGAGGCGGCTGCCCAGCTGGAAGCGCTGAGCGGCACCAGCCTGGAGGGCCTGCCCCGCTTCGGCCATCGCCAGCTGGAGCTGCCGGGGATCGGCTCAGCGTTCGTGGCCCGCACCGGCTACACCGGCGAAGACGGCTTTGAGCTGCTGCTCGAGCGCGCCGCTGGCCAAACGTTCTGGGCGCAGTGCCTGGGACGGGGCATTCAACCCTGTGGCCTCGGCGCGCGCGACACGCTGCGACTGGAAGCGGCGATGCATCTGTATGGCAGCGATATGAATGCAAGCACCAGCCCCCTGGAGGTGGGCCTGGGCTGGCTGGTGCATCTGGAGATGCCCAAACCGTTCATCGGCCGGGAGGTGCTCGAGCGCCAAACCAGTGATGGGGTGCAGCAGCGCCTGGTGGGCCTGACCCTCCAGGGCCGTGCCATCCCCCGCCACGGCTACCCGGTGCTGGCGGCCGGCGCCGAACCGGGCTCAACGCCGATCGGCACGATCACCAGCGGTGGTTGGTCGCCAAGCCTGCAGGCGGGCATCGCCCTGGCCCATGTGACCGCTCATGCCGCCAAGCTCGGCTCTGAACTGGCCGTGGAGATCCGCGGGCGAGCCGAAACGGCCGTGGTGGTGAAGCGCCCCTTCTACCGGCGCTGAAGGAGGCCCCGCCAACCAAACCAGGCCAAGCAGCACCAACGGCCGAGTGGGACAATCGCCGATTCCCCCCTCGATCCCAGCATGCGCAGCCACGGATGCGGCGACCTGCGCCAAGACGCCACCGGCCAGGCCGTGCAGCTGTGCGGCTGGGTGGACCGCAGCCGTGATCACGGCGGGGTGATCTTCATCGACCTGCGCGACCGCAGCGGCACCGTGCAGATCACGGTGGACCCGGACAACGGCGCTGAGATGTTCGCCGTGGCGGAACACCTGCGCAACGAAACGGTGATCCAGGTGGAGGGCAAGGTGCGCGAGCGCCCCGCCGACGCGATCAACGAAAAGCTGGCCACCGGCCGGGTGGAAGTGCTGGCCAGCGCCATCACCGTGCTCAACAGCGTGAAGGGGAATCTGCCCTTCGCGGTGTCGGTGCACGACGAGGAGAACACCCGCGAGGAACTGCGGCTGCGCCATCGCTACCTCGATCTGCGCCGCGAGCGCATGAACAGCAACCTGCGCCTCCGGGCTCAGACCATTAAGGCCGCGCGCCGCTTCCTCGAAGACCAGGGCTTCATCGAGGTGGAGACCCCCGTGCTCACCCGCTCCACCCCTGAAGGCGCCCGCGACTATCTGGTGCCCTCCCGCGTCTGCGGCGGCGAGTGGTTCGCCCTGCCCCAGTCGCCCCAGCTGTTCAAGCAGCTGCTGATGGTGGGCGGCATCGAGCGCTACTACCAAGTGGCTCGCTGCTTCCGTGACGAAGACCTGCGCGCCGATCGCCAGCCGGAATTCACCCAGCTGGACATGGAGATGAGCTTCATGGATCAGGAGCAGATCCTCGAGCTCAACGAAGCGTTGATCGCCTCCATCTGGAAAACCGTGAAAGGCGTGGAGCTGCCGCGGCCCTTCCCGCGCCTCACCTGGCATGACGCCATGGAGCGCTACGGCACCGACCGCCCCGACACCCGCTACGGCATGGAGCTCACCAACGTGAGCGACCTGGTGGCCGACATGGGCTTCAAGGTGTTTTCAGGCGCCGTGGCCGCTGGCGGCTCGGTGAAGTGCATTGCCGTACCCGGCGGCAACGACGCCGTGAGCAACGTGCGCATCAAGCCCGGCGGCGATGTGTTCGGCGAAGCCCAGAAAGCCGGTGCCGGCGGCCTGGCCTTCATTCGCGTGCGCGAGGGCGGCGAGATCGACACCATCGGCGCCATCAAAGACAATCTCTCGGAGGACAAGAAGGCCGAGCTGCTCAAGCGCACCGGCGCCGAGCCCGGCACGCTGATCCTGTTCGGCGCCGGCGACACCGCCACGGTGAACAAGGCCCTCGATCGGGTGCGCCAATACCTGGCCCGCGAGCTGGGGATGGTGAAGCCCGACAGCGAAAACGACAGCTGGAACTTCCTCTGGGTGGTGGACTTCCCGATGTTCGAGTTCAACGCCGACGAACACCGCTACGAGGCGCTGCACCACCCCTTCTGCGCCCCGAACACCGCCGATCTGGGCAGCGACCCCGCCGCCTGGGCCGACACCCTGCCCACCGCCCGCGCCCAGGCCTACGACCTGGTGCTCAACGGCCTGGAGCTGGGCGGCGGTTCGCTGCGCATCCACGATTCGGCCCTGCAGCGCCAGGTGCTCCAAACCGTGGGCCTGCCCCTGGAGGAGGCCAACCAGCAGTTCGGCTTCCTGATGGAGGCGCTCGACATGGGCGCTCCACCCCACGGCGGCCTGGCCTTCGGCGTGGATCGCATGGTGATGTTGCTGGCTGGCGAGGAATCAATCCGCGACACCATCGCCTTCCCCAAGACCCAGCAGGCCCGCTGCCTGATGACCGGTGCCCCGGGCGGTGTGGCCGCCAAACAGCTCGAAGAACTGCACGTGGCCAGCACCTGGGTGGAGGAAGACGCGGAGGCCTGAGCCACCGCACCGGCGCGGCAATCCCGAACAGAAACAAGCGATTCAGACGCGAATCTCAGCTGAGACTCGATCCTTGGGTTGCTGTTTCAGGCGCGGCCTGTGCCCCAGGGCCCTCCTAGCCCCAAACCCTCCTCCGCTGGCAGGCGCGGCAGCAGTGATCTGGTGCGCCTCTACCTGCAGGACATCGGCCGGGTGGATCTGCTCAGCCACGAGGAGGAGCTCACCCTGGCCCGCCAAGTGCAGAAGCGTGAGCGCTTGCTGCGGGAGCGACAGGGCCTGGCCAGCCAGGCCGCCCCCCTGGATGATCTGATCAGCCTGGAGACCGATCGCCAGCGGCTGGCCACACAGCTGGGGCACTGGCCTGCGGTGCAGCAATGGGCCGAGCACTTGGGCTGCTCCGTACCGGAGCTGCGCGAGAAGCTGAGGCAGGGTCATGAAGCCTGGGCCGAGCGCAGCGGCCTGAGCGTGGCCGAGCTCAAGCAGGCGTTGCATCACGGCCGCCGCGCCCGCGACCGGATGATTCAGGCCAACCTGCGACTGGTGGTGGCCGTGGCCAAGAAGTACCAGCAACGCGGCATGGAACTGCTCGATCTGGTGCAGGAGGGAACCCTGGGCCTGGAGCGGGCCGTGGAGAAATACGACCCCACGCGCGGCTTCCGCTTCAGCACCTACGCCTACTGGTGGATCCGCCAGGGAATCACCCGCGCCATCGCCACCCAGAGCCGCACGATCCGGCTTCCGGTGCATGTGACCGAGAAGCTCAATCGCATCAAAAAGGCCCAGCGCCAGATCGCCACGGAACACGGCCGCCTTGCCTCAGTAAGCGACCTCGCCAAGGAACTCGGCCTTAGCGAAGAGGTGGTGCGGCTCACGCTGATGCGGGTGCCGCGCTCGGTGTCGCTCGACACACGCGTGGGCCGCGAGCAGGACACGCAGCTGGGCGATCTGCTGGAAGACAGCCACGCCACCCCGGAGCAGGAGCTGGCCCGCGAAGCCCTGCACGACGACCTGGAGGCCCTGCTGGAGGAGCTCACCAGCCGCGAAGCCGCTGTGATCCGCCTGCGCTACGGCCTGGAGGACGACACCCCCCAGACCCTCTCCCAGATCGGCGAAGACCTGCACCTCTCGCGGGAGCGGGTGCGGCAGATCGAATCGCGCGCCCTGCTCAAGCTGCGCCAACCCCAGCGCCGCTGCCGGGTGCAGGACTACATGCGCAGCCTGGACAGCGACCAGCCCGATGTGGGCCGGTAAATTAAAGGGTCGCTACGGATCCCATGGCCAAATTCGTCTTCGTGACTGGTGGCGTGGTATCCAGCATCGGCAAGGGGATCGTGGCCGCCAGCCTGGGGCGCCTGCTCAAGAGCCGGGGCTACAGCGTTTCGATCCTCAAGCTCGATCCCTAT
>Ga0194122_10003529_pt1 | contig 15909 bp, 15 predicted proteins | sample TA2MahCa10mmetaG_FD_155487 | JGI IMG/M metagenome (GOLD analysis project Ga0194122, IMG submission 155487) | Freshwater microbial communities from Lake Tanganyika, Tanzania - TA2015021 Mahale Deep Cast 10m | ecosystem: Environmental > Aquatic > Freshwater > Lake | place: Tanzania: Lake... | reverse complement strand
TCCTCCTGCTAAGGCAAGAGCCCCTCAGTTTCTCCCGTGGGTAGCGACCGAGCCGTCGTCAATATTCAAAACAAGGCCGTTTCTCTTCCGGATCCTTCAATAAGTAAGAAAAATAAAGAATATTTTGCCAAAGCTTTAATTGCCGCTGTAACAAAAAATCTTATCGATAATGGAAAGATTAGATTAGAAGATACAGAAATAAAGAAACTTGAAGGCCCAGCTTCTACTTTAGCCGTTGCAGCAAGAGGAGCTCTGGACCCCAGAGCGCTAGAAGCTGTGGATGTCCTGGTTCCTAAAGAGCTAGTTCCCGACCCAAATCAGTGTTTGGCTAACAACGGAGCCCCTGTTTGCGTGACCGTGTGCTCTTTTGCTGAGGCTCATGCCGTGGCTTCTGCATCTGCGTATGGTTTCGGTATCGGACAGTGTGCTGGCGGGGGGACCGCTTGGGCTAGTGCTGGAGCTTCTGCTTTTGCTAGTGCCTCTGCACGTGCAACGGCTTGTGCTAGTGCCTGCAGTGACGGAAGTACTTCTACTTCGGCCAGCTTTTCGTCTTCCTTTTCATATTTTTCCTCTTTTTTTGGTGCGGGCGGATTTGCAAGATAGCCTAAATAAGTTAATACCTGCTCCCTTTGAATGGGTTTTTTAAGAGGCTGGTCCGAACTATTTTTTCCTAAATTGCAAAGACTTATAGAGGACCAACTAGAATTGGCTCATTCTTTTTCCCTGGCTATTTTACGTTTTGCCATTTCTTCGGGGTTGCTTGTGGCAGGTTGCTTCATTCTCCAAACTTTATATCCATTGGGTCCATCTACCCACTCCCCTTTTACCTTGCTATCTTCTGGATCTAATCCGTGAGCGATTTGTGCTGCTCGCACCTTTTGTTGGCAGATCTCTACCCGTGATTGAAAGGTATCGTAAGTGTCATTTAAAAGTCGGACTATCTTTCTTAAATTGGTAATTTTTCCTGCGAGTTCTTCTTCGCTAACTCCAATGACATTTTTATCTCTATCGACAAAGTAATTGTAGTCCGGATTTTTTTTTGAGATTTTTTCCCACCTTTCCATAGGCTCAGGAACAGAATTGCCGCCTAATCTTGAGTCGGATAATTGATTGCGGCAGTTTTTTAGGTCAAGATATAGGCCACCAGGGTCAGTTTTTGATCCTCCGTAAATTTTGTTTTCTAATTCATCAATCTCTCTTTGAGTTTGTGTGATGTCTTCTTCCAAATAAACTGTTTTTTGAACCTTGATTGTTCCGTCTTTAATTCCAACTTTTTCATTTCTGTCAGGGGTACCAGAATTTAATGTTTTATCGAACTTATCAGCATTTTCGGTGCTTACAGTTACTTCTTTCGAAGAACACCCAAACAGTAATGCTAAAATAAAAACATGAAACAAATAGTTCATTCAATCCCCCTTGTTTTCCCTTTTGTAGTATCGGCAAATATTTGTATTTTATTTAAGTTGTCTTGTAAGAAATAATACCTGCTCCCTTTGAATGGGCTTTTTAAGAGGCTGGTCCGAACTATTTTTTCCTAAATTGCAAAGACTTATAGAGGACAAGGTTATAAGATTTGATAAGTTTTCTTTAAATTTTCATTTGATAAATCATTCCGTGTCTTTTTATTTCCCGGTCTAGAAATTGACTTTTGCCGCCACCTTGAGTGCCTCCCTATTTTTTATTTAATAAAAGGACAAAAACAGGCTTTAAAACTCCGTTTTCTGGAACTTGCTTTGCTTATTTAGCCTAAAAAATCATGGCATTCTTTGTGCTGTAGGCTCACTCCAAGCTTAGAGGAGTCTAGCCGGTGATGGGGGGAATCTTCCCGTCTTTTACCCATTTGAATTGGTATTGACACCGAGCGTTATCATTTGTAGAACCTAGTTGTTTTAAGGGGGATCCATTGAAAAAAGCATGTTTATTATTAATTAGTTTTGGAATTATTGTGTTTTTGGAGGGTTGCAGTAAAAATCCTCTGAATAGCTTAGCCAATCAAAAATGTCTTCCGGGCTCATTCTGTGCTAAGGCGAAAGCTCGAGAGTTAAGGGATTTTATCCAATCCATTCCAAAACTGAACGAGAACCCGCTTCCGTCTCAAGATAATGTCATTCTGGGCTCTCGAACGATACTTCCCGGAATCAGGAACGGTGAACCAATTTATGAGATGAGAGAGTCGCATGAGATGCTTCAGACCTTTGAGGATTTAGTAGCTTTTGATCCTAACTCGGATGTGATGTGGCCGGGTGCACTGATTCAGGGGCGTACTCTTCAATCCGGTTTTCTAAGCCCTATTCCTTTGCCTCGAGCTTCGGCTGAAATTACCTTAACTAACATCAGCCTTCCGGCCGGACTGAAATCTTATGTCATGGTAGAAGATCCGACGCTCGGACGAGTGAATCAAGCTATCCAAGATATTCTGAATCAGAGTTCTGAAATTACTTCGGCGGCTGAAGGAAGTTACACTATGAAAGAGTTTCACTCTTTAGAGCAGGGATTTACTCAGGTTGGAATTTCTGCCAATTGGTTAGGAGGAGCAGTAAAGGCGGGGTTGAGCGATGCAAGCTATCGCAATAAACGTAATTTTATAGTGAAATTTACTCAGAAATATTACTCAGCATCCTTTGAACCGCCAAAGACTGCAGAAGCTGTCTTTCACTCCAATGTTAAAATAGATGAAGCTCGGCTCTACATGAGCACTAAAAATTCGGAACCAGATAACAGTAACCCCCCGGTCTATCTCTCTTCTGTGGATTACGGTCGAATGATGATATTCATTTTTTCCTCTGAAGTAGAAGCTTCTTTAATGGAATTAGCGATCAAAGCAATATTTGAAAGTGCAAAAAATGGGGTTGAGATCCAACTAAGTGCGGAACAAGAAAAAATGATTCAATCCTTTGAGACCAAGGCTCTAGTGCTAGGTGGAAGCGCAAAATCGATGGTGCATCTTATCACAGGAAATAAAATTAAAGCGATTAGCGACTGGATTATTCAAGGGGCCAATGTTTCTCAGAAGTCTCCCGGCGTTCCAATCTCTTTTAAGGCGAGATTCTTAAAAGACCATGATTTGGCCAAAGTTACCTTTGCAACAAAGTACGAAATAAGCCAGATGAGACCCATTCCTATGGTGAGATTTGACCTAACTGCTCATACCTTAGATGATGACAAAGATAGAGAGGAACCCTTAGATATTTGGCTTATGAAAGAGGGACAAGTGTTATATCAAGGCACAGTTGGTGAAAACGAAGTGTGGAAGGACCATTCGGACAAACAGTTTCTCCTTCCTCTTCCCGAAAATATCGAACTCGGTCTAAATGCCTGTCAGGGAATGCAGATAAGGATAAGAAAACGCCCTTGGGGTTCGGCAACCGGTTGTGGTTGGAGTTCGTCATTTGATCTCAAAGTGCGCCTTGAAGATGGTCGTGAGTACAACGCGCTTTCGTCTGCAGAGAGAAACGGCAGACGCTGGGGAGACGGTCACGAGTATGATCGTACTTTTAACTTAAACTGTAAATAAGATCCAAGGGCCCGAGTTAGGGACTCACTGACTTTTCTTGAAAAGTTGGTTACACTTAACTCGTGCCATTTTTTAAGAATAAAGTAAATAAAACCAACCCTCGTTTTGTTTTTGTTCTGACGGCAGCTTATTCACACCGGGGGGGAATTGAAAAATTTAATCAGCAGCTTTTAGAATGTTGGATAAAGCTTTTCCCCAAAGACGAAATCACCATTATCGTTCAACTCGATAGAACAAAAGAACTTTCTCATCTCAGATCCCCAAAAGTAAATGTCATAGGGTGCGGTAATCGTTGGTCAATAGTATCAAAAATTAAGATGGGGTCTGCCCTTTTTAAGGCAATTTGTGTTAATCGGACTGACCACGTTATTGTGGGCCATGTTTCCTGGAGTTTTTTTGTTTGGGCTTTGTCGAAAGTGTATCGATTTCATTATTCACTCATTGTTCATGGTATTGAGGTATTTTATCCCAATTGTTTTAAACGAAGAGGGATCAGTGGAGCTAAGTTCTTATGGGCAAATAGCAATTATACCCAAGAACAATGCTCAAACAGGTGTCGCTACCCAAAAGAAAAAATCATTCGCTTTCCTCCCCTTGCAGAGGAAACAAAGTTTAAAATTAGTTCCTTTAAAAGCTCACTAAAAGACAAATTTAAGATAAGTCATCAAAAAGTTCTATTTACGGTAGCTAGATTAGACGAAAGAGAAAAATATAAGGGTGTTGATGTTGTTATGCAGGCGTTACAACAATTAAAGCGAGATGATTTTGTTTATATTATTGCGGGGTCGGGCAGCGATCTTGCTCGATTACAACAAATTGCTAAATTACTTGGGGTTTCACAAAGTGTAAGGTTTGTGGGGAAGCAGGACGAGCAATCCCTCCTAGAACTTTTTCAATCTGCCGACATTTACGTGATGCCTTCCTACGAGGGATTTGGAATTGTTTATTTAGAGGCCTTATTATGCGGGGTTCCGGTGATAAGTGGTAATCGTGATGGTTCTTCAGACCCTCTACAAAATGGCAAACTGGGATTTCAAGTGGATAGAAATTCTCCGGCGGAAGTTGCCGATGCTATTTTAGAAATAGAAAAAGGAGATGATCGGCGTTGCCAACCTGAGTGGCTTAGAAGTGAAACGGTTCGAGTTTTTGGTCAAGAAAAGTACACGGAACGAATCAAAGTAATGAGAAGTATAAGTTTAGAGAATTAAAGTAGGCTTTGATAAAGTTCGAGAGTTTTTGTTGCTGTTGTTTCCCAAGAGAACATACTGGCCCGAAGAAGTGAATTTTTAGTATCGGCATTATTCCAAAGATGGGTGCAGAGCTGATGGAGCGCCTCGGGCAACTGCGATTCGCCTTTAGTTAAATCGATATAATGAGCCTGGGGTCCTGCGATCTCTTCGAAAGGGGGAATTTTTGAGGCAATGATCGGTTTTCCAAAGGTTAGAGCTTCAAGAACAGGAATGCCAAAGCCCTCGTCGTGGGAAACTAAAACTAAACCTAAACATTGAGAGTAGAGAGCTTTAAGATCATTTGAAGTTGCCTTATTTAGATCTATGCCACCTAAATAGTTTTTTCGCATCGCTTGCAGTGTTGCATAAATAGTCTCACCGCCAAAACCTAATTCCCCCACTGTGACTAGATCCATTTGTTTTGCAAGTTCCGGTGAAAGAGAACTTAAAAGGAGTTCATAGTTTTTTCGTTTTTCTAAAGTTGCGACACACAAAAGAAAGGGCCTATTTTTAGAAAGATAAGTTTTAAGTTCAAGCGTGTCTGCCGGACTTTTTTCATTCGAGATTGAAGGCCCCCAGGGGATAACGGAAATGGGTGTTATTAAATGGGGATAAGATTTAAGTAACAAGGATTTCACATGAGCGGTCGGTACAGCGATGTGATCAGCGGTTAATATGGCACGGTTAAGTTTAATGGCCTGGCGTTTTTGAAAAGAATTGGTTTGATAGGGGTTGGGGGAGAGTGACCAGAGGTCATGAATCGTGACGACGCGTTTGCAGTTTCTGACTCCCGGAAGTTTGAGTTCAAAACTGTGATAGATACCCTGTTTCCATCCAAACCACTGTTGAAGTTTTGAGAAATGGGAGAAAGGAGGCGGAGTTGGATTACGACTCACTCCTCTTAAGTCAAACCGTTTGTCTTTGTCTGGGAGAGTTGCCAAGAGCTGTTTTATAGCCTGATAACTGTGATAGGCGGTAAGTCCCACTCCGGTGTTGGGCCCTCTTACCCATGGGGTCATGTCCAAAATCAAAGGGCTTGTTTTCATAAAAGTGAGGGAATAGGAAACGTTATTTTTTTGAAGAGGATTTTAATCCCCTCTTGGCTTAGATTTCGGGCCGGACCGATAAGGGTTTTGGCATCACTGTCTTTATCTAAAGAGGCCAAAGTGAGGAATTTGAGTTCGAGTGCCTCTCTTTTTTGTGGCAACTCTTTTAAAATAGCATCGCGATGAATGAGAGCTTCTTTCCAGTTTTGTTCTTTTACAACTATAGTCGATTGAGTGAAAAAAGAATTTAGAGTTGTTGGAATCTTGGCTATTAAGATCGTACTTAAGCCAATCAGAATTAATGCAAAAGGTCTCAAAGCAAGCTCCTTAAAGATCTTCTATCCTATAAAGAATAAAATAGTAAGCAACATGAATAGTAGAGGGTGCCTATCGACTTCTCGGCCGTAAAGGTAGCGGGTGCCATTGGGATGCGACCTTAATCCACCTACTTGTCATTGCGACAAAAATATTTTAGCTATCAGTTGAGCTTAAATATTTGGGGAGAGCGAGAATGAAATATTGGGAAAAAATGTGGGACGAGAGGTTTGTGAAACCTGGATACTACTACGGGACCGAAGCTAATGACTTTTTGAAAGAGATGAGTCTGCGGTTTAAACCCGGCGGAAGGGTGTTGTGTCTAGCTGAAGGGGAGGGGCGCAATGCAGTCTTCTTAGCAGAACAGGGTTTTGTCGTTACTGCGGTTGATGGTTCTGAAGCGGGCATGAAGAAGATGGACTCACTGGCGAAGGATCGAGGGGTGAGGGTTGAAGGGATTGTTTGCGATCTAGGTGAGTTTGAATTTGGGGACAGGTGTTGGGATGCGGTTGTTATGATTTGGTGCCATTTGCCCAAATCCTTAATGGCTCAAGTGTTAGATAACTCAGCGAGATCTCTCACTTTGGGTGGCTATATTGTCATTGAAGCTTATACTCCCCTGCAGTTACAGTACAAGACCGGAGGGCCCCACGCGGTAGAACTTTTAAACACGCTGGAAGAGTTTGATCAGGGACTCAAACAACTAGAGAGAGTGCATGGGGTTGAGATTGAAAGAGATGTTTTGGAAGGGCAGGGGCACACCGGGCGCAGTGCAGTGGTTCAATACCTAGCTCGTCGAACATCTTAAAGGAAAGGGTTGCTAGGTTATATACGGTGTGTTAGTTGAGGCTGACGAAGGAGATTTTAGATTATGAAAAACTGGATTTTTAAATCGTTACTGGTGTTGAGTCTCTTGGGTGGTTCGGTAAGTTCACAGGCCTATCCTATTTATTATCCCTATGTGAATTATAGTCGGATCGGTGGTTATTATTCCGGATGGGGCTACTACCCGTGGTCTTGGATCCATTTTCCTCTTTATGGTTACTCGTATTGGTCGGTTTTTAATTATGCTCCTTACTATGCTTCTTACGGTGTTATTTCAGCATCTCGTTCAACGGGAAGAGTGGGTTGGAGTTGGGGAAGCCCTGATCTAAATTATGGGATAAGGCAGGCTAACGCCAATTGTGGCCAGATCGACTGTTCGGCAGTTGTGTGGGTTCAAGGTGGATGTGCCGCGGTGGCCAAAGGCAGCAATGGTGGAGCTCTAGCTTGGGGATACCATGCCTCTAAACCTCAGGCGATTAATAACGCGCTAGCTGCATGTCAGCACAGTGGGAATCCTTCTTGTCGAACAGAAGCTTGGGTCTGTTCTTATTAAAAATTAATACCTGCTCCCTTTGAGTGGACTTTTTAAAAGGCTGGTCCGATATATTTTTTCTTAAGTTGCAAAGATTTATAGAGGACCAAGTCTATAAGATTTGATAAGTTTTCTTGGAGTTTCATTTCATAATTCACCTCATGATCAAACGGCCAATCAATTGCGATCCTTAAACCAACTTCATGGCCGTTTGAACCTCTTAAAAAGCCCACTCAAAGGGAGCAGGTATGAAGACTTAAGCCAACTTATCGATAAAGAATCAAAGAAGCTTGCCATATCTTCCTAAACTGTCTCTAATTGCGATTATTCATACTCTGATAGGAGCTTTTTACATGAGACGTCTTCTTGTGACATTCTTTTTTAGCCCCTTTGTTCTTTTTGCTGCCTGTGAAAAAGGGCAACTTTGCCAAATGGATATCCCCGGCTCTCAATGTGCTGACGGGTCTGAGTCTTATGTTAGTTATATTGATAGGGGCTCTGAGAATTTATTTGTTTACGTTCAAGGTGGAGGAGCTTGTTTCGATGCGGTTACTTGCGGTTGTCGTTTGAAAGAAAATAATTGCAAAGGCTCTAACGAAGGAGGAGAGGGAGCCACAGCAGGTTATCTCTCTCGCCCCCCATTTGATTCTCAGATTCATCCCTGGGGGCTAAATGAGAACGGCCCTATCGGAAGCGGCAACTATTTTGAAATCGTGTATTGTACCGGAGACGTTTACACAGGAGCGGGAAGGGTGAATTATGGCAACATTCTCCTACCAAGAGTTGTAAGACACATGGGAGCCGTCAATTTTCGTTTGAGCATTGATAAAGCTAAAGAAATGTTCCCTAATGTTAAGAAAGTTACAATCATTGGAGCGAGTGCGGGTGGTGTTGGAGTGACCTACAACCTCAATCATATCGCAAGAAATTTTGGTCAGACTGAGCTTTTTGTGATTAACGATTCCGGTATTCCGATTCTAGCGAAATACTTACAGGTTAATAAGATTCAATCAGTTTTGGAGAAATGGAATGTCAAAGCTACTTTACCCGATGGGCTTACTCAAGACGACTTAGTTGATTTTGAAGAAATCTATGAGTTTAATGCTTCTCAATTTCCAGGCGTTAAGTTTGCACTTCTGGGGGCTACGCGAGATGTGGTTTTTGATGGCTATTTTCAATTGCTGGGGGGAAATTCGAATTCTGTGAAACTATCCTTAGAGGCAACGTCTCAGGTTTTGGATAAAACAACGAATCACAAATATTTTTTAAATAATGGCAGATGGCATACCGCTACTTTTCTTTCAAGCTTTGGAATGCCCAAAGAGGCCCTTCCCAAATCTCACGGAGTTAATATTGAGGATTGGATCGCTCAAATGGTTGGGAATTCATCCGAATGGCGGAGTTTAACGGCAGAGTAAAACGAACCTTCGCTTTAAAAAGTAGGCGTGAATGTTTTCATCGATCCCAATTTTGTTTTAGAAAACAGCATTGGGGTCATGATGGTTGTTACAATCCCCATGATGATAAGAGTTGAAAATAGATCTTGGTCGATGAGTTGCCGTTGGTAGGCGATATTTGCGACAACCAGTTCCATAATACCCCTACCATTAAGAATAATGCCTGAGCCTAGAGATTCTTTGTGGCTCATTTTTAGAAGTCGTCCTCCCAAATATCCTCCTAAAATTTTGGTCAGAATTGAAACGATGAGAACCCCGACAATTCTCCAAGGATGAGAAAAAGCGTGAATGCTAAAGCTAAGCCCAATATAGGCAAAGAAAACGGGCCCAAGAAATCCGCTAGTGAGGGAGTTAAGAGTCGTTTGTAAACCGGAAAAGACTGCAGTCCCGAAAGCATCATGGCTTAAAAGCAGAGCCCCAAAAAAGGCTCCAATAATAAAGTGGGAACCTAAAGTTTCACTCATCGATCCAAAGAATAGGACAAAAATAATGGCTGCCCCAAAAATGCCCTCAGGGCCAAAGACATCCTCAAATTTATTTAAGGTTTTTTCGATGTAGGAAGTTTTGTGTGTTCCCCATTGAATTAAACGATTAGTTAAAAAAACCAAAAGGGCAAAGATACAGAGTTTGAGAGAAGTTTTTATAACTGAAAAGATCAATGGTAATAACTCCCCTGGAGCAGAAACACTTGGCCTGTCCAAAATAATCCCCAAACAGAGGAGTCCTAAAATATCATTCAGTATTGATGTCGCGATGGCAAAGTGAGCAATCTTACTTTGTAGAAGGTTAAAGGAACTTAAGATTTGGATTGTTACTGGAAGAGCAGTGATAGACATGCAAAGACCAAGGAAGAATGTACGAATCGCATCGAGTCCCATCAAGCTTCCTAAAAGCATTCCCCCACTTAATGGGATCAAAAATCCCAACATGGCTGCAAAAAATCCCCTGCCTTTGACTGCACGGATCACTTCTCCCATTTCCATTTCAAGCCCTGCAGAAAGCACTATAAGAAATACGCTCAATTCGGAAATGCCTTCTAGAGCAGAATTGGGGGAGATCCATTTCAGAACGGTTGGTCCTAAAAGAATTCCTGCTAAAATCTCTCCTACCAGCGCCGGTTGTTTAAGTCTGGTCATCAGTTGGGCCAGAAGACGAGCTCCAATGAGAAGAACCAGAATCGAGGAGAGAAGAGGCATTTAAGGTCCCTTAGAGGTGTTTTTTCACAGTTAAGTTTCCTAATCGCCCTGAGCTACTTTGTTTCGATTCGATATTTGATAGCCTGATAAACATTAGCAATCCCATAACCAAAAGTATTGTTAGGAATAGCTGTACCTTCAACTCCGTTGCAAGTTTGAGTTGTAGTTTTGGCTTCAGCCGTTTGTTTGATAATTCGTTCAGTCTCTTCAATGTTTCCAATGAGAGAAGGGTCGGCTGACCAGAGAAGAGCTACGACTCCCACAAGGTGAGGTCCTGCCATAGAGGTTCCGCTCCATCCATATTCGGCATACCCTCCACTTGGAACTGCAGAACGTACGTCAACTCCAGGCGCTGCGACATGGGGACCAATTTTATGATCATAGGTGCTAGGCCCACGGCTGGAGAAACTTGCGATGCTATCGTTACGATGGTTCACTGCACCGACGCTTAAGACAAGGTCCGAATGGAAGGCAGGACCAGAATTGATTGAAGAACAGCTGCTGCCATCATTGCCCGCTGAAGCAACGACGAAAATACCTGCGGTTCTTAGAGCCTTTAAAACCCGCTCAAATTCTCCCCCATCGCATCCTTCACTCTTGGGGCATCCCCAACTATTGTTGATGACATGAGCTGCCAACTCAGGTTTGGCATCTTGAATGGAATCTCCATTTTGCGGCCATGGAGCAAGGAACCACTGGAAGCACTCTGTATACATTTCAGGATTTCCAATGCCTGAGTCCATATTTCTGCAGGCTATCCATTTGGCTCCGGGAGCCATGCCGATCTGATTTCCTAAGTTATCATCGCCGACGACGGTTCCCAAGGTGTGTGTGCCGTGGCCGTGATCGTCACACGGAACTGCGACATCATAGCCGCAACGTGAATCTCCCCCAATATTTTTATGAACCGAATCATGCCAAGAGTAGGAGTGTTCGGTTTGAGAACCTTCCAAACCCCGATAATGATTTTTTAATGCAACATGATCCCATTTGACTCCTGTGTCCTGACCCGCAACGATGATGTTCTCTCCTGTCACCTTGAAATCTTCCCAAACTTTGGTGGCCCCAATTCTTACAAGATTGGCTCCCGGCCCTTTGGGTTCCTTAGAGGACTTTCTTATTGTTTGAGGGAGTCGCTGTTCGACTTGCGGGTTACCGACGACTCTTAGAACATCTTCTCTTTGTGCTATTTGCATGAGGATGTCTTGGGAGATCTGTTCGGCTACGATCATATTACTAATATAATAGGACCTGGTTTTTATGTTCTTAGATTGGAGCCATGATAGTAAATTACTTTGAGAGCTTTGTGCTGTTTTTACCAGGGTATCGAAAACGGCTTTAATTCGTTCGGTACGACCTGTCGTTTTATTAATATGAGAAAGATCAGCTTCAGACTTGAGATAAATCAAAGCATTAGGAAGGTCTTCCTGATTTATTCTTGTCTCATATTGTTTTAATAGCCAAGGGGATATTTTCGAACCTGTCGTCGGCGACCCTGCCGTTAGAAAAAAAGAAAATCCGACAAAAATAGTAAGATAAAAAAGTTTGATTGCTTTGTAAGGCATGTTTGAGGCTCCTTGGATCCTAAAAGAGTTTAATAGAAAAATTATAATCAACGAAGGTTAGATTGAGAAAGATAAAAAAGAAGAAACCATGCGCTTTAAGGATTCTGGGTTCAGGGGATTATCCCAGTGGTTATCTTTTTTGAGAGAAGATCCGACTATCCATCCTTGGGCCTTTATATAATTAGAAATGTTATTCGCAGTGATTCCTGAGCCAATCCATACCGGGAGATTCACTCGACTTAAAACTTCCGTGAGTTCTCCTGCTGATGCGGCGCTTCCAGTTGCGTGACCGGTTAAAATGACACCGTCGGCTCCAAAAAATTCCGCAGCCTGGGCTGTTTCAGAGATCGAAATATCAGCAGTCACTGCGTGGCTGGAATGTTTCTTTTTTATGTCGGCAAGGATCTTTATCTTTTCGGCTCCTAGTTCTTTGCGCAGCCTCATAAGCTTACCGGCGCAGGAGTCGATAAACCCTTCGTCTGCAATGTGTGAAAAGACAAATCCTTCGACACGGATGAATTGAGCTTGGCTTGCAACTGCGACGCTTAGTGCTTCTTCATTGGCTCCGGCCAATATTTGTATGCCCATAGGCAGTGAAATTTTCTCCCTAACCTCTTGGGCAATCACCGCCATTGAAGCTGTGATTTCTGGGCCTACTTTTGTTTTTAAATAGGGAACATCGTGCATGTTTTCCAGAAGTATCGCTGTAAAGCCGGCTTTCTCTAGTGTGACAGCTTCATGAACAGCGGTTTCAATCACTTTTTCAAAGTAACCTTTGTCCCTGGGTGTACCCGGAAGGGCTCTTACATGAACCATTCCAATTAATTGCCGGGACAAAAGGTTCAAAGGAGTCATTGGGCACTTCGATTGAGTTTAGAGCAAATCTCTTTGACTCGATTCACCTCGATAGGGGCATCTAAAGAGGGTTTGAAAGCTGACCCAATTATAAATCCATCCGCATATTGGCTTAACTCTAAAATGTTTTGGCTGTTGGCCCCACTACCGATCCAAATGGGTTTCCCCTCACAAAAAGTTTTAACCTCTTGAAGAGTCTTTAGATCGACCGGTTTTCCTGTCGCTTCGCCTGAGACAATTAAGCCATCGGCTCCTGAGCGATGAACGGTCTCTTCAATTTCATTTTTTAGGTGTCTTGGGGCCAATGGGGAAGAATATTTGACCGAGATATCAGCGAAGATTTTTATCGTTCGGGCTCCAATCCTATTACGGAATCTTAAAACCTCATGAGCCTTACCGTTAATGATTCCTTGATCGGTGAGTCGAGCCCCTGTAAGAATGTTAATACGAACAAATTGAGCTCGGGCTGCATTAGCGATGGCGAGTGCGCTGATGCCATCGTTTCTAAGAACGTTAATTCCTAAAGGAAGAGAAAAACTCTTTTTTATTTTACGAGCAATTGAAGCGAGGCAGGCGACCGTGGGGCTTGGGACCGAATCGGGAAAGAAGGGGAGGTCGCCGTAATTTTCGATCATGAGTGCATCGACGCCGCCTGCAGCTAAGGCGGAAGCATCATTAAGAACGAATTGATAAATGTTTTCTAGAGAGTTTGCATAATTGGGGCTGCCCGGGAGAGCGGGACAGTGAAGCATGCCGATAATAGGTTTAGGCTGTTTAAACATTTGCGGGTGAAGTTGAATAGAAAAGTAAAATACCTTGTCCCCCGTTAGGAAAAATCCCATCGGGGGACTTAGAATAAGAGTAATTGTCGATGTTTATTCTCGGCGTAAATCTGCTCCACGGTGGTAAGTGCAATTAGCTTGAAATTGGTTCTTTGCACTTGGAGTAGAATCGATCAAGTTGAAGAACTCAGAAATCGCAGGAACGGTGCTTGCGACATCTTTGGTAGACCCATTAAGAAGTTCAACCAGCAGCGACCAAGAGCCATGTTTCCAATAGACAAAGTCTTCGTAGCAACCATTGGCGGGGTAGATTGCATCTCCAGAATTGCCAAACGAATAGCCGTTAATATCAGCGATTTTATGAAACATCTCTCTGTATTTATTATCGTCAAGAGTTTTGTTGTTATCGGTATAGAAACCCCAGGGATAAGTGAAGTTTCCTACATAACCATGTGTTGTCACACTTCCAGCAAAACTACGGACACCTAGAAAGTTAATCAGATTACGAACGCTTTTAAGTTTTCCAAAACCGCTATTGGTACAGGGACCTGGATAGTCGCGATTGGGATCATTTCCATGCTCATATCGGTTGTTGGCGTTGTAACCTGAGATATTAAGAACAGGGAGGATCGTCCACTCAGTATCTCCCAATTTGCCTTTCCACAGTTCATCACTCTTGTATCTGTTAAGAAGGTCTTTCATAAACTCGACTGCTAGAACAGTTGAGCCTCCTTCATTTCCGTGATGGGTAGCAACTAAAAATTGCCCTATTTTAGATTTGTCCATCGTTTGAGGAGATGTGCTAATTCTGATTGCGTACATTTCAACTCCATCATCATTAGCTCCAATAGAAAAAACCTTGGCCAAATTGGGATTTTGGGTCTCAAAAGCAACCATCTGATCGTAAATGGCTTTGTATCGACCCGTTGGTTCTACTGCATAAGAGAGTGAAGCGAGACAAATGCCGATAAGAAAAATATTAAGATTTTTCATGTGAGCCCCTTTTTTTATAATGGAACTTAAACCGTTGCTAAGTCTTGGAATTCGAATTAATTGTAAAAGAAATTAACTCGTTTGGCTAAACTAAAAATAAATTCTTTCTTTTAAAAGTGTGTTCGGAGGTTTAGGCCATTAATTTTTTTAAAAAAAAAATGGAACGCAATGTCTAAGCTTCAAAGCGTTCAATATACGGGCAGCGTTGACAGAGATCTTCAATGAGATGATTTCTTTGAAAGCCGCGGATCATAGCTTGTGAGCGAGGGCTCTTTAGTATGTCTTTGAGAGGGGTCAAAGCGATATTTCCCAAGGGAATTTTTCCTTCTTTGTCTAAACAACAAGGGACTACGGTTGCATCGGCTAAGATTCCAAAATGGTTTTTAAGTCCATGGCATGTCCCCTGTGTTCCGCGGACGGGGAGCTCAAGACTGGGCCAAATGAATTCGGTTTCATAATGGAGCGCAAGATAATTCAGTAGTTTTAAACTTTTAGCTTTTTCAAAATTCCAATCTCGAGGAATGGTAATCCCAAAGCGCTTCTCAATTGATTGGTAAATGATTTCGTTGTGTTTATGGTTTCCTTTAATTGAATTAAGATTCCAAAGACGGTAATTAATAAAAAGATTGGGCCGTTTTTCAAAAGCCAATTGAGTAAAGTCAAAAATCCTATTTAAATAAAGCGAAGGATCTTTATCGGGAAAGTTGTCGTAATAGCTATGTAGAGAAAAGCTAACTTGCCTCAAAGCGGGATGAAGAAGCAGTTCGGGGTCTTTAAGAAGGACTCCATTGGTCACAAAATAGACTTGTAGTTTTTGGTTCATGCAGAGGTCTAAAAAGGTCTTAAGGTCGGGATGGGCAAGTGGCTCTCCCATTAAATGTAAAGTCACAATCCGAGTAAAAGGGGCCACTTCGGTTATCACTTTTTCAAACAGCTCTTTCGTCATGAAGGTCTTTGAGCGAATAACTTCCGGGCAAAAACTACACTGCAGGTTGCAGACATTAGTTATCTCAATATTGACTCTTTGAAAGTGAATAGGCGCTCCTTAAATCTAGGCCTTAATCTTATGTCTATACCTAAGACACTTTGGTGACGAAAAGAAAGCACTTTTAGTCAAAAAACAGTTATTACAGCCTGGCCAAGGTGGAAAAATGGGCTAAAAACGGCCTTAAACCTGCAAAATAGCATCAATGAAGATGGTTTGCGTTTTATGGGACAACCAAGGACCGTATTGTTTTCTATATTAGCGCTGGGGTTTTCTCTCAGTTTAGGTAGGCTCACAGCCATCGAATCACAAGATGGAAAGTCGGGAAAGCCCATTGCTGCCTCTGTAGCCATTTTGTCTTCAACGCAGATTGAAGATAGCCAAGAAGAGCGGGAGATAAGAAGAGGTATTCGAGTCTTTAGCTTTTCTTTTCCTGAAAAAATGAAAAAACTAAAAATAGCTTTTCATAAACTTCCTGAAAAGACATCAAGTAGCTATGAGAAATTACAAAAGCTAAAAAATGATGAAGTGCAATTTCTCATTGGCCCAAATACCAATGAGCAGTCTATGTGGGTTTCCGATTTTGCGGAAAAAAATCAACAGATCTTTTTAGCT
>Ga0194122_10003523_pt1 | contig 15922 bp, 17 predicted proteins | sample TA2MahCa10mmetaG_FD_155487 | JGI IMG/M metagenome (GOLD analysis project Ga0194122, IMG submission 155487) | Freshwater microbial communities from Lake Tanganyika, Tanzania - TA2015021 Mahale Deep Cast 10m | ecosystem: Environmental > Aquatic > Freshwater > Lake | place: Tanzania: Lake... | reverse complement strand
GCCAGCGCACGCCCTCGGGCACCCGCAGTTGCCCACGCTGCCCAATCACGATCATATCCGCGCGCGACAAGGTGGTGGGGTCGGCCAGCAGCTTTTCTACAAGTTCGGGACCGATTCCAGCAGGATCCCCGGAAAACAGGGCGATAGTCGGTTTCATGGCAGTTTTTTCAAAAAAACAGTTTTCATATTAACGCTCTTTGCATCGAACTCGAGCACTTCCTAACCCACGGCCAGACGCGGAATCCACAATGTCAGGGCCGGGAAAAAGGTAATCAGCGCCAGCGTTGCTAGCAGGGTGCGGGCCAGGGGCTTGTGGTGACTGATCTCGTTGGGACCCCGGGGCTGATACAAGGGTATGCGGGGCACCGCAATGCCCTGGCGCTTCTTGCGTTTGCGCACTGCCGGCCCAGCCTCACGATAAAGCCGGTAGGTCCGCTTATGGTTAACAACCACCCCTTCGCGCCTGAGCATCATCTGGATGCGCCGATAACCAAACCTGCGCCGCTCATGGGCGATATCGATGATCCGGGCCTGCAATACCTGGGTCTCCTCAGAGCGGATGGCCTCGTACCGCAGCACCGAGCGGGAGAGGCCCACAAGCCGGCAGGCCCTGCGCTCCGAAATAGTTGTTTTAGCCCGCATCGTATCGATCGCTTCTCGACGCGCCTGCGGGCTTACCGCTTTCCCCGCACAACGCTCTTTAAGGCTTCTATGTCCAGATGGGCCTCGGCCAATAACTTCTTTAATCGGGTGTTCTCAGACTCAAGGTTGCGAAGCCGGGCGGCATCCGCTACCTCCATCCCACCAAAGCGGCTGCGCCACCCGTAAAACGCCGCATCCGAAAACCCGTGCTTGCGGCACAGCTCCTTGACCGGGGTGCCAGCCTGCGCTTCCTTCAAAAAACCGATGACTCTCCCCGTCCCTAAACCGCTTCTTCATGTCCGACTCCTTCAATGTCGGACTTTACTAACATCTCCGTGGCCCTGTTTATCGGGGGCAGGTCACAAGGGCGTGATCTGTCGTTTCACCCCCGGGATACGATGATTTCTGATTTCAAGGGAGTGAGCGGCGCTCGAAATGTATCAAAAATCGCTCACTGCCGTTCGGAGAAGCGGAGGCTTGGGAAGTTAGGTCTGCAAACCATACCCCTACATGGACTTTTGCGCTCATAACAAGGCTTTTTTATTTGTTTTCTAGATTTAGATTTTCAATGACCCGCGTCAAATGTTGATCCAATGTCAGTGAGAGTTTTCAGTCTAGCTGTATTTCATTGCAAACTCAATCTCTGCCTGACCTCCTGCGGTGTTGGAATTGCTGGAAACAAACTCAGGTGCAAGGCTTTTTCCGCCTTGGTCTTGGGTAGCCAGGTGCCTGGGGCTGGTGGCTTTTTTCCAATCGATTGATGCGGACGCAGTGTGTTGAAGTGAATGCGCCATTGCTCAATCAGTACCCGCGCCTCGCCCAAGCTGTAGAACAGCTCGCCATTGAGCCACTGATCTCGGAACTTGCCGTTAAAGCTCTCGCAATACCCGTTCTCCCACGGGCTGCCTGGCGTGATGTAGGCGGTGTTGGTGCCCAGGCTCTTGAGCCAATTTCTGAGAATGGTGGCTACAAACTCAGGCCCGTTATCGCTTCTGATAAATTCAGGCACACCACGCTCGAGCATCAAATCCGACAGCACATCAATGACATCGAGCGCCTTGATGGTGCGAGCCACGTACAGCGCCAAGCACTCCCGGCTGAATTCATCGATCACCACCAGAATGCGAAACTTGCGCCAGCGCCTAGACCAAGGGCAGTAGGTGTGGCCCTGCACAAAGTCATAGCTCCACACATGATTGACCCGCTCGGGGCGAAGCCGCACGCACGAGCCATCATTGAGCCACAGCCTGGCTCTTGCGGGCTGCTTGGCAGGAACCTTCAAACCCTCTTCTCTCCAGATTCGCCTGACCACCGCCTCAGTCGTATGCCAGCCCGCACCACTTAGTAGCCCACAGACAGTTCGGTAGCCGTAGCGCCCATACAAATTGGCCACCTCCAGCACCCCGTGGCGCAGAGCCGTTTCATCCACCAAAGGCACCTCTGCATAACGCATGGTGCTCCTGGCCACCCCCAGAATCTGACACGCTCGGCGCTCAGACAGACGCGGATATTTGCCCACAGCACCTTGCACTGCTGCACGCTGGCGCTGTGGGCTTAGAAGTTTCCCCGCGCAACATCCGTGAGTACCGCCTTCTCCAAGTGCAACTCACCCACCAGCCGCTTGAGCCGAGCGTTCTCCTGCTCCAATTGCTTCAGGCGCTTGGCCTGATCAACCTTCATACCCCCATACTCCCGACGCCAGCGGTAGTAGCTCTTGTCCGTGGCCCCAGCCTCGCGGCAAGCCGTGAGCACGTCCTTGCCTTGACCAATCTTGACCTCGATCTCGCGCAACTTGGCCACGATTTGCTCGGGCTTTAATCGAACACCTTTTGGCATAACTTAATCCTTTCGAATGATAAAAACACTCAGTTTCTCTCACTCATACTGGATCAGTTTTTAAGCGCAGGTCAGTGAAGCCAATATTGAGTTGGCGTGCAATGTACTTGTCTGAGCGACCGTTCAGGCAAAGCAGCACCACATCTGCCTCGCGCTGGCTGAGCTGACAACGCCCGGTCAACAACCGGCGCAGCTCAACTTCGTCATGGCCCACCCACGCGGTCTTGGTTGACTCTTCGGTCTCAAGTCGACTCAATGCGGCCGTGAACACGGGCGCAATGATGTTCAGGCAGGCCATGTCTTGACGGCTGAAGTCTTCTCGCTCCTTCGCCCGATAAATGACTAGATCGCCCAGGCTGGCATCACCGCGGTAGGCGTACAGGTTCACGCCCCAGCGAATGCCGTCCTGACGCAGGTGGTCGTTGTAGAACTCGGAGCCCTCAAGCTCTTGCTCGGAACACACATCGCTGACCCGTGCGGGTGTGCGTATGGCTCTCATGCGCGGTGTGATGGGGTCACAAAACTGGAAGTGATCTTCATACGCACGGATTCTGGAGTGTTTGACGTTGTAGGACGCGCTGATGACATAGCGATTTGTCGAGGCCTGCCATTGCCGTGAGACCAGGTGATCGGCCTGCATGAACTGGGCCAAAGGTTGCGCCAGGGTTTAAAGCAATTGGCCTTTCGATACATCCGAAGACATCACTGCGCATAGGTCTGCCAGCATTTTGGATTGTTGTGTGTTCAAGTACATGGGGGCTTCCTTGTGCTTCTCAGGGGTTTCCATAGTTATCAAATCACTCTAAAATGGTCAAGAGAGATTACCCTTTTCCGTGCTGCATTGTGACGGCTCGACGATCAATCTTGAGGGTGTTTCAAATGCACTAAAAAACCTAAAGTTTTGGGTGTTCAAATATCTTTGACTTTCAAGGAGCCGAGATGAAAACGAAGATTTGGTTGAGCAGTGTGTTGCTATTGCTGTGCGGACTGGCGCAAGCCAAAGACCCGGTGCCACTAAAAATTTTGGTTGGTTTTGGAGCTGGCGGCTCCGCAGACTTGGCCGCGCGTCTGTTGGCCGAACGCCTCAGGGATGAATTGGGCCGCCCTGTGGTAGTCGAAAACCGTGTTGGTGCGGGCGGCCGCATCGCCGCTGAAGCCTTGAAAAATGCTGCACCTAACGGTGCAACGGTCATGTTGGCACCGATTGTCGTACCCGTGCTGGCACCGCTGGTGTACAAGAAGCTCAACTACGACGCGCAAAAGGATCTCGCGCCCGTGGCACATTTAGCCAACTTCCAGTTTGGTGTGTCTGTTAAAGCCGAAAGCCCCATTCGCAGTATTGCGGACTTGTTGCCCGTGGTCAAGAAGACCCCTACTCTGGGCACATTCGGGTCACCTGCGCCAGGCAGCTTGCCACATTTCTTTGGCGTCATGATCGGTCAGAAAATGGGTCTGGACATGACCCATGTACCTTACAACGGCGGCGCGCAATTGATGACGGCCCTCATCGGCGATCAAGTGACCTTGGGCATTGACACCTTGGTGGACCAGGGTGAGATGCACCGTGCTGGCAGAAGCCGCATTCTGGCAACCTCAGGCCCAACCCGAAACGCTTTGTTTCCGGATGTTCCCACCTTGCGTGAGTCGGGCTTCAAGGATTTGGTTGGCGTGGGCTGGTTTGCACTGTTCGCACCAAGCGGCACGGAATCATCGCAGATCACCACTTTGAACGCTGCTGTGAACCGCGCTTTGAAAAACCCAGCCCTAAAAGACCGCTTCATCAAAATGGGCCTGGAAATCGGTGGCGGCAGCCCACAGGACCTTCAAGCGCTGATAAGCACGGAAACCGCTCGCTGGGCGCCGGTTGTTAAGGCTTCAGGCTTCACTGCTGACTGATGTACCCAATGAGTTGATAACAAAAATGGCTAATTGGCGTAGAGTCCGCTTTGCCATAACCGTTGATTCAAACCGGCTGGATGTCAGCTGTTGCAAAACGCATTTACCGATTCACTTAAACGGCCTGACACCCAAGCCCCATTGGCCAGCATGGACCTGTTCTATGAGGGATTGATCGGTACTGATGCCGCCAAACAAATGAGCGACTTGTCGCAACGTTGTGAACGAATCATCACATCAACAGGTATGAAAGTGGAATGAGCGCATGAGCACCCCCGCAACCCAACGCCTCAATATCATCTTCATCCTGGCCGACGACTTAGGATTTGCCGACCTGGGCTGTTACGGGGGGCGTGATGCAGCATTTGGAAAAGTTTCGCCAGTGCTTGACCAACTGGCTGCCAATGGTTTGAAATTCTCCGATGGTTACGCCAATTCGCCAGTGTGTTCGCCCACGCGGTTTGGCCTCATGACGGCCAGGTACCAATACCGATTAAGGGGTGCCGCCGAAGAACCTATCAACAGCAAGGCCAGAACCAGTACCACCTTGGGCCTGCCCCCCGCGCACCCTACATTGCCTTCCTTGCTCAAAGAGCAAGGCTACCGAACTGCCTTGATTGGCAAATGGCATTTGGGATACCCACCCGCATTTGGCCCTTTGCGCTCGGGCTACGATGAGTTTTTTGGTCCTATGGCCGGCGGTGTGGATTACTTCACGCATTGCGCTTCAACAGGTGCTCACGATCTGTGGGCGGGCGAGGAGGAGCAACCTCACGAAGGCTACCTGACCGATTTGATTTCCAACAAGTCAGTCGACTTTGTGAAGCGAATGGCGCAAGACACCACACAACCGTTTTTCTTGAGCATGCACTACACGGCTCCCCATTGGCCATGGGAAACGCGTGAAGACCACGCACTGGCGCAAACCATCAAAGATAATATTTTTCACCTTCAAGGTGGCAACATTCACACCTACCACCGCATGATTCACCACATGGACGAAGGCATCGGTTGGGTGGTGAATGCTTTGAGAGAAACAGGCCAACTCGACAACACCTTGATTGTGTTCACCAGTGACAACGGCGGTGAAAGGTTCAGTGACAACTGGCCTTTGGTGGGCGGCAAAATGGATTTGACCGAAGGCGGAATTCGTGTGCCTTGGATTGCCCATTGGCCAGAAGGTATTTCAAAACCAGGCAGCACCACCGCTCAACACTGCATGACCATGGATTGGTCAGCCACATTGGTCGAGATTGGCGGCGGCAAAGCCCATCCTGACTATCCCTTTGATGGTGTTTCATTGAAACCGCTTCTTGCTAACCCTGATGCCACCTTTGAGCGGCCCCTTTATTGGCGCATGAACCACAGAGGCCAACGTGCTTTGCGCTCAGGCGATTGGAAGTATTTGCGAGTCGATGGCAACGATTATCTGTTCAACGTAGTGGCCGATGCCCGCGAGCGGGCCAACTTGTCTAAACAGGAACCAGATCGGCTTGAGGGGATGAGGTCCGAATGGGAGCGCTGGCACAGCACCATGCCGCCTATTCCAGAAGACGCCACCATCAGCCTAGGCTTTTCTGTGAAAGACATGCCGCAGCGTTGAAGCTTCAAGCTGCTTGTAATTTCACAATAGGCGCTTCTTTGATGGGCAAGTTAATCAGGGCTGCCATGGCAGACAAAGCAATGTCTGCCCACCACATCCATTGGTAGTCACCCTGCGCTTCTAAGACCAAGCCGCCCACGGCGCCTCACGATCGTCTCGGCCCGAAGAGGCCGGCCGCAGCATACAGACCACCTCATGACCGCGGCGCCGAAGAGCGCGCACCGTGGCTCGGCCGATGGTTCCGGTGGCGCCGAGCATAAAAACGCGGTCGAGCATATTCGTATTTTGCGCCGGTTACGGCCCTCTATTTCAGGGGGCTCGGTGAGGGGCACTTGAGGTCGATGATTGTGTTTTTATGCAGCGCCTGGGCTTGGATCGGAACCTCTGTTGGAAATAACCGACACCACGGCCCTGCCGGCGATGCTAATTTAGCCGCATGCAAAAACTTTGGGATATTTCTCCGCCCGTCGAACCAGGGTCGCCGGTTTTTGAGGGCGATACCTCCTACGCTCAGCAATGGAGTTGGCAAATAAGCCGGGGCAGCCCGGTCAATGTGGCAGCAGTGACTCTGTCGGGCCATGTGGGCGCGCATGCCGATGGCCCCCTGCATTACGACCCCGGTGGTAGGGCAGTGGGGGAACTCCCACTGGAGCCGTACATCGGGCCGTGCAGGGTCATTCATGCGCTGCACGGCCAGGCGCTGGTTGGTTTGTCCGACCTCGCGCATGCACTGGACCGGCTGCCCCCCCGTGTGCTGATTCGAACCTACCCCTGTTTTCCTCTCCAGCGATTCGATCCGAGGTTTCGCGCGCTCGAGGCCACGCTAATCGAAGAGCTGGCCGATCGCGGTGTGTTGTTGGTCGGTCTTGACAGCGCCAGCGTCGACCCGGTTGACAGCAAGGATCTGCCCAGTCACCAAGCGCTACGGCGACGCGATTTGCGGGTGCTGGAAAACTTGTATCTCGACGATGTGCCCGAAGGCGACTATGAACTGATCGCCTTGCCTTTGCGCTGGATGCGGGCCGATGCCAGTCCAGTACGCGCTGTTTTGCGCTGCCTCTGATTTTTTATTCCCAAGATGAAATCCTCCATGACCTTGGCCGCCTGTCAGGCCCTCGACCAAAACGATCCCCTGTGCGTGCTGCGCAAGCTCTTTGAACTTGCGCCCGGTTTGATTTACCTCGACGGCAACTCCCTGGGCGCCTTGCCCCGCGCCACCGCCCAGCGTATCGAAGAGACGATCCGGCTGCATTGGGGCCGTGATCTCATCAAGAGCTGGAATAGCGCCGGCTGGTTCGAATTGCCCCGTCGGGTGGGCGACAAGATCGCCGGCCTCATTGGCGCTGAGCCAGGCGAGGTGTTGGCGGTCGACAGCACTTCGATCAACCTCTACAAGGCGCTTTGGGCGGCCTTACAGATCAGCACCGAAGGCGCGCCCGAAAAAAAGGTGATGCTGAGCGAACGCAGCAACTTCCCGACGGATCTCTACATCGCCCAGTCGCTGTGCGCCGAGCGCGGCCTTGTTCTTCGTTTGGTCGAATCCGATGAGCTCGATCACGCCCTGGACGACCAGGTGGCCGTGCTCATGCTCACGCATGTCAATTACCGCACCGGCTCGATGCACGACATGGCGCAGTGGACCGCCCGGGCTCACGCGCAGGGGGCTCTGTGCGTCTGGGATTTGGCGCACAGCGCTGGGGCCGTGCCGGTCGATCTGCACGAGGCTGATGCTGATTTTGCGGTGGGCTGCGGCTATAAGTACCTCAATGGTGGCCCCGGCGCGCCGGCCTTTGTCTGGGTACATCCCCGGCACACTGACCGGTGTTGGCAGCCCTTGTCGGGCTGGTGGGGGCACGAGGCGCCGTTTCGCTTCACGCCCGACTACCGCCCGGCGCCTGGCATCGGACGGTACCAGTGTGGAACTCAGCCGATTCTCAGCCTGGTGGCCCTGGATGCCGGTCTGGATACCTTCCTCGCCGCGATGCCCCTGGGTGGGATGTCGGCCCTGCGGTCCAAGTCCCTCTCCCTGACGGATCTGTTTATGCAGTTGATCCATGAGCGCCTGCAGGGTCACGGCTTTGAGGTCCTCACGCCCGTCGAAAGCAGCCGGCGTGGTTCCCAGGTAAGCCTGAGTACCTCAGAGGGCGCCTACGCCATCGTTCAGGCCCTGATCGATCGGGGTGTGATTGGCGACTTTCGGGCCGGAGACGGTCAAGCCTACCCCGACATCCTGCGATTTGGCTTTTGTCCCTTGTATCTGTCCCATGAGGATGTCTGGCATGCAGTCGACCGCCTGCACGCCGTTGTTGCAAGCGGCGTCTGGCGCGAGGCCCGCTATGCTCGTCAACACGCGGTCACCTGAGTGGAGGTTCCCATGAGCGACTGCCCCTTTCATCACGACGCCACGGGCGCTGTCAAGCGGCCTGCCTTAAGTGCGGCTTCCCCAACAAGTGAGGCCGAACTCGACGTTGCCTCGCGCATGAGCTATGGCGACTATTTGCACCTCGACGCCATTCTCAATGCCCAGCACCCGCTCTCGCCTGAGCACAATGAAATGCTGTTTATCGTTCAGCACCAAACCAGCGAGTTGTGGATGAAGTTGATGCTGTACGAACTGCGCAGTGCAGTAGCCGACATCGCAGCCGACCGCTTGCCCGAGGCCTTCAAGAAGCTCGCCCGGGTGAGCAGGATCATGGAGCAGCTGGTCCACGCCTGGGATGTATTGGCCACCATGACCCCGCCCGAATACAGTGCCATTCGGCCCTATCTGGCCCAATCCAGTGGCTTTCAGAGTTGGCAATATCGCTGCATTGAGTTCGTCATGGGCAATAAAAACCCGGTCATGCTCAAGCCGCATGAATATCGCCCCGATCTTTACGCGTATGTTCAACAGGCCTACAACGCTCCTTCACTCTACGATGAGTGTCTGCGGCTGTTGGGACGGCGCGGCTGGACCCTGCCGGCTTCGGTACTTCAGAGGAACTGGCACGAGCCCTATCGAGCTCGGCCTGAGGTGGAGGAGGCGTGGCTGGGGGTGTACCGTGCGTCGGGCGAGCAGTGGGATTTGTATCAACTCGGTGAAGAGCTCACCGATTTGGAAGACGCCTTCCGTTTATGGCGCTTCCGGCATGTCACGACCGTCGAGCGTGTGATCGGTTTCAAGCGCGGCACAGGCGGTACACATGGCGTGACCTATCTTCGCAAGATGCTGGACACCGTCATGTTCCCTGAACTGTGGTCCATGCGCACCCATCTGTAAGAGGGGCGGAACCAAAGGATTTATCGAGACTCTTGAGTACAAAGCGTTAGTGGTTCATTTGGTCTACTCCTCATTAACAAGTGCAAGGGAGCAGATTCACTGACATGCATAAACTTCAAATGTCTTAGTGAACTCATCTTTTAAAACCAAACAAAGTAGACGTTTCATTCGATTTGCTGCAATAGCGAGATATCCACAGCAACCGCGCTTCTCCGAACAGAAAACCGAACAAATACCGCGACAAAAGCGTGTTTTATGTGATTTTTTGTGGCTCTTTTGCCACGGTTTACCATGGTTATCCACAGGCCTCAAAAGAACCATAGATAGCGCCTATTGGGCGCCGATTTCGTCTTGCAGGTCTACCAAGCGCTTGATGTCATCAAGCCTCCAGAGGCTGCTGCGCCCGAGCTTGTAAGGCTTGGGGAATCGCCCTTCCTGAACCCCTCGATACCAATTTGAGGCTGAGATCGGCAGAAGGCTATTTGGGTTTCTCTTTGATCGACAGATATCCCCGATGCGCACCCATAGATGCCGATCATTGGCCGGTTTGGTTACGCGCTCTGCAAGGCTGCGTCTAGGCGCGTATTCAAAGTGTTGAGCACGGCATTTAAAGCGGGTACTGCATAGTGCGCTTCAACCATTTCGGGGGTGTTGGGAAGCATGGCGCTGACGGTTGTGCCTCGTCCAATGCCTAAGCTTTTCAAAGCAGTCGCTAAACGCGCAGAACGCTCTCTTGTCTGAGCCCATGTATAACGCCTGTTACCGTGAACTACAGAAGGTAGATCACCAAAAATTTCTGCACTTCGCTCAACAAAACTAACGGGCGACAAGGGCGTGTAATTGACAGAATTTTTGTCTAAATCTTGATCAAAATGTTGGTCATGGGTCATCCTCTGGAGGAGTTAACGAGTGGCGACGTTGAGGGCTTGATCAATGTCCCACAGAATGTCGTCAATGTGTTCAAGCCCGACTGAAATTCGAATCATGTCTGGACCTACGCCAGCGGCCAATTGTTGGGCTTCATCGAGTTGACGGTGTGTGGTGCTTGCAGGGTGGTTGATGAGGGTTCGCGTATCTCCAATATTCACCAGGTGACTCATGAATTTGGCAGACTCGATGAACTTAACGCCCTGGTCTAAGCCGCCCTTAACGCCAAACGCCAATAGCCCTGAAGCGCCTCGCATTTGTTTTTTCATCAAAGCGTGTTGCGGATGGTCTTCAAGTCCTGGGTAATTGATCCAAGCAATCCGAGCGTCATGTTTTAAAAACTGTGCGACGGCCATGGCGTTGGCGCAATGTCTTTCCATTCGCAAGGGCAAGGTTTCTACACCTTGCAAAATTTGCCACGCATTGGTTGCGCTCAGTGAAGCGCCATAAACGCGCAAATTTTCCATGCGGCATCTCATGGTGAATCCAAAGTCGCCAAACGTTTCAAAAAACTTAACACCGTGGTAGCCGAGTGAAGGCTCGGTCATGCCTGGAAATTTGCCGTTGTCCCAGGGAAATTTGCCACTTTCCACAATGACCCCGCCTAAGGTGGTGCCATGGCCGGCCAAGTATTTAGTGGCAGAGTGAACCACGATGTCGGCCCCATGCGCAATCGGGTTGCATAGAAATGGGCTAGGCACTGTGTTGTCAATGATCAATGGCAAGCCATGTGCATGCGCAACTTCGGCAATGGCTGCTATGTCCAAAACCAATATGCTTGGGTTGCCGAGGCTCTCAGCGTAAATGGCTCGTGTATTGGGCTGGACAGCTGCGGCAAATTCATCTGCAGAACTGCCATCGACAAATGTGCAGGAGATGCCAAACTTTCTTAAATTGACAGACAGTAAAGTGACGGAACCACCGTAAAGCGCACCTGCAGCGACCACATGGTCACCTGCTTGCAAAAGTGTCATCAAGGCCATTGATTCTGCGGCCATGCCCGATGCGGACGCCACAGCAGCTCGACCTCCCTCAAGGGCCGCGACGCGCTCTTCCAATACAGCCACGGTAGGATTGCTTAGCCGCGAATAAATATTGCCAAAGGTTTGAAGGTTGAAAAGTGATGCGGCATGATCTGCGCTGTCAAACACAAAACTGCTGGTTTGGTAGATGGGTAGGGCGCGTGCGCCAGTGGCTGCATCCGGAATTTGGCCTGCATGAATGGCCAAGGTTTCGGGTTTGAAGTGATGGTCGCTCATGGTTCGTGCCTAAATGGGTCTTTTTGCTGAAATGATGCCTGTATTGACCCCAACCCAGTTGAGACCGCCAAAAAGACGTGCATGTTCAATTTTGACGCAGCGGTTGGTCACTGATTGAAGTCCAGCCATTCGAACCATAGCGTCTGCCTGCGCGTTTTCAACGCCTAATTGTTGCCAGAAACACTGCGCGCCTATTTGAAGCGCTTCTTGGGCAAAAGGTAAAACATCTTCTGTTTTTCTAAAGACATCAACAATGTCAACTTGCACCGGTATGTCCAGCAGGCTGGCATAGCACTTTTCATTCAGGATGTTTTCGCCTGGCGAATTGGCTGTTTCAGCGTACCTTGGATTGACTGGAATGATGGAGTAGCCATGAGCTTGCATGTACTTGGCAGCAAAAAAACTGGGGCGATTCCATTGCGCAGATAAACCGACGACTGCGATGGTTTTGGCTGATCGCAAAATACGTCTCAGCTGGCTGATGTCATTGTCCATTCATACGTCCCTCAACATAGAAGCATGGTGCTCACGGCTGGCAATTTCAGAGTAGTGAAGAGAGTTTAGCCTCGGTTTGCGTTGGGTGTATTCAAATTCTGCAGTTTGAGGGTGCTAACGCGATAATAGGGCCATGTCTTACACAGAGCCTTTAAGGCCCTCCATCGTCTTTTGTACCCTAAACGCCAAGTACATCCATGCTTCTTTGGGCTTGCGCTACCTCATGGCCAACATGACGCGTCATGGAAGTACGGATCTGGCTGGCCGAACTGCCTTGCTCGAGTTCACAATCGCCAAGCCCTTACCCGACATGGTTTCTCAGTTAACTCATTGTTGATCCGTTTAACCTGAGAGATCTCTGGCGTCAAGTCCATCTCACTTCTCCTTTCATAAAAAAACTTACTGGTACTATTTTTATGTAAGAAGTACTTACTTTTTCAACCCGGTGATTTTTGACCCCTGGCCATTAAGCAGTAGCCCAAACGGCAGTCTCGGTCATAAATTTACGTGTGCCCATACACAATAGGAGCACACATGAAATACAAGTTAATCGAGTACAAAAATGAAAGTCCAGAATTCGAGCTAGTCGAAACCAAACGCGTCTCTGTGGCAGGCGCAGAGTTTGACGAATCCTTTCTTGCCGAACTATTGAGCGACTACTTTGCCAAGCAATCCGGCGGACTACGCCCAACGATCACCACGGCCTTTAACATCTACATGCAAGAAAGCGGAGGTTCAAGACGGCGGAAATTTGCCGCAGATGCCAGGCGTCATTTCGAAATCTTTAAAACTCAGTTTGGGGATGTCCACCTCGATGAGCTCAAGCATTACCACGCTGCCCTTTACAGGGATGCCCAACTCGCAAAAGGACTCAATCCTACTTCGGTCCGAAAGCATATCAATTGCTTTAATGCCATGCTCAACGTGGCGTTTCGCTATCTCAGCATTGATCGACTAAGCCCGTTTCGGAGCCTGAGTATCCCCAATGAGGGGAAATTCAAGCGGTATATGCCAACAATCACTACCGAACTCACGTTAGCTGTCAAACAAAGACTGATCGAGCTTGATCGCCCTAATGGATACGTAGGTCTAATCCAGCTGAACACTGGCTGTAGGCTATCCGAACCACTATTTGCAAAGCGAGAGGACCTGATACTTGAACATAAAATCCCCCATCTATGGATCCGCCCCAATGAACTCACTGACCGCAAAACCGTATCCAGCGTTCGCGCTATTCCATTGGTAGGGGAATCACTACGGGCTGCGAGGATCTTAGATCAAGAAGCCAAAGACATGCGAAGTAAATGGCTGGTTCCTCAGTACGCCAAATTTAACGGCAATGGGTCATGTTCAGCAATCATGAACAAAAATCTAAAAGAGCTTAAATGGCGCAGTCATATGTTTAGACACGCGTTTATTGATCGTCTAAAAGCCTGTGGTGATATCCCGGTAAAGCTTGCGGAATCCATTACTGGTCACTCAAGCGGCAAATCTGAGTTTGATTCATACGGGACTGTCGGGTACACATTAGAGCAAAAACTGAGTGTAATTAGGAGAGTTAAGCTTTAGTCTGGGGAGATGAACTGCGTTCATCTGTGATTTCGCTGTCGCTCATCACTTATTTTCTTTCTCGATTGATTCTGGGGCCAAACGACGGCTATAGCGACATTGTGACAAATGACGCTATCTCCGTCGCCTGCGCTGCCCGCTTAACTGACTGATTCAGTACGCCTTGCAACGACCTTAGAAAGATTTCTGGGAGACGTATGTATTAAAACTCCCGACCCGTTTCGGCATTGGCTTGCCTTACAGGAATCCTGCGGCCCACATCTTGTTGCGCTTTCGCCTAAGGCCTACTTACGCGATGTTCGGGGTCATTAGCCGTTTCCTTATTACCCCCCAAGTTTTTGCCCTGTTTGAGAGTGGCTTATCTCTGCGGTGCCTGCCGCTCTTGCCTTTTAAGCTGCCTGTTCTGTTTGAAAAGCTTCCGATTTGCCTGTTTACCGATATTGAGAACCGCAAAACACTGGTCTTGCGTAATCTGGGCCCTGCCCGCCTTTGTTTTCGTTTGCAGGGCAAAGCGTTCAAGCACCTGTGTCTGCTGCGCGCTTATAAGCCCTACACGCTGCTGCAGTAGCCCTGTAGCAACCAGGATAGCTCGAGCTTGCTCAAGCGCTATAAGGGCGAAATTTTGCGGTCTAAGCCCGTGGCTTTTTAGCCACTGATTCACAAGCTGTTCTTTCATACATTTATTTATCAAGACCAAATGAAACCGTTGTAATTCCGGCAAAAGATGTGATTTTTCCGTAGACAACAATGATTACGCAGTGAAAGCGACCTTTTTCCGATCGACAGCGTCCGGAGTTCGGTCATAACTTAAGTGTGCTCACTCAACACTCAAAGAAAGGAGTTCTACATGAGCATTCTTAATACATTGAAAATCGTTGCTGCAAAAAAGCCAGCCAAACAACCACCAGTCCTGCATAGACGCAATAAGCTATCGCTAAAGCTGTGGGAGCAACTTCAACTCGCTAAGGCACAGTCAAAAGGCGAGGCGTTTTCCCCAACCAGAATGCGTAGCGTGCGAGATCCGGAAACGGGTGTGCGTCGCGAAATTGAGGTCCCAAAGCGAGTAAAGCCTTGGTGGTTTGTCGCAGATAGCGGCCGCGTATGTTTGAGTGTTCGCTACGGGGCAAAGGTTTTAGAGCTTTCAAAGGGCAAAGGGGCAGTTGAAATCGCTGGTCCTGCAGAACTCATTAGGACGCTTGAAACGATTAAATCTGCTGTCGACGCCGGTGAGCTAGACGCTCAAATTGAAGCAGCAAGCACTGCACTTCGTGATGGATTTGAGAAGTAAGAAAGATTTACACCGTAAGACTTCCTGACATGTAAATTTTCCTTACATGTCAGGATTTTTTACCTGTCAGGATTTTTTACAGCGGGTGCGGCCAAGGCCTGTGTAAAACCCGCCTATGCGCCCGAGCGGTAAATATCGCTAGAGGGGAAGCAAAAGTGAGAATCTTCGAGGTAGTGCTTAAGCCGCCGACAAAGCCCATGAACCCGGAACAAGCCAGGGTTTTCGCATTACGAAAGCAGGTCGCAACCGCCCAAGACAGCCTTAAGCGGGAACGAGAGCGGCAGAGGCGACAGAGGGAGGCCGAGAGGCAGAGAAAGGCCCTTGCGGCCCAAAAACCCGTCGTTTGAATCAAAAGAAGCAGGTTTTGGGGGGTTTGGTGGCGGGATAAGGATTCGAAGGTATTAGCGCCGGGGTATAGCAAAGATGCCTGGCCGACTGAGACCCTGCCCTCGAAGTGTCGGGTTACACGACACTGCCTGATCAGGGCCTGCTCTGGCAGTGTCGGGTTTTTTCTAAATCAATGTCGCTAGAGTCGCAGTTAGAGCAAAGCGTGACCCCACTTTTTCGCACCGCCTACGCCTAGAACTATGCTACTTCTGTGCTACTGCTCTATTTTTGAAAGCGTAAGTCGTTGAAATATATTGAGAAATTATTCCGCTTGATGTCTTCACACGGCGGTTGTCGTAGGTTCGATCCCTACCGCGTCCACCAATTCAAATTTTTGTAGAAAAATCAAAGCGTTATCTTGACGATCTTTGCTCTGAAAATTATGCTCTGCGACAGAGCATTGCGAAATTACAAAGTTTTTTAAATCAGCTAGAGAAAACACCGAGATAAACAAAGGCTTTCAGCGCTTTCGTTAAGATATGCTCATGCGACATGAGCATCGTAGCGCTCGGGATAAGCAAGCCAGTTGTCTTTTTATAAGACTGACTTTAATTCGTCAGCAGAAACACCGGCCTGCCGCAGTATCCCATTAACAGTTCCAACTTTTAATTCTTTATGCTTTGGGACTACGCACCCCGCAGACCCTCGGCGCATAATTACGTGACTCCCGGATTGGCGAGCTTTTGTAAACCCAAGCTTTTCTAGCGCCGTCATAAGGTCAGCACCAGACAGCCCGGGAAATTTAGGCATGCGCTACTTCG